>Ga0316224_1001540_pt1:0-22500 | contig 24571 bp, 19 predicted proteins | sample TBH18013metaG_FD_206254 | JGI IMG/M metagenome (GOLD analysis project Ga0316224, IMG submission 206254) | Freshwater microbial communities from Trout Bog Lake, Wisconsin, USA - TBH18013 | ecosystem: Environmental > Aquatic > Freshwater > Lake > Hypolimnion/Profundal zone | place: USA... | reverse complement strand
TGGGACATACATCAATACAACGCCTGCAGGTGCCGCAATGGTTTTGTTCTCCGAGTGGGTTCGACTTATCTGTCGGCAAGGGCAGATCAATATACATTTCACCCAGAAAAAACCATGACCCATGCTCGCGAGACAATAGCAAAGTATGCTTTCCCCGCCAGCCCAGTTGTGCCTTCTGTGCAAGCTCCACTTCCATAACCGGAGCACTGTCGGTAAATACCCGAAAATTAAAATTTCCTGCTTCGGAGCGAATCTTCTCTGCAAACTTTTCAAGTCGTTGACGTAAAACCTTGTGATAATCGCGTCCCAGGGCATAACGCGAAATAAAAGCGCGATTGGAATTATGAATTATTTCCCAGGAATCCTTTGCATTCGGGGGATAATAATCCATGCGCACCGAAATCACCCGCAGCGTACCGGGCACCAACTCAGTCGGGCGACTTCGTTTCGTACCATGTTTTGCCATATAATCCATCTCGCCGTAATAACCACAGGCAAGCCATTGCTGGAGTCGGGCTTCGGCAACATCCAGTGAGACATCACTAATACCCACTGCCTGAAAGCCAAGCCCCCTGCCCCATTCCTTGATTTGGTTGGCAAGCGACGCGTAATCTGTTTGAGAGGTTTCTTTTTGCATAATCACGATAATAGCCCAATTTCTCTGCCTGACGAATCCGCAACGCTTGCATTTGCAGAAAGTTTGGCACATATACTCAGGGCTGGTCTAGTGATCTATCTGCGCGGCGACCTTGGCGCAGGAAAAACGACTCTGGTGAGGGCTCTGCTTCAGGCGCTCGGTTATGCGGGACGGGTAAAAAGCCCGACCTATACTTTGCTTGAGCAGTATGAAGCAGGCGGGTTACACTTGCGCCACTTCGACTTGTACCGTTTTCAAGATGAAGAAGAATGGGAAGCTGCGGGCTTTCGGGACGAATTCGACGGATGCAATGTGTGTGTGATTGAATGGCCTGAAAAAGCAAAAGAGCTACTCCCCCAAGCTGATATTGAAATCATTTTCGAAATATTATCCAGTGGCCGCAATGTCACCTTACACACTAATACAGAAACAGGCAGGGAATGTTTAGAATCGTTGTAAAAATAATCACGCTGCTCTTACTCTTTTGGTTGCCTCATGCACACGCCAGCATTGCCATCAACTCCGCTCGCGTGTGGCCGGCGCAGGACTACACACGTCTGACGCTGGAATCGAAGCAACCCATACACTACACCATGTTTACCATGAAAAATCCCGACCGCCTGGTGATTGATCTTGAAGAAGTAGAACTTCACGGCCCTCTTGATCAGCTTGCAGCCAAAATTGGCAACGACAACCCCCATATAAAAAACGTGCGCGCAGGCCGCTTTAGACCCGGCATTGTGCGCCTCGTTCTGGATCTAAAAATCGAGGTTAAACCGCAATTATTCAGTCTCAAACCCGTTGCAGAATATGGACATCGCCTGGTGCTTGATATTTATCCGGCGGTTCCCGTTGACCCGCTGATGGCACTGGTGAAACAGCCGGAAAATATCCAGCCCGAAATTTCTGTCACTCCTGAAGAAAAACTACCCGTCAGTGCACCGATTGCCAGCACCATCACAAAACAAGCAAAAATAGCTGAAGCACAGCCGGAACACTTACCGGTCACTCCAGCAAAAACTGACAAGCTCACTGCTAAAACCATACCGGAAATCAGCACACGCACCCTAGTGATTGCCATAGATGCCGGACACGGAGGCGAAGACCCCGGAGCGCATGGGCATGGTGGCACGTTAGAAAAGAATGTTACCCTTGCCATTGCACGTAAATTAAAAGACCTGGTGGACAACAGTTCCGGCATGCGCGGCGTGCTCATCCGTGACGGAGATTATTTCATTCCGCTCGGCGGGCGTGTAACCAAAGCCCGTAAAGTAAATGCCGATTTGTTCATCTCAATCCATGCCGACGCTTTCATCAAACCAGACGCACGGGGATCATCCGTTTTTGCCTTATCCGAACATGGCGCCACCAGCGCGGCAGCACGCTGGCTGGCAAAGAATGAAAACGAGGCGGATTTAATTGGCGGCGTGAACATTGCTGTTAAAGACCCGTTCCTTGCCCGTACTCTTCTCGATCTTTCTCAAACCGCCACGATTAACGACAGCCTTAAACTCGGCAAACATATGTTAAACGAACTGGGCAGCATGAATACCTTGCACCGGGGATTTGTCGAACAGGCCGGGTTTGCCGTGTTGAAATCACCTGATATTCCGTCTGTACTGGTAGAGACAGCTTTTATCAGCAACCCTTCCGAAGAGCGTCGCCTCAATGACGAGGACTATCAGGAAAAATTGGCTCAATCCATTTTAGGAGGAATTAAAGACTACTTCGCGCAAAACCCCGCGTTATCCAAACAGAAACTTTCACAGGCCGATTAATAATCACGAAAACCGAACGCTGATTCGGGTCCCTACCCCCCCGCTCCCTGCTGCAAGAATAATCTCGGCTTTATGACGCTTGGCAACTTCGGCAACGATGGCCAGGCCTAATCCGCTACCGCTCTGCCCATTACCAAGAATACGATAAAACCGTTCAAAGACGCGCTCACGGTGTTGCGGGGCAATGCCGGGTCCATTGTCTTCCACGCTCAACTCCACAGTGCTCATGGTTTGTTTGACGCTTACCGTTATATTCCCGCCCACCGGGGTATACAGAATCGCATTATCGATCAGGTTGTTAAGCATCTCCGTCAAATTGATTGCGTCGCCCTGTACTATTATGGGAACAGGAGTTCCATCGAAACCAATATCGATATTCTTTTCAAGCGCCATCTGAACCCAGTTAACCGTGCAATCCTGTGCCAATTGATTCAGATCCAGTTCGGTGAAATTATTGAGTTCCTGCCCTCCCGGCTCGCTACGGGCTAAAGCCAGAAGCTGGTTGACCAAGCGGATACCGTGCTGGGTACTGATATGAATGTGTTCAAGCGCGTGCTGTTTACGCTCCGAATCCGTCGTACGCAATGCCAACTCGGATTGTGTTTTCAGCCCGGCAAAGGGAGTTCTCAGCTGGTGCGCCGCATCGGCGACGAATCGCTGCTGGACAGCCATAACCTGCTTCAAGCGCTCCAGCAGATCGTTTACGGCATCAATCAAAGGACGTACTTCAGCAGGCGCTTTACCCCCATCCAGCTGGCTTAGATCATCGCGGCGTCTGTTCACAACTTCGTGGCGCAACCGCTCAAGCGGGCGTAATCCCTGCTTCAATCCGTACCAGACCACGCCCAGCGCGATCAGTGTCAGCAATAACTCAGGAATCACAATATTGGCAAGAATACCGCGTATCAGTGCCTGTCTTTGCTGCGTGGTTTCGGAGACATGCAATTGGAGAATCTCCCCATGCGAAGGAAAAATCAGGCTGACCATACGCATTTTTTGCCCTTCCCGTTCACCGTCGCTGAACAGTGGCCCCAATCTGCCTCGACGATAAGACAAGGGCCGCAAAGTGTTGCCATTACCCGCGAGCTTTCTGCCCTCACTGTCTGTTACGGTGTACACCACCCGGTCCGGCATGCCGGGATCCTGTCCATCAGGAAGGGGCGGCACTACATTGAATTGTTCCTCGCCGGTTCCCAGCTTGATCTGGTCTGCAACGTCATAGGCACGCTGCAACAAAACCAGATCATAGGGTTGATTGGCATAATTGATGGTCGCAAAATACCCCACAACCGTACTGACCAGCCAAAGCAGGTAGAGCGAAATCAGCAACCTCTGCATGAGGTAGCTGCGCAGAGAAATAATATTGTTTTCCGGAGTAGTCATTGAAACTCATGGGGGCAGATTATCAATGACGTAACCCAATCCGCGTATGGTATGAATAGTGATCCCTGCAGGTGCAATCTTTTTTCTCAGCCGATGGATGTAAACTTCAATCGCATTGTTACTGGCTTCTTCAGAATAGCTGTATATTCGTTCCAGCAATTGCTCTTTACTGATTACACGCCCGACGCGCAACATCAGCGCTTCCAGCACGCCCAGCTCCCGAATTGTGAGTTCCAGAGGTTTGCCTTCTATCGCAACACGGCGCTCCACACTGTCAAAGGTGAGCAAACCGCATGCCAGCAGCGGATTAGTGCCGCATTGGCCACGACGAAGCAAAGCACGGCTGCGTGCCTCCAGTTCCTGCAAATTGAATGGTTTGGACAAATAATCATCGGCTCCCAGATCAAGCCCTTTGACCCGGTCTTCCACACGATCTCTGGCTGTTAAAATAATGACGGGCACCTGCTGTTTACGCTCGCGCAAATTTCGCAGCACCGAAAATCCATCAAGCTTAGGTAACTGAATATCCAGAATCACCAAATCGAAAGGCTGCCCCCCCTTCAAAATCATGTCCGCTGCCGAGCCATCCGCTACCCGGTCCACGGCATAGCCGGCCTGCTGCATGGCGCGTGTTAGACCGTCAGCCAATACCTCATCATCTTCGGCTATAAGAATTCGCATGGTACGGAACCTGCCAGTCTTATCATAAATTTCAAAGGATTAGGATAAACCACCTTGTTTTTGCACAGCGCTATTTTAATGGGTGAGCCCGGAATGTCAAAACTGATCCAACAGTGGGATTCAGATTTACCCTGGGAAAAGATGCCGATTGAGGCGGCGTTAGTCGCAAATCCAGTTCCTGAGCAGATTTGCGGCTAACCCCGGTGGTTCTACGACAATGTGATTTGGACTTTCGATTTGGCTCCAGGCTTGGCGGGTGGAATATATCCGGCAATCCTTCCTACCATCCCCTCAATTTGCTTACCTTTTTCAAATCGTATTGAGTGGCAAGAGGTAATCGCGTTCTTGGCTGTCAGCTCAACCAAATGTTGGCGAACACTGGACAGAGACATGCGTGTGGCTGCAGCAATCGCGGTATCCATCTGCTCGCCATGTTTTTTCAGATATTCAAGGATCTCGTTCATTATCAGTAACGCCTGTGAAAAAAGGCGCGATTGTACAGGATTTTGGCATTCATCAGGAAGCAGGCATTTCAGCGTCTCATGACTCTCATCGATTTATTGATTGCACACAGCCGGGAAACTGAACTTTTCAGTTTGTTTATTAAGCTATTTTCAATTATAGTGTATCTCTATTATCATAATAACTAATGCTATCCAGCACCTACACTCTACCGCTGATCGGGTTTTATGCTTAACCATCATGGTGCATCGCAAAAGAACACCGATAGTCTATTGCAGCTTACTCAATTTGCAATGGACAATGTATCCGTTGAAATCTACTGGATAGATAGGAATGCCCGCATCCATTATGCAAACAATCATGCCTGCAAAATACTGGGGTATACACGGGCAGAGCTGACCCGGCTCACCCTTCCTGATCTTGAACCTGATTTTCCAATTGAACGCTGGAATGAACATTGGCAGCGCCTCAAACAGGACACGACAGAAACCTTTGAAACCTGGCATAAGCGCAAAGATGGCTCAATCTTCCCGGTTGAAGTCGTTTCCAATTACGTGAATTCTTGCGGCTTCGAATATAAAGTGGCATTTGCGACGGACATCTCCGAACGCCAGCGAAGGGAGGCCGAATCTTTATCTTTACGCAACCAATTACAGTCCACATTGGATGCGGTTCCTGACCTCTTATTTGAGGTGGGATTTAATGGTCATATTTATGCCTATCATTCACCCCGTACCGATTTACTGGCCGCTCCACCCGAGGTGTTTCTCGGAAAATCATTTGCCGATGTACTCCCCCCCGAAGTTGCCAAGATATGTCACTCTGCCATACTGGAAGCCAATGAAAAAGGCTTATCAACCGGCAAGCAGTACGAGCTGCAACTGCCCCAAGGAAAACTTTGGTTTGAACTTTCTGTTTCACGCAAACCCCCTGCTGAAGAACAGGAACCTCGCTTCATTTTTCTCGCACGCGACATTACTGATCGCAGAGCAGCTGCGGATGAAATTAAATTTTTGGCTTTTTATGACCCGCTCACCGGCTTGGCAAACCGGAGGCTCATGTCTGACCGGATGGAACAACTATTGTCCCTTGCGCGGCGGACTGGCGAACTCGTGGCGATCTGCATGCTTGATCTCGATGGCTTTAAGAAAGTGAATGACGAGATGGGGCACGATGCGGGAGATCAATTGCTGATTGAGGTTGGCAAACGACTCCAGGAATGTATCCGCGAATCAGATACGGCCTCTCGCTTTGGCGGTGATGAATTTTCTGTCATCCTTGGCGGCTTTAAGGAAAATGGCGAGTGCATCAAGTCGATCAACCGGATTATTGCGAAACTCGCCGAACCCTACATCGTGAACAACCAGATTGCCCGTGTAACTGCAAGCGTTGGGACAACAATTTTTCCCAATGACGGAGGCAATCCGGATCAACTGCTTCGGCATGCGGATGAGGCAATGTACGATGCCAAGCATTCCGGAAAAAATTGTTACAGGCTATTTAATCCAAGCCTGATGGATCAGTATGATGCCAATCAAAGCACCTTAAAGAAAATTGAAAAAGCTTTAGTCAAAGAACAGTTCGTCCTTTACTACCAGCCCCAAGTGGATTGCTTGCACGGAAAAGTCACAGGAGTGGAAGCACTGATACGGTGGAAGCATCCCATTCTTGGATTATTACTCCCCTCTGATTTTCTTCCCCTGATCGAACACAATGACCTGATCATCAATATCGGTGAATGGGTGATTGAAAATGCGCTTAAGCAACTCGCAAAATGGAAATCAAACGGTATGGATGGACTCACTATTGCTGTCAACATTTCTTCGCGACAATTGCATCAGCCCGACTTTATAAATCATTTAAGCGCTTTACTGGCCGACTTTGATGCAGATATTATTAATCGTCTGGAAATTGAAGTTATCGAAACCTCGGTGCTGGAAGATATCAAGGTCGTTGCCGACACCATTCAAAAATGTCGCGAGCTGGGAATTCGTATTTCAATTGATGACTTTGGTACCGGCTTTTCTTCATTGGCGCATTTAAAGAAAATCCCATTTGATGTTCTTAAAATAGATAAAAGCTTTATATTGGGAATGTTAAAAAATCCGGAGGATTGGGTGCTTGTTAGCAGCATTATCGGATTGGCCACCTCGTTCAATCGCAAGGTCATAGCCGAAGGCGTGGAATCAATTGAGCATGTATTAATATTGCTGGAGATGAAATGCAACCATATGCAAGGCTATGAAATCGCGTACCCTATGCCGGCAGATCAAATCCCTTCCTGGATCAAAAAATTTGAACCCAACCCCTTATGGAAACTGGTTAATTCAGAACGTCCCTCGCGGGATTATTTTGAAATACTGTTGGCGGAAGTCAATCATCGACATTTGATTGAGCAGCTGATTCATGAGCAAACTACATCCCAAGAAATTTTAAATCCCGAATTATTGTTTAATCACCGAAATTGCCGTTTTGGACGCTGGTACTATGGCGACGGATATCGCCTGTATGGCGCAGAAGAAGGGTTTTTAGCTATTGAATCCCAGCATAAAATAATTCACCAGACAGCAGCAAAGGTTGCCGAGAGCAAGCTCTTGGGTAAATTGGTTGATATTAAAACTAAAGAGGCGCTTCTAATGTCGCAGCAGGATGAACTGGATTTACTGTTAAAAAAATTGCGTGGAAAATTGGCTGATCAATTCAAAACAAGCCAATCAACCACCCCATCCGGAGTACCCCGATGAACGGACATGAGCTTATTATCTGGAATGATGATCTGGTTACCGGTGTTGATAAAATTGATCAGCAGCACCGTATTTTGGTCAACAGCATCAATGATGCCAACGCTCGATTGGCATCCAATTGCAGTGCCGAAATTCTGGATCAAATTTCGCGTGATTTACTCAGCTACGCGCTCTATCATTTTGAAACTGAAGAAGAGCTCATGGAGGAATTTGGCTATGCTGAAACTCATGCCGAAGATGCAGATTTGCACCTAAACCAGCATCGCGAATTTTCTTCTACAGTAGTCGCCGTACGTGAAGGAATCAAGTCTGGTCATTTGATCTCCCGGGAAGACTTGCTGACTTTCCTCAACGGTTGGTTAATCAATCATATTCTCAAGACGGACAAACGGCTGGGAACATTTATTGTTGCCAAAAAAAATACCGCCTGAACTGACAGCCAGGCATCATCAGGAGGAAAAAAAAATTATTTCAGCAATTCCTTAAATTCCCTGATTGGCATCGGCCTGCCAAACAAGTAGCCCTGAAAGTGCGAACATCCCGCCTTTTCAAGAAGCATTCGCTGTTCCTGCGTTTCAACCCCTTCGGCTATAACGTTTAAATTCATGCTGTGTGCCATTGCGACAATGGTGTTGACGATCGCTTGATCACTATTATCAACCGTCAAATCTCTGACAAATGACTGGTCAATTTTAAGTTGGTGCAATGGAAGCCGCTTGAGGTATTGCAAGGATGAATATCCGGTTCCGAAGTCATCCAATGAGAATCTCACCCCAAGAGCATTAATTTCCTTCATGGTCGAAATCACACTCTCGACATCATCCAGTAAAATACTTTCCGTTAGCTCCAACTTGAGCCGCGAAGGATTAATTCCATGACGTTGTACAATCGCTTTCACCAGTTCCGCAAAATCTGCCTGACGGAATTGTTTTGCGCTCACATTGACTGAAAGCATGAGATCTTTGGTTTTTTCATCAAGTTGCCATACACTCAGTTGTGCACAAGCAGTATCAAGCACCCACTTGCCGATTTGAATGATCAGCCCCGTCTCTTCCGCAATCGGAATGAATTCAGCGGGGGAAACCAAATCACGGGCAGGATGAACCCAACGAATTAAGGCCTCCGCACCGAAAGGCCGCATCAAGTGATCCACCTGAAGTTGATAATGCAAAAAGAATTGACGACACTCAATTGCATTACGCAATTCACTTTCAAGCACTGAACGGGAATTGATAGCCTCCTGCATCTGCGGATCAAAAAAGCATATCGTGTTACGGCCTGCTTTCTTTGCCTGACACATGGCAATATCAGCATGTTTAAGCAGATTAGTCATTCCTTTTTGGGAACCATTAAAAACGGCTATGCCAATACTGGCTGTACTGTGAAATTCCTTTTTGCCAAGGAAAAAGGGCTGGTTCAGCGTGGCCAGCATTTTCTCACCCACCTCTTTCGCTTGCGCGGCTGCTTCAATCAGTTGAGCATCCAGATTTTCCAGAATAATCACGAACTCATCATCCCCCAGACGTGCCACCGTATCCCCTGCACGCAGGCACGCCTGAAGACGCTCGGCAACCTGTTGCAACAGCACATCACCCATGGCATGCCCAAGAGTGTCATTGACTGATTTGAAATTATCGAGATCTATATTCAGCAGAGCCCCGGTGCGCCCGGTTCGATCAATGGACGCTTTGGCATGATAAAGCCTGTCTTGCAGTAGCCGGCGATTCGGCAACTTGGTAAGCGGATCATAGAATGCCAAATTCTCAATTTCATTCTCAGCCGCCTTGAGACCGGATATATCTACGTGGGTGCTGACATAATGAGTGACCGTTCCGTCATCAAGCTTTATCGCCGATATTGTCATCCATTTGGGATAGATTTCACCACTCTTGCGTCGATCCCAAATCTCACCTTGCCATGATCCGGTCGAGTTAATCGTCTCCCACATCGCCGTATAAAATGCGGCATCATGGTGCCCCGACTTGAACATCTTGGGTGTCTGGCCAATAATTTCCTTTTCCGAATAGCCGGTGATTTGCGTTAATGCACGATTAACTCGCCTGATTACAGAATTTGCATCGGTAACCAGAATACCCTGAGTAGTTTCAAAGGCAACGGCAGCAAGACGTAAATCAGACTCAAGCCGTTTTTGCTCAGTCATGTCATATAGAACAGCACGGCTCATTAATAAGTTGCCATTGGCATCTTTGACCGCTGTTGCGCTTGCCAAAACATTCCTGATTTTTCCATCCTTGCCGACCAGTTCAAATTCCAAGTCTTCAATATGTCCTTTCTTCAGGAAATCCGGATATTTTTTCAGAAATCGCTCTTTGCTCTCCCCGGTATAAAAGTCGAATATTTTTTTGCCGACTACCTCTTCCCTTGTGCAACCTAACCACGCAAGCTCTGTTGCATTGATGCGTACAATAGCTCCTTCATGATTCAGAGAATGGTAGCCGCAAGGGGCGTTATCATATAAATCTTCTATTTCTTTTGCTGAAGCAGTAAGTTTTGCTTCCAGTAGAGTATGTTCAGTCAACTCAATGGAGCTGGTTACCAGCAGAGTAACGTTGCCTGTTTCATCTTTAATTGCAGTAGAAAAAGACTGGGCCCAGAAAAAACTGCTGTCCTTCCGGATATAGCGCTTCACAAAGCGCAAAGATCCACCATGCCACTGACCAGCTGCGTGTTCCGTTGACTGGATTCAGCAAAATCATCCGGGAAAATGAGATCGGCTTTAGTTTTGGTCAGAATCTCATCCGGAGTGTAACCCCACATTTTTATAGCTCTGCTATTGGCCAGTACAATTCTCCCATTGAGTGGGTCCGTGGCGATCATGCAAACGGGAGACTTATCAAAGATCTCACGAAATTGATTGGGTAAAACTTGCATATTATTTATTGCTCAGAATAATTGGGTTAATTCAGCATTTATTATCAGACGAAAGGCAAGTGATTTCAAGCCAGAAACTGCTCCGAAATTTCTTCGTAATACTCTTGTTCTGTTTCCGGATGTATTCCCAGTTCTGCCAAAACGTCTTTACGTATTTTGAACCAGAATGGATTCTCGATGCGTACCAGACGATAGTAAATCTGAAGTGCCAACTGCAAAATAGCCACCAATGAGCGGACGGCACCGAGCTCTTCATGAGGGATTTCGTGTCGTGCCAGGATGGATTTGCAGATAAAGTCCGGCAACTTCCAGTGACGAGCAATCAAATATCCGATAGTGCAATGATCAACATTAAAATGTGCATCTTCCTCGGCCAGAGCGGGCCAACATAATGTGCTTTCCAGATTTAACTTGCTGCAGTAATCAGGGAAACGCTGCATGAGCACCGGAACACCGCATTCATAAAATATTCCCGCCATATAGGCTTGGTCAGGAAAAATATTACAGACGGAGACACGATCTGAAGCGATCAGGGAAGCAATTTCAGCAACCTCTTGTGAGCGGGTCCAGAAAATATCAAATGATTTCCTTGTGCCATCAGAAATGCTGGTGGCAAGAGCAATAGCCTGAATCAAATTGCATGTTTGCCTGATGCCAATCACCATTAACACCTGCTCAACCGAATCCAGCTTTTTTCCGTTACTGAAAACAGGTGAACTCACGGCCTTGAACAACATGGCGGTAATACTCGGATCGCTTGAGATAAGCCGCGACAAATCACTCATTTTGTAGCTATCCGAGGCAAGCAATGATTGCAACTCAATTAGAACGCCTGGTTGGGGTGGAATCTTAATGCCTTTGGCTACGAGTTCGTCTTTAATTTTATCTACAGCAATTATCATAATATTCAGCTTGATTGGTCAGTGCTTGCAATTGCGGAAAGAACCGATTGACTGATTGGCAGGACGGAGCATTTTACACTTTACGTTCACGATTCGACTATCCCTGCTTACAACATTCCAGTTAATCCTAAAGTTAAATGAGAATTCACCGATATGATCACTAGAGATGCATGAAGCTAACCTTCAAAAAATTACTTTGTTCCCCAGCCCAATGAATCCAGAAAATGCACTTAAGCATTTGATTGTCCAATCGGTTGATTCTGCTATCAGGCAGCTTTTTCCAAAAAAGTATTTCTCACTCTGCCATGTCTATGCGATTGTCGGTTCCAATGTAGCCAGTATCATTCTTAATCGAAACTATCGGCCTGTGGCGGGTCTGTCGATCATAGATTGCGGCGCGGGAAATTTCATCAAACTGTTAGACAACCGTGCATTTTCCAGCGATGACGGGGGCGCATATCACTGCTGGATCGAATCACAGCCCAACGACGCCGTTAACAACAAGGAACTCATTGATATCCCTTTCAAGCATAACAGTGCCTATGCCCGATACCATAACTTGGTTTGGAAAAAGAAGGATTCCGACTATTTGTGGGGAGACTTTGATCAGCTGGTTATTAATACCGGACTGGATGCTCTTCCTGAATCTTTTCCGGACGGAAAAATATGGCTACAGGAAACGCCTGAAGGACAAGACTGGATGTGTCGCCAAGTAAGTGAGCATCTTGATGAATACTGCAAAATCACTACATTATCCTTAAAGCTGATAAAAACATACGACACGCTTGTCAAGGTCAGGCAGTTGCATTAGCCTGGAAACAGCTATTCAAGCCACCGAGATCACAGAGGACACAGTGAGGTATGGCGATTTGCCACGTTTTATTGATTCACCCAAATGGTAACGTCAAATTTTGATAAAACCATTTGTTTTTTCTTGTTGAGCCAGAAACTGCCCAGTCCTGTGTATTCCGTCTCCTCTGTGATCTCTGTGTTCTCTGTGGCTCAGCAAGTTTTCCAGGGTTACTTGTAGTTTAACGTGAACCGATTTGCTATCATGCAAATATCGAAGCCATCATTCACCTTCACTTAGGAACCCTATTAAATGAGCCTCAAGTCTAACAGCAGCCTCTTTCGACTAGCCGCATTGCTCAGTTTATTTCTGCCCTTGTCATCCTTCGCTGATCAGGGCGTAGCCTATGTTTCCAATCAGGAAGGCGCTGTCACCGTGATTGATCTGGCAACGATGGCAATCAAAAGCACACTTGATATTGCAGCCAAAGGACCACGGGGAATCGGTGTCACTTCAGATGGAAAATGGCTGGTCACTGCGAATAAAGACAACAGCAACATCTCGGTGGTCGACACCGCATCCGGCAAGCTGGTCAAGCAAATTCCGATCGGAAAGAATCCGGAGTTTGTACGGGTTTTTGGCAATATTGCTTACGTGACTTTTGAACCCAGTTTCCAGGCTGGAACCATTCCGCAAAAACCCTCAAAAGATAAAAAAGAGGCGGATGACGAAGATAAAGTTCCCGGCCACGTTGCCATTGTAGACCTGACCACCGGCAAGATTATTCTCGACATCGTGGGTAAACCGGAAACAGAAGGCGTTGAGATTTCCAAAGATGGCAAACTGCTGGTTATCACCAATGAATCGGACAATTCCATTAGCGTGCTGGATATTAATTCCGGCAAACTGCTTAAAAACATTTCGGTCGCAAAATATGGAAACCGTCCACGCGGTATCAAATCCTCCCCGGATGGAAGCATCTATGTGACGACGCTGGAATTTTCGAATAAGCTGATTGTTCTGAATGACCAGTTTGAACCGATCAAGGAAGTTGAAACAGGGCAAACCCCGTATGGTGTTTCTTTCGACCAGGAAGGAAAACGCGTTTTTGTAGCCGAAAACAAAGAAAAGGTGCTGCAGGTTTTTGATGTTCAAACCTGGAAAAAGATCAAAGACATCCCAACCGGAGACCGTTGCTGGCATTTTACTTTTACCCCCGATAACCAACAAATTCTGGTGGCCTGTGGCAGATCCAATGAGATCGTGGTCATTGACGCCAATCGTTTGGAAGTCACCAAACGAATCAGTAATCCCGGCATGCCATGGGGAATAGTGGCATATCCAAAATCCATGGGCAGTCTCGATCGACCTTGATTCTTTTCAGCCCTTGCAGTCAGCTAACCTCGCTGAATGCCATGGGCTGATATTTCCCCGTGAGCCAATTGCCCGGTCTGTGTTGCTCATGACATTGTCTCGAATTGGAACAGTCGATACATATTGAAACGCTCAGCATCCTCCTTGGACGTTGAGTAATTAATGCCCGAGCGGGCACCAATCCCATCCTGTAGCATAAATTATTAAATTTATCCTATAGTTATATCCAATAACCGCATTAATGGCCTCTTTGGAACTATTTATCCCTCAATACATAATCCCCGCCTCTATTATTAATTGCATGGCATGTAAATTGCGTATATAGGCGCCGTAGGTGCAATACATTGGTTGAATGCCCGAATAATAAAGGGGGCTGAGACAATATTTTGTTACTGACATAATGATTCACTTACGTTTAGAGATGGCAGGTTCATTTTAAAAATAAATTTTTCGAGGGAAAAACTATGCAAAAGAAAATTATCGTTCTGGCTATCGCTGGTGCAATCGCCGGTCTCGCTGCCGGATCAGCTTCCGCTGATATGTCAGCACCTAGCGTGAGCTTTTATGGCTTGTTGGACTACGGCTATTTGAATCGTGGTGGAGATACTGTTGCTGGAGCAAATAACAGTTTGGTTTCTGGCGCTTCCCAAAACTCATTCAATTCTGGCATCTCAGCTGGTAGCCGTTTGGGAGTCAAGGGCGGTAAAACTCTGGACAACGGTGCGCATTTTCTGTACGAAATTGAATACGGCATTACTGTTGACAACAATGGCAAAGGTAGCAATAGCAATACCAGCAATTCGGCAACCACAAACCCTGCCAGCACGTTTTGGAACCGTCACAGCTATATCGGTTTCACAGGCGATTGGGGTACTGCTGTAGGCGGTCGTGTTGAAGGTGCGCGTTACTCTTTCGCGAACAAATATGATCCGTTTGCTGGTGGCACAGTTGGTAACTTCGGTTCTTTGATTGGCAACCAAGCACGTGCAGACAACGCAATTGCTTACATCTCGCCAACTTTTGGTGGTGGATTCAGCGCACTATTGGCTTACACTACCAATCTGACCGGAAATGAAAACAAGTTCAATAACGGTGACGCACGTTTGTATGTAATTGCTCCTCAGTACAATAACGGCCCATTGAGCGTTACTTATGACTACGAAGATGCAACTGTTCACGGATTGTCTACCGCAGTTCCTGCATTAGCACCTGCTAGCACTGGCGGCGACATCAAGATTAATGTTCTTGGTGGTTCATATGATCTAGCAGTTGTTAAGTTCCTTGGCTATTGGGAGTCTGTAAAAGCTTCCGACGCTTTGGCTCCTATCAATCTGGATCAGAAGGCTTGGCTTCTCGGCGCAACCGCACCATTCGGAGATGCAATTGTAGCGAAGATTTCATATGGTAGTGTCAAAGACAACAATGTAAACAGCGTAGATTGCAAAAAGACAAGTCTTGGAATGGATTACAAACTGGACAAGAGCTTCAACGTCTATGCTGACTTTGCAACAATCTCGAATGGCACTAACTCTTCTTGCACGATCGCAACCACTGCCTCAAACTATAGTGGTGGAAATGCTGGCATCGTAAATGCTGGTGTAGATAGTACGCTTCCTGGCAATCAAACAGGTTTTGGTACTCGTGGTGTTGATGTAGGCGTTAAGTACACATTCTAAATCAAGCTCAACCTAGTTTTAGTTGTGTTGAGCGGCCACCTTCGGGTGGCCGTTTTCATGGGGAAAGATTAAAATAATTCAACCCGAAAAACTCTTTCAGCCAAAGTGGTCACAGAAATCACAGCGGAAACGAAGTATGCAAGGAAGGGCGGACTTTGCCGAACTGGCAAAAAAAGCTTGAATCAAAACATACAATGATCATTTGGTGGAATCCATAAAACGTGGCAAATCGCCATATTCTCTGTGATCGCTGTGGCTTGAATTAAGGTAGTTAGGTTTAATGTCAGTTTATTGTTCCCACGCGAAGCATGGGAACAATATCAAGTTTCTGAACGACAGGGGTGCATCGAAAATTAAGTGACTTTAAAACTTGTAACTGGCTTTACCTCCTGCCAACCAATTCCGTCCGGGCGAGCTTTCATAAAACTGGCTGGCTGCCTGATTGACGATGACAGAACCCACATAGGATCGATCAAATACGTTGTCGATCCGGGCAAATTCAGAGATTGACCAATGCCCGTAATTTTGTCTTGCAATGGCGCGCAAGTTCATAATTCCATATCCACTTGCATAGGCCGAATTTAAGTCATTCGCTGCGATACTTCCTGCTGCCCTGCCCTCGACTGCAAATTCAAGGCATTTATTTGAGTTGCTCCACATCATTTCAGCAAACAAACCCTGCTTGGGAACACCGGGGATACGATTGCCGCTATTGATTGACTTAGCTGCAGTTGAGGTAATTGAATTTAAAATAGTAGTAACAAGTTCAGAATAGGATTGCTGAACCGTTGCATCCAAATAGGTATAAGCCAGGCTCGCCTGCAGTTGGTGGGATAATTGCCATTGCGTGCTCAGTTCCAGCCCTTGACGATTGGTTTTAGGCGCATTCAAATAAGCTGTCTTGCCACCGTTACTTGCACCAATCACAATATCGTTGGTCGTGTCTGCATTAAATAACGCAACTATAATTTGCGCATTTTTTGTGATCTGGCTCTTCAAACCTATTTCAGTCTGCTGAGTGCGTGCCGCTTGTAGTCCGATGTTGCCAATATTGGGTGTGGTAGCGGGTGTAGCTGAGTTCACGTAAGTCTGACTGTAAATAATTTGGTTCAGAGTCGGTGTGTCAAACCCGGAACCATAAGACAGATAAACATTGGTATTTTCCTGGAAGTAATATTGAGCCGAAGCCATTCCTGTGGTGTCTTGATAAATATGCGAACCCAAACTTGGTAGTGTATTGTTGCTGGTCGCTGTGAGTGTGGTTTGCGAATGTCTTAAACCGGCAGTGAAAGAAAGACGCTCAGTTGGATGCAATTCCCCTTGCAAAAATTCGTCTATATTGCGTGCTTCCATATTGTAATCTTGCGTGGAAGCGGCACCTGCATTTCCAGCCGTGTTCGTATAGGTTTGTCGATGGTCCTGATTTTGGTTACTGTCTATTCCGCTAACCAAAGTCAAAGGTATGCCACCAATGTCTCCGGTATGAAGCCACTTGCTATTCAAACCATAAAACTCACGATGTAAATCCACGACCCCATTTGGACTCGAAGCAAGGTATTGAGTGGTATGGCGGTCACCATAGTAGGGAGTCAAATCCAATGAATTGTTCGTATTGATTCGTTGACTGATGACCAGTCCAGCCTGATCCTGGTCGACACTTTTACGGGTATTGAAAGTCCCTACATTAGTCGCAGATTTAGGATTACTTTGCAACTGCGCTGCGTTCAAGCCCAGCGGATCTTGCGCACTCAGATTAACGTTATTCACGATTACCATAACAGAAGTATTTTCGCCCGGTTTGAAACCCAGCTTGATATTTTCATTCTCACGATAAGCAGCACTGTGATCACGGGAGCCGTCGGTATGAAATTTTCCAGCATCCAGCACATAGTTCACCTTGTTTTTTTCGCCGTCAGCTTTGATTCCAAATTTACTTTGTCCATAAGAGCCGGCAGAAAAATAAGGGGTCAACTCGGCACCGGGTTTGCCATTCTCGGTGAACACATTTATGACACCGCCTGCAGAGTTTCCATACAACACAGAAAATGGGCCGCGCATGACTTCAAAATGATCGGCAGAAGCAAGATCAATATGAGAAATCTGGCCTTGGCCGTCTGCCGCCGTTCCGGGAATGCCATCAACAATCAACTTGATGCCACGCGCACCGAAAGCTGAGTTCGCACCAAAACCACGGGAGGAGATCAGCAGGTCTTGTGCATAGTTCTGGCGATTAAGTGCAAAAATTCCGGGAGTGTGTTGAAGTGGTTCAGACAAATTCTGCTCGGGTTGACCGTCATGCAACTGCTGGGAATTGACCACGCTAATAGATGCAGCGGTATCCATGATGCGTTGCTCGGTTCGATTCGCGGATACCACGATCGTATCGAGTTGGCTTTCTTGTGCATAGGCGTTGGTTACCACCGGCGGCAGAATACAAAGCAAGGCCGTTGTTGCCGCTGTTCGCTTATTGAGTTGGATTTTTTTGTATAGTTTCTTGTTATTCATGGATTTTGTAATAAGGGTCTTTACGTTAATTAGCCAGCGAGGAAGATATTACAAAGCAGCAAATTATATGCCAGTAGAGATACGTTTCTTTGGTGGAAATGAGTTGAATTGAAAAAACCTAAATTCCTTGTTGAGCTTTTCAAAACACATGACACTGTTACCCCCACCCCCCTCCCTGCCCTCCCCCGGTGGGAGAGGGGACAGAACCCTCTCCCACCGGGGGAGGGCAAGGGAGGGGGTAAAGCTGTCGAAACACAATAGTTCAAGCCACAGAGATCACAGGGAATATGGCGATTCGCCACGTTTTATGAACTCACCCGGATGATAAGGTAAGTGTTGATACAACCATTTGTTTCGCCTCTGTGTTCTCTGTGGCTGAGTTTTTTTAGGAGTAATTTTTTATGAGCAACGCAGCATCGCAACGGGTTTTGGATTTTTAGAAGCCACCTTTATTTTTTCGCTGTTATATTGCGATAGATAGTATTGCGCGACACGCCGAGCATCTTTGCGGCGGCGGTTACATTGCCATCGTTAGCTTCGATCGCCTTTTGGATGGCGGATAATTTCAGGTCATCCAAATTGGCGTCAGCCATGACTACTTGCTCGTCACCACTGCGGGATTGAAGCTTATCAACACATTCAATTTTGGCCGTTTCAACATCTTCAAGAAAATCATCCGGTAAGTGTTCTCGCCGTATCTCTTTCTCATCACCGGCTATCACCATCGCTGTGCGCAACAAGTTGGACAGTTGTCGAAAGTTTCCCGGCCAGCGATGTTTCTTGAACAACGCCATGATTTCCGGGGAAACAGTATGCGGTGCTTCAGCCGGCTCGGCAGTTAGAATTTTTTCGACAACCGGTTCGAGATCAGTTCGTTCGCGAAGTGGCGGAAGCTTTACCACCAGCCCGTTGATTCGGTAATACAGATCTTCTCTAAACTTGCCGTTTGCGATCATTTCTCTGAGATTACAGTTGGTCGCACAGATCAATTCAACATTGACTGCGATTGACTGTGAACCACCCAGCGGTGTAACCATGCGCTCTTGCAGTACGCGTAACAGTCGTGCCTGCATGTTCAGCGGCATATCCCCAATTTCGTCAAGGAATAGCGTTCCTCCATTGGCTTGAAGGATTTTTCCAATACTGCCCTTTTTGCGTGCCCCGGTAAAAGCTCCGTCGGTATATCCGAAGAGTTCTGATTCGATTAGTGTTTCAGGAATAGAGGCGCAGTTAACCGCAACAAAAGGCCCTTTGGCACGGGGTGAGTCGTTGTGGATTGCCTGCGCAAGGAGTTCTTTTCCCGTACCGGTTTCACCTATGATCAAGATCGGGATGTCTCTTCCCAAAACTTTTTTAACCTTGTCAATCACTGAAGCAATCTGCGGATCGCCTGTATTCAAGTAACGTAAACTGGACGGTTTTCGGGAGTCATGCTGCCCGGTGGAAGGTATTTGGGTATGCTTTTGGGTTGGAGGAGGTGTGACCTCGGATTTTTCGAAAGTAGCATTAGCGACACGCTGAAATGCGGTATGGCCGCTACGCAATTGCGCACGGCCAAATACCCGCACACCATTATTCAAGCACAATTTCAGCAACCCCGGTGTCTCGGTGCGGTAGTGGTCAAACAATTCGGATACAGGCAAACCAAACAGCGAACTGAAAGTGTGTGATTGAAGTGCAACCAATGAAAGCCCCAATTGAAACAGGCCAACGCGGTTAGCAGAAAGGAAACGCCCCCCCGTAGAAAATGAAGCTATGCCTTCCATCAGAGTGCCAACAAACTCCGGACGCGGATGGAAATGAAGGGTGATCGCATCCTGAAAGGTTGAAGTAAAAAACTGATTCTCGATCATTTGTGCAGACATCCGCACGAGTGCCATCGTATGTTTATGATAGCTGCGTTTATCTCCGGTCACATCCAAGACGCCGATCACTTTCCCCTGACAGTCGAGAATAGGCGCTGCGGAGCACGTCAGAAAATTATTGGTGCGTAAATAATGCTCTTCCGCGTGAACTGATATGGGGACTTGTTCCGCAATCGCCGTTCCAATGGCATTGGTGCCCTTGCTTTCTTCCGACCATGAAACACCGGGATTAAGTGCTACCCGATTGGCTTTTTCGAGAAAGTCATCGTCCCCCAAAGAATGCATGATCAAACCATTTGCATCCGTCAGGAGCACCATATTGTGGGTGTTAAAGATTTGCTCGTAAAGGGTTTCCATCACCGGCACTGCGTGCGTATGCAAGAGACGGTTCTTTTCGATCAACAGCGAAAGATCTGTTTTGCCGAGGGTGCTGAATTCAGGCTTCACATCTTCGGTTAACCCAAAGGCTGCAGATCTAAGATGCGACTCTTCTATCATGACGCGGCCATCAAAAGCAGCAAGCATGCCGGACGTAGGCACCTGATTTTGTCCGGTGAGTAATATGGATGACTCCGCTGACTTCTTGTTGAAATCGCTGAAGTCCTGGATTTTTCCGCCCTTCATAAATCAGCTCTCTCCTCTGTTTAGTGCGGATTACTTAATTATTTTTATTATGGTGAAACTATATTTTCTTTGTTATTTATTTTGATCAATCTTATTTCTATATATGCCACCTATTATGCTATCAATAATTTAAGATAGCAATAGCCAATTAACCCATTAATTAAATAGGGAATATTATAAAAGATGGGTGGAGCTTTAATAAAACAGCTCTCTTATAGAAAACGGACCAGATTGCTTTGATTGAGAATCATTTATTTCTCGTCAAAGTTGATTTCAGCTTACTTTTTCGAATAATACCCCACACCCACCAAAACATCATCAACCCTCTGTATCAATGAGTGTTTTTGTTCTACCGCGTTGGTGGCCGGATTTCGCCACAGATAGTCGACGGTGCCTTTGCCATTTCTCTTGGCAATCTCGATCATCTCCTTGAAAAAAGGCTTGCCGGCGACATCGGTTAATTCAATAACATCCGTTCCGGTAAGATGCGGGGCGGCTCCGGAAGCGCGATACTTGCCATCATCCAGACCAATTGCAAAAACATATTCGTCGTTAATAACGTAACCTCCCTTAGGGTCATTAAAGACCTTGAATGCATTATTGGCACCCGAGCTTTTTATGAGTGCCACTGCTTTCCCCAGCAGGGCGGTAGCCTCTTCTACTGTGGCGCGGGGGATGTAATAGCCGACGCAGACAATATAATCGCCGACTTTATGAAATTGGGTGGTCTTGACTTCCACACGGTTATCAATATGGTTCAGCCAGTTGTATTCTATCGTTCCAGAGTCTTTGTTCTTCGACATATCGAGCATTTCGCGAACGAAATATTTTCCGGCCGCATCGTGCAAATCAAGCGCACTCAAGCCGATTAACCAGCTGGGGTCTCCACCGCTTGCAAGCAGTGTTCCGTCTGAACCGACAACAAAAACATAAAATTCATTGCTGACGAATACGCTTTTGCGCTCGCCAAATGCACGGAAGGCTTTTTCGGGACCGCTTGTCTGCAGATAATCAACGGCACGCTCCAGCAGCTCTGAAGCCCTTTTCACGTCGCCACGCTCTATGGCACCGTTACGAAAAATGGTGGTGCGGTCATTAGCACGGGCAGTGACGGATGAACTCTCTTGCCTGTTTTCATCGGCATGTGCAACGGTTGCGATAGCAAGAGGAAAAAGCAACAAGCTTAATCGATTAAACTTCATTAATGACTCCAGTCAAGTTAGTAATAAGACAGTAATGCTTAGAATAAGCGGTTGTTCAAGAACAATCATTTTTATTTGCAATTCTTGTGCCAGAAAACCTTATCCGATTCCTTTTTGTCGCTGCAGCACAGTATCACATGCCATGACAAAAAGTTGACCTTACGCGACAGGGAGATTGTACGTTTTTTCAATTAATAACACAGTTCATTAATGAGACAAGTGTTCCAAATATGAACGTAAGCAACGAAATTTCCTGGCTAGGCGTTTGCATCAAATAATGTCAGCGATGCCATTTAATACTGACATAACTATTCTTCATAAAATAATTTTGCCTATTAAATACCGGAACATATTGAAGGTAGTGCATACGATATTGACAGTCCCAATGCCCGCCCCCTGTCCGAACTTATGCACAAGATGAAATGATATTTTTGTCCTATGGCATGTCTATTGCTAAAGCCGTTACTTGAAAATCCAAATTTAAAAAGGAGGCGTTTTTTCATGAAATTTAATGCATCAACCTTTGCAAAGTTCTTTTTATACGGCTTGGTCACGCTCACACCTGCACATGTGCTGGCTCACGGTGATGTAACGCCGCATGCAGTCGACACATCCACTTTGCCACCGCTTGGTGACGAATGGCGCAAAGAAAACCCTTATCGCGGATTACCGGAAGCAATCAAGGTTGGAACTTCGGCCTACGCCCAGAATTGTGCCCGTTGTCATGGCTTGGAAGCGATCTCGGGGGGGATGGCTCCTGATTTACGCAAACTGGACGATGAGTGCCTGGATATTAAAGATGAAGCAAAGAAAAAGGTTTGTTTTAGCGATGTCGACTTGTATTTTGCCAGCGCAGTCAAACAAGGTGAGATTCGCAACGGCAATGTTTACATGCCGCCGTTCGAAAATGTATTCAATCAGGAAGCGATTTGGGCAATTAAGGCTTATCTGGTTAAACGTCGTGATGATAACGACCGTTAAGTCG
>Ga0316224_1001535_pt1 | contig 24653 bp, 47 predicted proteins | sample TBH18013metaG_FD_206254 | JGI IMG/M metagenome (GOLD analysis project Ga0316224, IMG submission 206254) | Freshwater microbial communities from Trout Bog Lake, Wisconsin, USA - TBH18013 | ecosystem: Environmental > Aquatic > Freshwater > Lake > Hypolimnion/Profundal zone | place: USA: Wisconsin... | reverse complement strand
GGCTTCCATCCTGATGTATTCATTAGACCCCCGTAATATCTTCATAAGTCAAATCAAGAATTTGATTGATGGAATATACCCCACCCAATGCAAACTGATTTTCCCCGTCAGTTACAAACTGTCGATTCGCCCACGCCTCTTGGGTTTCAACTTTAGCCTTCTTTAGAAAATTAAAGAATTCCTCAGTTACGTGGTACGTTTTCCATTCCTTGAATTCATTTTCTGTCATACACTCTCCTCAATTAACTTATTTCCTTTTTTCACGTTTTCTAACCAAGGGATAGCCCTTAGATTGTTTGGGACGTGAAGACCACAAACTTCTTTTCCTTGTAGCGGATAAATATGGTCAACGTGCCATTGTGAGCCAGTTAGCCTTGTTTGAATGTCCGCTAATTTATAGCAATTCTTTATTCTCTCATAGTCAACTTCTGTCAACCACTTAGGAGTTGCTTTCAACACACTAGCACGTCTTTTAGCATACATTGCTCTTAGTAATGGTTTGTTTTTAGACTTCCATTCAGCAGTTTTTTTATTCAGCAAATCAGCTTTTTCAGGTCTTTGTAGTTTTTTATCAAGCAGTAATTTTTCTCTATTCTTTTGATAATAGGCTTTGCTTGTTTGTTTTATTTTGTCTTTGTTGGCGAGTCTATATTGACGCAACTGTTCATTGTTGCATACAAAGCAAACATAATCCCCGTGGGATAGTTTTGAAGCAGAGAACTCTGAAGAGAGTTTAAGGGTTAGGCATTTCCTGCATTTGACCTGCTCCGTCATTGCTAGTTTCCTTATCTAAGTTTTGCATCATCTCTATTGACTTAATAATCCCATCTACGTGCGCTCTCTTGGCACCTATTTGGGCTTCTAACATAGCTATAGCATGACCAGATTGAACGCCATCTGCTTGTTCAAGTTCCAATACTGCTTTAGCCTGTAGCTCGGTAATCTTGGCTTGTTGTAGCTCTGCTTCTTGCATGAGTTTGGCAATACCAAGTTTAAATCTGAGTTGGTGATTCATCTGACGCTCATCGTTCTTCATCTTCTCGATTTGCATTTTTTCCGATGGGCCTGGTTTGATAGCGTTAGGGCCTTTAGGGTCAGGGAGAATTTGGTCAATAGCGTTTACTTTGAGTGCGTCTAAGTAACGCTTTTGGACTTCATACATATTGAAGCCACCAGAGGATTGTGCTAACTGTAATACGGCTTGTGCTTGCATCTGACGTTGACTATCTGAAACAACGTTAGGGTCGGCAGCAGGTTTAACTAACTTCATATCCATAGAATAGTCGTCAGGCAACACGAATTGAAGTTCGTTGTTGTACTCAAACTCTACTGGCTCACTTGGCAGATAGAGTTGGTTGAGACGATATAGCTTTTGGAATTCTTCTTTCATGGCTCTCCAAGTACGCTTGTAGATACCATTAAATACTTTCATACCCTGCTCTACTACGTTACGACTTGTCTCAGCAGGAGTATTTTGACCAGGGCTTACGCCTGTCATCATATCGGTTGCACCAGCAATACGCTCACCATAGTTGATAAGAAGTTGCAATAACTGGAATGACACACCGTTAGGTTCACGGATAGGCAATGGGAAGATGTTGGCACGTAAGTCATCGCCCGTGCTGTCTACACGCTTCCACTCATGTGGCTTGAATGTGTAGTCGCCACCTTTAATCTTAACGCCACGTCCTAAGAATCCACCGCCAGTAACGCTCATCGTACCAGCATCAATCAACTGGTTAACAATGGTGTTTACTGAATCATTAGTAGGCCCAAGCAATACACCAAAGCCTAAATCGTAGAAGCCACCGTCTGGGCTAGGAACAAAGCCATACTTTGTGAAGTACTGTTCAGGCTTAATTCGGATAATTTCACCGTTGTGGTACTCAATCGAGTCTTCAAAGTAACGGGCAACGATACGGTAGATTTTGCCAGTGTCTCTACGGATGTAGGCAATGTACGGCTCTTTGTATCCATCTTCATCAAAGTCATGCCAAAAGTGAGTTTCAAAAAATTCGTAAGGGGTATCAGGGTCACCTGATTGCTGACGAACACCTTGTGCGTCTTCTTTAGCTTGGGTAAGCATAGAGACGTTAGGAAGACTAGGTTGTACTTCGTCTTCTACTTTTAAAAATACTCCACGTACCTGACGCTCGTGCAAGTCGTTGCTTGACAATAGAATTCTATGTGAGACTCTTGGGGATTCTGCAATTGACTTGGTATAGTAATTGACAACGAAATCATTAGGAAGAACAAGCTCAGAGACATTATGACCTTTTACTGGGTCAAAGTAAGACTTCTTGATTGCGGTACCAGCAATAGCTTGAACCAGCAAAGTCTTGTCAGTGTTCTCTTCCCAACCTTCATCTTCTTCCATTACTTGGTAAGTCATGTGACGGGAGATGCGGTCTGCACGTTTGTGCATTTCGCCATCGTCGTCTTTACCGTACACCTTACATTTGACCACTTCGTTATTAGAGATTAATGCAGGGTACGCACGACTATGATACTGCATTGCAGCAATAGTAATCAATGGGAACTTCACATTTGAGGCACCAGGCCAAGGGAACGTTTTACGCTCAACTACTTGAAGAGCCAACTTGCTGGCTTTCTCATTACGCTCTTCCCAATCTAAACGGGAAGTTAAGTCAAGATTGATTTCATCCATCAATCGGAAGCCTAATGAGGATAACTCCTCTGAATCCATATCTTCAGCGATATTGGGGGAACGCAGGAGTTCTTCTATTTTCATTGTTTACCTTATAATCTTTAAAGGAAAATACTACAGTATTGTAACAGAGTCAATACCTAACACTATTCCTAGACACAGAATTTATTGTCTAGTAACCTGTATAGACTGATTGACCTTCAAATAAACCGCCACCGTATTCTTTTTCGTACTCTTCATCGTCTATTTCTTCTTTGGTCGGTGCCATAGTTACCTTGTCTAAAGCTAGTCCAATATAAGCTAATGCATCAACTTGGTCATCGTGCTGACCTCTTGGGAATACCAGCATTTCATCTATTAGACCAGCGTACCAGTTCTTGTCCTTATTAAACCGTACCCCACCAGCCCTCATACGAGCCTGTAATGGTTTGGCACGTTGTTCTTTATCTACCTTTGGGGTGACTGCGTGTAGGTTAATGTACATTCCCCGTTTAACCATTTCGGCATTTAAGAACGCATCTAGGGTGTGTTTAATCTGCCCTTTCTCTGCTATGAATAGGTTAGGTTCATATTTTTCTTGTATCCAAAACATATTTTCGATAATTTCAAAACCATCCCACCTGCCACGTCTTATATCGACTACGTGTACTAATCCTTCTTGGTCGATGCCCGCCACCGCAATAACGGTATAGTCAGACTTGGTCTTCTTTGTAATAGCAAAGTCAATTGCCGCATAATACTCAAGGTAATCAGGAGTATCGCTATGAACAAAATCGTCCCTATGAAAATAGGCATTTTCAGCGTCAATAGGCTTATTGAGATATTCCTGGCTATATCCATCAGGGTTTCCTTGGTTAATATAAGATTGTCGTATTTCTAATAACTTTTCTTTACCTAGCTTTTCGGGCCATAGTATCTCGGTAAAGTCTTCATTGTGCGCTGCAAAACGTTCTGAATCCCATAGGCTATCTTTGAGTAGCCGTTCTAGGGCAGAGTCCATGTGCAGGACGGTTCCTACCATCCGTATCTTGCAGTATTCTGAGCCGCAAGGGAATAAGTCGTTAAACAGCCAGTTACGGAACTTTTCACGACGTTGGGGGTTCATTACCTGCTCAGCACCCTCGGCATCGTCAATGATGATTAGGTTGGGTCGTTTGCCGTTCCACTGTAGTCCTCGGACTTCTTGCTCAGAACCTTTAGCTATTATACAAAACTGGTGACCGTCTAATAACTCAACTACTACTTCGGTTTCGGTGTCCTTGATAAACCGCTTTACCCCAAACTGGGACTTGAGTTCCTCATTGACTAGAAGCTCAGTTTTGATGTTGGCTAGGAATCGGGCCACCTGTCCTTCGGTCTTGGAGACTAAAAGGATGAAGTCACGGTCACGAAAGAGAGCGGACGCTAACGTACCAGAGAATGTAACGGCAGTCGTTTTGGCGGTTCCACGTGGAGCAGCGACTACTACTCTAGAACCTTCTGAACAGAACTTATCCCAAAGAACCCTATGAAACGCAGGGATTGCCTTGACTGCATCCATCCGAGGGACAAGAAACACCCTGACAAACCCCTCTATCAACTGTGCGTCTAGCTTCATGTAATGCTTTCCTAGTGAAGTCTAACAAGAGTTGCATATCATTTCTAATGCGCCATCCTGCGTCTAACCTTGCTTGTATCTCATCTAATACTTCTTCCGTTACGGGCCGAGATAAATCCGTGGAAGGGATTATGTTACTCATCATGGATAGTAGTATAAACCCTAAATTTCAAAAATCCTATATAGCGAGAAATGCGATATTGATTTTGAGTGAAAGTCTCATTTTCCTATAGAGAGAGGGAAACACTTTTTTCTAAATTTGAAATTTGGTTGCGTCGTCTCAGGGTGGGTTATAACTATATTAGCCCACACTTATTTCCCCCTCCCACCCTGTATATCCATACAGTATAGGGTTTACCCTAATGGGAACGGTGGTAAGGCCTCTATCCCCTATATAGAGAGAGGATAAGGGTATCAATACTATATAGAGAGGTGGATAGTTAATGGGTCTCCTTAGCGTGGGGTCTCCTGGTTACGGGATAAGCGGGGGAGACTAGGAAGCTGCCACTAACGAGGACTCATGGGGTAAATGATGGTCTTATCTCCTCTCCTATATGTATTCCTCTCTCTAGTATTCTTGTCTCTCTATTTAATGTCTTAACTAGGTTTGTATAAGGTTTAATGTCGGCCGCTTCATAACACTTTGATATTGCTTAAAAAATAGGCAGCGTTGTATCTATACAACTAAGGGAATATACCTAGTAAATAGTTTACAAATAACTTTTGTATTCATGTATAGTTCTTACATGACATCGGGGGATGTCTAATTTATAGGGGAATTGAGATGTTAGTAATCAATGAATCAAAGATACTTAATCAAGTAGCCAAGCTGCACGCCAATGCTAAAGATGGTCAATTAAAGTTTAATGATGAAGTCTATCAATTATTTTTTAATCGTGCCGAAGGTGTTTACGATGTTATTGAAGGAGACGGCAGCCTCTTATTGCGTTATAACACCAGGTCTCTAAAACAAGCATCACAATGGCTTAAAGAGTTTTTATCTAACTAATAGGGGAATCACAATGAATACATTTTACAAACACATCAAAGAAAACTACTCAAAAGATGAGTTAAAAGAGATTTCCCAGCATGGTTGCGTTAGTGGTATTGCTGGAACAATGATTTATTACAGTCAAACTAATGACCTATACGATGAATTTTCCCATGAATTGCACGATAAATTAGGCGAATGGATAGATGAGATTGGAGAGACTCCAGAGTTTATTGCCAAAGAATTAGGGAATGCCTCTACTTTTAAGAATGCTATGGTTTGGTTTGTTGCAGAGCAATATGCCAATGAAATAGTTCAAACTCAAGAATGCGAGGCTTAATATGAGAGCGCTTATAGACCAGGTAATTCCTACTCTTTTATTCCTTGCGTTAGGTGTTACGCTTGGGTATCTTGGTGCTGTTTCTTTATTAGGGGTTTAATTATGAAAGTTATGGACTATGACACAGCAGAACACTTTTATGCGTGGCTTGATAAGGTAGTTTATCCAGAAGACCAGCACATTGTAGAGTGTCAGATTCATGCCTTATTGAAAGAGCTATTGAAGAAAATTTAGAGAGTGGAGAAGAAATATTAGAGGGAAATATTGAGGAGGTAATAGCGTGAAAACACTATACCCACAATTAAGAATAACAGACCCAAAGTTTAACTATGTATCATCCGCTAAAACAGACATAAGAGAGACGTTTAGGCGTATTCAAGCCACCCAAAATCAAGAAATCAATAAGCCTTTAGTGGAGTTTCTTATGATTCCTGATGGATTTGTGCTACCTGTTCAATGGATGGAGTGGTAGGGGTTATATCAATGGCTTCCTGGGTAATGGTTCGCAGCTTATCTGCCAATGATTCAATGGTAACATGGCTGATTGATGTGGCCTTACCCTGAAGTAATTGATTAGCCTTTAGTGTTACATCTGCAATAGTGGCAAGGTGATTGGCTTTTACTTTAGTTCTTACATGGCCTTCATTGGGAATATACGATTCATCCCCGTTTTCTAGCCGTTCGCCTATTTCATCATAGGTCTTATTGATGATTTGACGCTGTTTGGCTAATAGTTCGTCTTTATAGTTTAGGAGGATTTCTTCAACCATGTTGTGCCACCATGATTTTGTCTTCCATTGGAATGCCGTTTGATATGGGACTTCATGCTTTCGACATACGGCTGCTAGATTTGGGTCTAAAAGGTAATCATTTACAAATGCAAGCCGCTTTTCTTGTGAATAATTCGAGCCTTCTTCCTCAAGATAGCGAGCTTCCCATTGGTCATAAGTCATTTTTGACATCTTCTCTCTCTTTCTGACCATAAAGGGCAAGTAGTATTGCCTCTGCCAAATTGTGGTCTTTCTTTCTCATCTTCATCAGGGGGTAAAGGTCTTTGATAGCCTTTAGTGAATCTTCTTTAGAACTGATTTTAAGCTCTTTTTTCCATTTTTGTGGGGATACATAGTAAGTAGGTATATTTAACGCCCCTAATACCCCTCTAATCGCCCCGTAAGTGTCTCCAAATGAGAATACTGAGCCAACACCTTGACCAGGCCTACTAGCTACCTTTTCAAGATAACAGATTACATCAGGGTAAACCCTAAGTATGTTGCTTAATTTTTGAGCATCCACCTGTCTCTTGATAAATCCGCCTTTAGTCTGTGTCGGAATGGTCTCTAGTAGTTCAATGGCCGACCCGTCAAGAATTGCCAATCCTCCGTCAAGTCCTGGGTCTATGCCAAGTATCATAATAAATAACCTTTTTCTTTCATAAAATCTATTGGATTCTTGGCTGATTTTTCAATATTGCATTTGGGGCATAAAAGCTGAATATTCTCAGGTATGTTTTTACCGCCCTTAGACAATGCCGTGATATGGTCAATGTGGTATTTTTTAGATACATCAACACGACAACAAACGCATAGCCATTTTTGAGATTCGCCAATCTTTTTAACGGTGCCATGTGGCAATCTTTCAGTGTATTTGCTTCGCCTGTTAATTGACCATTCTCTAACTTTTTCAGGGTTCTTTTTTCTGTATTCTTTTACTCTTTTAGATAAAGCACCTGATTCTTTAAGTCTTTTTATGTGTTCTTGCTTTCCACCTTTCCAATTTGGATGATTTTCACCCGTTGGTGGATTCCATGATTTTAAAAATGATTCGATACGCTTTTGGTTTGCTTCGGGAGTATGTGCAGCCCTAACCATTACGCTATTGCGGCATTTTTTCGAGCAATATTTTCCCTCACCAGACTTTATTTGGTATGGCCTAGGAATAAATACATTACCGCATTCCATACATTCTCTTTCCCTAAGTTTTTTCTCTAAATCTTTTCTAAACTGCCTACAATTATCTGAACAAAAATTTGACCGCCATTCTCTACACTTTGGCACTTCAAAAAGGTTCAGACAACCTTTGCACTTTACTTGGACTCTTGACTTCAAGATACCCATTCTCCATTAACCATATATATGTTGATGTGCAAGCCTCAAAAAATCTATTCCTTTTTTCTTCGTAGGAATCTGAGCCTTGGTCTAACTTACTATGGCAATTATAGCATAATAAACATATTGCTGCATCTGAGGCTTTTCTTCCCATACCTTTTCCATGCTCTAATAGGTTAGAATGAGCTGACACGGTAGTTCCGTATGAACAACAAATTGCACAGGGCGCATCTTTTGCTAATTTTAGCAACTGAGGGTTACGATAAGGCTTCGTCTTGAGATAACTAGACATTTGCGTTAGCCTTTTCCATTGTTTGCCATGCACTAATCTTAATCTTGGCTGCTTCTATCAGGAATCGGAGCTTTTCATCTTGATAAATAGCCTCTTTCATAGCCTCTAAATGTGTAATATATTCAACATTTTTATAGGCTTCTCGTTCTTGAGCGTTTACAGGCATATCTAGATTGTCAGACATTAACTGAGCTTTGAGTGACTTGCGATATTCCTCCATATATACCCGATTAGACCGATTTACGGCTGCTTGTTCGGCAGAATCCCTTAAAAAGTCTAGAGCTTTCTCAATATCACGCTGACTTATCATTCTCGGCCTCCCAATTTGCATTGGCAATCTCTACATATTTCTTGAAATCACCGTACCAAGTCTTTTTGCCTGTGTGTGACACGTTAATATCAGGGTGAACGTACACTTTTTCACCTAAATCACGCCATTTTTGACAGAATGCTACGTCTTCACCAAGTAATTGACCATCTACTACCTTAGTCTCAAATACATGACGATATTCTTTTCCGTGGTCGGTGTATTTTTCTGAGGCATCCCACATCATTTTGATAGCACGTTTAGAGATACGCATAAATCCTGTACCTACGGCACGAGCATCAATCAAACCATAGTAAAAGTCATACTTTTTATCAAAGGTCTTGACGTTATAGTGTGCTAAATCATTCTTACTGACTACTGCGCCACCGATGACATCCACAGTCGGTGAAATTAAGTTACCAAAGTCTTTCTGCTCCCATCCCTGGTCGGCATCAATAAAGATAAGGTCATCTACTTCTGCCTCATAAGCCATACGGAATAGCTCATCTCGTGCCTTTTGAATCAATGAGCATCCCACAATGGTTTTGAGAGTCATTTCAATTTCATTCAAAATACATAACTCCATAGTCTTGAATATGGAAGTCATAAAGTCGAGTTCTAGCTTGCCGTCATAGCAAGGAGTACCAATCATTATCCTACGGGGTTTATTGTCCATACCATTCCTTAAAGTATTCTGGTCTATTCTGTTTAATCCACTCTTTTGGGCCATCCATTAGCTTTTGAAAGTCTCGGCCAATAGACTGTGAGCCTACATGATGCACATAAGACCTTGAAATAAAGTTTAAATAACCTGCTTTTATGAGGTCTTTACACATCACATCGTCAGAGAACCAATTGATAGGTGGAAACTTGGCTTGTGCAAATGTTTCTTTATTGATGTAAGCAAATAGCGGTGAGACTATTGGTGACTGAAGAATGTTCTGTTCGGGTTGATGGGCTATGCTTTGGTGTGGTCTAACCCAATCGGAACGTGCAGCAACAAACCCCAAATTACGGGGGTGTCGGTTTTTTAAAAAAGCTACATCTTCTACCAATAGATTGTAAGAGTCAGGATTAAGGACTATATCGTCATTAGCAATAATGATTTCGTCGTATTCTCTAAATGCCAACTCCATGACTGCGTTATAGTCATCCCCAAAGTTCCCCATAAACCCTTCAAATATCATTAAATTGACATCAGGGTTATAAATTCTTACGGAAGTTTGCATCACAGATAAGCTACGAGAGCCTACTGTGCATACGACAATAGGAATCATATCAATTAACTACTATTTTTGATTCTTCAGGTTCTTTAGGCTTGAGCCATTCTTCACGTTGCTTTAAGAACTCTTTAGCAAATGCGAATCCAATAGCAGTCATCTGTGTCATTGGGTTTTCTAATTGCTTGCCTAGGTCGCTTGATACCATAGCTTCAATAACTGCTAGGGCTACCATATCCGACATCATTGCACCTTCCATAGGAAAGTCTTTAATTGCAGTTTCACTCATTTTCGTTTTCCTTTTTTAACTATTGGCTCATTGATACATGGGACTACATACTTACTTGGGTCTGGCTTCTTTCCTATCCTGTACTGCCCTTCTTCTGCATACAAAACTTTAATGCCTGGAAACTCAGTCCTCATCCAATCCACTACTTTTGCCGTCTTTGGCATAAGATGACGATTTTTGGTCTTGCTGTCCATATCTAATTTCCATTATCTTAGCTACCTCGTCACCACGCAAATAGGAATTCCTATAAGTAGATTTAAACATTGTTATAACTGCTTCTAAATCAATGTAAATTGCCATTTTTCTTATCCTAACATCAATGTTTAGTAATTCTTAACTTATTTGTCTCTACGCTCGGTGAATACTGCATCATGCTTCTTGCTATGTTAAATACTTCAATATTGCTAATAGGAGGGTCGCACCGTTGCATATTCTCTTCTTGTAAACAAGCTAATATTGCTTTAAATGAAACTCCCCTACTTCTTAATGCCCCACCTATACTACACATATAGGCGTTTCGTAATCCCTCGCCAATCTTTTCCGAGGCAAACTCAAGGTCTTTATTCCTGTTGAGCAATTGTAATACCCAAGCTGGTGCTCTGACAATAGGACAATCCTCAGGGTCTGAACTGGCTTCCCAATGGTATTCTCCCAAAAGTCCTTTACTTGGGGCTGCGACAATATAGCCACCATCGCCACGAGTATCAATACCCCTACCCAACTTGCCAGCAGTAGTCCTAAAACCTTCTTCGTATTGGAAAATGATGTGACGACCACTGGACTGGGTAATGGCTTCAACGGTGTCGGGGATGCAACCATATTTTGCTGTAAGCTCGTCAAGGGAATCTTCTCCCCCGTGCCTAGGGTCGATGTCAACGACTCCAATACCTGAGAGTTGACCAGTTGCAATCCCAATGTTTGCTCTTGGCCAATGTTTGAACCATTCATTGATAGTATCCTTGTCTACCGTTGCAGACTTTAATCCGTTAATTGTTTGTGGGTGCTTTCCTGCGCTAGTACATCCCACTTTATTACAAGTGCATTTACCTTCAATGACTGAATGTAAGGGTAGTACGTGCCAGCCTTTTTCGGCATACTGAACTGCGTGGTCTACTGCTTTCATGCCCTCTTAGCTCCATGTCTAAACGCAATCATGCGTGATTTTATGTAATTTAATGTTGTTTCTGATGGTATACGTGGAACATCTGACAATCCTTTAGGCCAGACTCCACATTTATTACGATACATCTGTGCAGCAAATCCTCTTTTGTAGCCCTTTTCCACTTCTACATAGAGTAACTCTGAGTATAACTTCTGTTTATCTTCACTGGTGACTTTCTTCCTAGTAACCTCCAGTAAGTCCCCCGCCTGGACATCAATTCCTGCATCTTTCTTTTTCGGAACAAATCCGCAACATGGACACGTATACTCGTGCTTTTTCCTGACAAAAGCGCACGAAGGGCATATTGTCCCTTTCTCTTTCGCATCTTTCTTAGTTGCTTCCACCTTTGGCTTAGTGCCATCATCTAACTCCTGCGGTAATTCATCGGTAACAAATCCATGTGCTTGGGTATTCCCTGCATGGTCTAAAATAATAGCGTCTTCTTTACTAGGGTGTGGACGCAATACACGCCCTGCTTGTTGTATATACAACATGAGAGACTTGGTAGGTCGTGCCATAATAAGGCATGAAGCCTCTGGATAGTCAAACCCCTTATCGAGAATCCCTACATTGAACAATACCTTTATGTATCCATCTTTAAAGTCTTTGACTGTTTGCTCACGCTCTGCTTTAGGCATATATGAGTCAATATGGGCTGCACGAATTCCTCTGTCTTTAAATTGTTCACAAAGGGATTGACTATGGAGAACGTTGACAGCAAAGCCAATTGTTGGGCGGTTCTCAGAACGCTTTACCCAAGTATCTACAATATCTGCGACGAGTTTTGGCTTATTGACACGGGCAAACAATTCTTTTTCGTCGTAATCGCCCCCTATAGTCCTGATTTTGGTAAGGTCTGGCTTACTTGGAGCAAAGACTTTAACGGGGACGAGGTAACCTTCATCTGTCAGTTTGGATGTAGTAGCACCTATCACTAGGTTGGTGTACATTTTTCCCAGTCCTTTGGTAAAAGGGGTAGCTGACAATCCAATAAATACAGTATTTGGCATAGCTTCCATCATTTTACGATGGATGTTATAGGCTACGTGGCACTCGTCAATGATGACTAAATCTGCAGCAGGAGTAGCTCTACGAGCCAATGTTTGAGGACTACATACTTGATTAACAGAATGAGGCTTATAACGAGGGTTATCCGCCATAATAATTCCGTGGTCAATACCTTCATAATCTAATCTCCTACTGGTTTGTTCAACTAGTTCGATACGGTCAGCAAGGAATAAACACTTCTTGCCTTTCTCATTGGCTTTACGAATCATTTCACTAGCAATAGTCGTCTTACCCCCGCCAGTAGCGAGTTGTAGGACAATCCGCTTATGTCCTTTGAGAATTGCTTTTCTAAGGTCGTTGATGGAATCGACCTGATACTGCCTCAAATTGTTCTTCATAATTCCTATTATCTCACTACTGCAAATGACTACAAGGTAGGGCTTTCCCTATGTAAGAAAAAGTTTACCGAACGGGAATATTTGCATAAAAAGTAGGCAAATGTAAGAAAAAGTTACCGAACGGGACATTTTGTAAAGTTATGTAAAAAAGATAAACCTACATAACATTTCTATAAATGATTCACTAATAAGGCTTTAAGCTATTTAAGGACTCTTTAATAAGTCAAAACTTTACAATCCCATGTCAATAACTTTACAATTAGCCGCCAAAACTTTACAAAAATGTCAACAAAACTGCTGATATGTACACTTTTTGTCAATAACTATACACATAGGTATCAATCTATATAAAAAATATATACCTTTAGGTATCAAATTAGTAACTTATATGTTACTAATATGTATCAAATGAGAATCATTCCTATTAAAATTTCATGCAAAAAAGGTCTTTTTGATTATTTATACTATTTGTTACGGGGATACTTCCAAAGATTCCGAGACACCTAGCCTCCTAGGTATCCCTTCAAGCGGTTACTCCCATGAGTTCCTCGCCACCCGCCAGTCGTTCGTTGAATCGGCACTAGCTTCGCCACCGATTTGTGTGCTGTTACATCAACTATCCCCCAGTAGCACTTGTATCCTAGACGCTGGTGTTTTTAGCCGTCCATCTAAGACCGCCAGAGAATGAAAAAAGCCCCATTCAACTGGACTGGAGCGTGGAAAGTTGTAGTAATAGCATTTTGGTACTATGATTTTCCAGCCCATGTGAATGGAGCCTTACAACCATCACTACAATGACTTTCCACGGTCATGTAGGAATGGTAGCACAACTTTTTATTTATTCCAACTGGGTAAAGAAAGATTTATACGGAACGCCATACTTCTTATGTAAAAGAATCTTATATTCGTCTGGAATAGCCTTTACCTTGTTCCAATGGAATATCCGTTGTTGGCTAACTCCCAAGGCTTTTGCCGAGGCATTTAACGAACCGTGTTTTTTTACAACATAAATAAGTGGTAAATAAAACCTATCTGTAGTACCTGTTTTCATATTTTCTCCTATATCTAGTGGCTAAAGTATAAACTAAAAATATATTTGCACAAGTTTTATTTGTAGTGATATAGTTGAATCTCGTTAACACGAAAGGGGAAGTAAAAATGGAAAAATGGATGAATGCAGCATACGATGGTGAAGATGAACAAGAAGCTATTGAACAGCGTGTTCCTGAACTAATGGCTAGTAAGGACTATGACCCTGCAGATGTAAGTCATATGGCCGAAGCTATCTCTGAAGCAAGTGCAATTGACCAAGAGACTATTCGTGATTTTATTGAGCGTAAAGAATGGGATAAGCTAGGGGCTAAACTGTTCTACATGAGTTATGAATACATGGAACACTTTGCTCAAATGGAAGCTCAAAGGGAAGTGAGTAACGGACTATGAACGCATATGAACTAGCCGATGGATTAGCACAGATGTACATCGAAAAAGATGTTAATGGCCTTTTTAATAAACGCATACAAAACATGCTACGCCAATTCGGTCTTGCTGAAAGCATCATCAAACAACAACAGTTAGAAATAGAAGCGTTGAAAGATAAGCTAATGCTTGCAAAACAATCATTAGAAATTGTGGAAGGATGGACAAAGAAATGAACGCAAATGAACTAGCTGACTTACTTGACTTCGATGCCAAGACTCTGAACTGGAAAGCGTTTGCCGATGCTGCCACCATGCTACGCCAGCAAAAAGCTGAAATAGAGGCGTTAAAAATGGAAATACATTCTTTGACTTATGGCAAAAGACTTGCAGAATACTTGAAAAAGGCACAAGAGAAATGAACAATAAACCAGTAGCGTGGATGGAAATAGAAGAAGGTGGAATTACAGAATACAAAGTATGGCGAGAGCCTGTATCAAGTAAGTCTATTCCACTTTACACCCATCCAGCAAAAGAACTACACCTATCACTTCAAAAAAGTAAAGAAACAGGTGAACTACTAGCCGTTACTTATACAGATGATGAGCATAGGATTGTGGAAGTGTTATGGAAAAAACCACCAGCAAAGACACTAACAGATGAGGAAATAGGCGACTTTACACACCGCATGGTTTTGTGTTGTCAGGTTCACCCAAGTTCGGCAGACATCAATGTTCTTGGACTTAAGTTTATTGTTGAGGACATACTAAGAAAGGCACAAGAGAAATGACTGAGAGCCAAAAAGCAATTTTAAATCTTCTTAAAGATAAAGATATGACTTTAGAAGATATGGCAGTAGAACTTCATTCTTGTACTAGCAAAATGAGGAAGATTGTTAATAACATGGAAAAAAGTAAGTGGATTGAAAAAGACGAAGATACAGATTTATATACAATTTTGATTGACTATGCACCAAGCGTTGAATGGTCTTTCAAAGAAATTTTAGGAGCCTGGAAATGAAAGTATTATCAACTTGGAAGTTTTGGATTGTTGTAGCTTTTATGGCTACAATCGTTGCCAAATGTCACCCTGTGTACGCACAGACTACTCAAATCATTACACCTGATGGTAAGTTAATCACTTGTATAACTAATGGACAGTTAATAACCTGCTTCTAATATGACTACATGGACACTACAAGATTTAGACCTATCAAACTACGAACCAGCAAGAAAGGCATTATCCAATGAAGAAATTGACGTTATCGGATTTAATCTTAACTATCCGTTCTCTATTCGAAAAATTGCTCGGGCCATCGAAATCGCCCACGGAATTGTCGAGGAGAACAGTATCCAAACCAACACTAACACCAAGGAAGATACCAATGAAAACAGTTAAAGTACCAGCTATTAAAAAGACAGATGGAAAGATTGTAAAAGCGAAATCTAAAAAGGAGAGCCACGATGACCTTAATACGGAAGGCAAAAGAGGTTTTATACTTTCAGATGGCAAGTTCGCTGGCAGGGAAGAGGCAGCTACAGTTGCTAAAAAAGCCAAACAAGTTCCTAAGACTATTAAAAAACTTCACTCCGAAGATTTGCGGAAGAAAAAGAAATGAAATTTACTAACACAGAAGGGTTGCTCATTGTAATCCTATGCGTTACATCCGTTGTGGATACCGTAGTTAACATATTGACATATATCAGGGGGTGATATGGGAGAAATTATTGAGTTTCCAGAAGGCACTGTAGGGGATGTTCCAATAGATTCAGTACTTGAGGGAGCTAAGGTATTACAGATGGTCTGCATCATGGGGTACACAGCAGATGGTAATGAATACTTTGCCAGTAGCTGTGGTGACATTAAAGAGATTAATTGGCTGTTAGATAGATATAAAAACTTTTTACAGGGGATTGCAGATGAAGGAATGGAATGAAGTAGAAGCATTTAAGGATTGGTGGATTGCTGCAGGGTGTCCTATTAGACCTCCGTTTGAATACCCAATTCATATTACGGATATGGCATACGCTTTGACTGTATATCGTAAGGGACAGTATCAAGTTGAGTTATACATTTGTAAACCCAATACAGAAACTCAAGTTCACGCTCATCCAGGTATTGAGTCATTGTCAGTTTATTTAACAGGTAATCTGTCTTTTGCTACGAATGGTGCTCCATTCCCCGACTTATCTCAATATCAAAAAGAAGGTGCAAACGGAACACATTTGTTATTGGGTAAATCATTGGAATCAATCAATGGTACCCCCCATGCACTAAAGGTAAATCAAGAAGGTGGTTCATTTCTATTATTTCAAAGATGGGCTAACAAGAAGCCACGCTCAGTAGCAGTTGAATATGATGGAGTAACACTAGGCCATAAACACGACAAACAAATTGAGGTTGCAAATGTGGAATAACGTTCAAGAATTCAGAGATTGGTATATGAGTAGTGGTATGCCATTAAGACCACCATTTAAGAATCCAGTATTTCATACTGACAATGCAATGTCATTGTGTATGTTTAGAGAGGGGCGATTTCAAGTTGAGTTGTATTTGACTGAGCCATATAGCACTACTCCACCACATACTCATCCTGGAGTAGAGTCTGCATTTGTTTATTTGGCAGGGAACATTCAATTCTATCTTGAAGGTAGGGATAACCCTGATGTTCAACAATGGCAAAAATCAAATGAAAATGGTAATCATTTTTTACTTGGAACCACTGTTGATTCTCCTGATATGACGCCTCATTGGTTAAATATTGGGCCTGAAGGTGGGGCATTCCTTAGTTTTGAATATTGGAAGAATGAAGACCCTGTTTCAGTAACAGTGAACTGGCAAGGACAAACGGTTGGAACAGAGCACGATAAAACTATAGAGAGTGTAAAACATGAGTAAAGTACAAGAGTATTACGAAGATTGGTGTGAAGAATGGAAACCTGCCGTTAAGGGACAGAATCATCCAACCAGTTATGAAGGATTTGAGGCAGGATGGATGGCTGCTATTGAAATAATGTTAGAAAAGTTGGAAACTTCTAGGTTCAATGGAAAAGTTACTGGATGAAGAAATAAGGGATATATGGTTCTCTAAGCTCATGGTTTGGAAAAAGCCTACAGAACTAGATATGCGGTTTGCAAGAGAGTTAGAGAAATATTTAAGGGAGAAGTATGATTCCAGCAATGAGAAACGCAAGAGCGACCCATGTTGATTTTGGGTTCTTGAGGGGGGTAATAGGTAGTAACCCTAACTTTATGCCATCTAATATAGATATGGTACTAGAGCGTAAAGGGAGCTTCCTATTTGGGGAGTGGAAACGTGAAGATGAGGAAATAAAACAAGGGCAAAAGATTTTATTAAAAGAACTAGCCTGGATACATCGTGTATTATTGATTACGGGTTATGTGGACGATGCTCCTCATATCACGTTGATTCAAGAGGTTCTCCCTGCAACGGGGAATCTTAAAGTAGTGGGGAAGTCTGTTGCAGATTTAATGAAGTATATCCAAGACTGGTATAAAAATGCGGAGGAAGAAAATGCAAGAACATTATGAAACAGTACAAAGAGAGCAAGAGCAGTTAGAAGTACGCCTTCAAGACTATCTGTATCAGAAAGAGCGTCTTGAATGGCAGTTAATGTCGGTAACAAACGATATTGAAAAAATCAAAGAAGTCATTGAACAATTAGAAAAGGAATTAGGAAAATGAGCTTAACAGTCAACGCAGGTAACGGTGGTGGTGGTGATTTTGAACAATGTCCAGCAGGAAGTTTTGCTGCACGATGCTACCAAATTATTGATTTAGGTCATCAGACATTTGAATGGAAAGGTGAAGCTAAAGTAGCCCCTAAAGTTCGTATTACTTGGGAACTAAACGAAATGATGAGTGATGGTCGCCCATTCTCAATCTCACGAGAGTACACAGCTTCAATCGGAGACAAGGCCAATCTTCGGAAAGACTTGGAAGCATGGCGTGGTCGTCCGTTTAGTGCGGAAGAGTTGCGTAACTTTAGTCTTGAGAATGTATTGGGTGCTCCTTGTCTGTTGGGTATCGTACATAAGCCATCTAAGGACAACTCTAAGGTCTACGCTAACGTAGGTTCAATCATGGCTCTACCTAAGGGTATGCCTAGTCCTGAGTTGGTTAATCCTGCCGTGAAGTTTGACATCGGCACCTTTGACCAAAAGGTATTTGACGGACTGTCTAGCTATGTTCAGAAGAAGATTCTAATGAGCAAAGAACTAGAAGAAAATGGTATTCCACAGAATACTAGCTCACATGATGAGCCTGTAATTGAAGACGAGACAGTGCCGTTCTAGTTTTACGGGGGAAAGCGTAAAGAAGCGAGTACCCCACCTTTAAGGGGAATTAAGGGATGAATTATTTATCAGTATGTAGTGGAATAGAAGCTGCTACTTGTGCATGGAAAAGTCTTGGTTGGAAACCTGTAGGTTTCTCTGAGATTGAACCATTCCCAAGTGCTGTGCTTAAACATCATTATCCATCTGTTCCAAATTTAGGGGACATGAATAAATATAAGGAGTGGAATCTTGAATCAGTTGGACTTTTGGTCGGAGGAACTCCCTGCCAATCATTCAGTGTTGCAGGGCTTAGAAAAGGACTTGAAGACCCAAGGGGGAACCTTGCCCTTAGCTATGTCGGAATTCTTGACCACTTTAGACCCAAGTGGTTCGTATGGGAAAACGTGCCAGGTGTCCTCAGTTCAAATGGTGGACGGGATTTTGGTTCCTTTCTCGGGGCGTTGGTCAAAATCGGGTATGGGTGGTCATATCGGGTGCTTGATGCTCAATACTTTGGAGTCCCACAAAGACGCAGAAGAGTGTTTGTTGTCGGATGTCTTGGAGACTGGGAATCTGCCGCAAAAGTTCTATTTGAGTCCGACTGCTTGTCAGGGAATAATACGAAGAGCAGAGTTAAGAAAGAAGCAACTGCCACCTATTCTGAAAGAGGCATTGCATACGGTGGCACAGATGGAGAGTGTGCCGACACCGTAACAAGCAAGTGGGCTAAAGGTAGTGGTGGGCCGTCTGGTAGTGAGTGTGGATTGTTTGTAGCCCATAAGGTATATGAAACACACCCTGCAGATAGCCGAGTCAAAGAGATGGGTGAAGTATGTCAGACCGTTACAAGTCGTTGGGGAACTGGCGGTGGGAATGTCCCATTGGTTCAGGCTTATAGTATTCGAGAAGATGCTAAAGCGAATAACTTTAGTGCTACTCCATTAGAAGTAACTCCTGCATTACAAGCTATGCAGCCAAGTGTTCAATCACACCATGCTCAGACCTTTATAGCAGGTAATATGGCAGTCCGTAGATTAACACCTAGGGAATGCGAGAGGTTGCAGGGGTTCAAGGATGACTATACAATTATTCCTTGGAAAAAGGGGGAATCACCAGACGGTCACCGCTACAAGGCATTAGGTAACTCGATGGCAGTTCCAGTTATGAAGTGGATAGGGGAGAGAATCAATGAAGTTAACAAACAAATTTAATTTACCAGAACCAATAGTCAATGCAGTACAAAACCAAGGGTATACCCCAGGTAGCAGTGATATTACCGTTACACAGCTAATCCAACCTCCTTTGATTCGTCAGTTGCGGATTAAGCACGATGACGCTATAGAAGAGGATGCTTCAGACCGTGTTTGGGCGTTGTTTGGAAGTAGTGTCCATCATCTGCTTGAAATGGCTTATAAGGGGTCTACAGTGCGTCGGGAGGAGCGAGTCTATGCCGAGGTACTGGGATGGAAATTAGGGGGCGCATTCGACGTTTTAGAGGGTTCTCACCTATCTGATTACAAGGTGACCTCAGTATTCGCTGCTAGTGGCAAAATCGAGTGGGAACGCCAGTTAAACGTCCTGAGATGGTTATTGCATAAGAATGGCACAGAAGTCACTAAATTGAGCATTACAGCCATTTTCAGAGACTGGAGACCCCGTGAGCAACAGAAGAACCCAGAGTACCCTGCAAGACCGATTCTGACCCTTCCTATCCGTATGTGGACACTAGATGAGGCAGAGGCTTATGTACAAGAGCGTATTGCACTTCATCAATTATCTGAACCACCCATGTGTACAGATGAAGAAAGATGGGCTACTCCTGAACAATTTGCTTTAATGAAGAAGGGTGGCAAACGAGCCATCAAGCTATATCCGTCACAAGAGGGTGTTACACTCGGCACAGACCAGTTCTGGGAGCATCGTCCAGCTACTTATAGGCGTTGTGAAGATTACTGCAGTGTAAATAAATTCTGCCCCGTATGGAGTAATGTTGCTTTTTAAACTAAACTAACAAATGAGACCACAGGCATTCATCCCCCACTTCCCCCTGACGGCTCCCCTCCGTCACGCTTGTGGTCTCACCTACAATGTGAGACGGATTGGTCTCACCTAACGAGAATGATATGACTACTATTGTTGGCGATTGGATTAATAAAATATTAGTTGCAGACAGTCAGTTTTCAGACGATGATTCAGGTATTAAATATTTTGAAGATAAGATTATTGCAATAGAAGGTGGTTATCTTGGAGTTGCAGGTAATTGGGTGGATGGAGAAAAGGTTTCTGAATATATTAATAAGAAACACAAGACAAAACCAAAACTAAAAGCAGATAGTTCATTCTTAAAATTAACAGAAGAGGGTCTATTCTCTTGTGGAGATGACCTAGAATGGGAACGAGTTAGAACTTTTATGGCAATTGGCAGTGGCTCAATGGCTGCAGAGGTTTGTATGAGAATGGGATTAAGTGCAGAGGAAGCTGTTAAATGGGCGTGTAATGTGGACTTAAAAAGTCACGAACCAGTCAAAACATATAAATTGGGCGAATAAAATGCAACCAAGATGCAACGATGAAGATTTTATAGAGTTGTGGAATAAACATCAATCGGGGACTATATTAGCAAAAGTATTAGATATTGACCTTCGTACCCTAATGCGTCGACGAAGTAGACTAGAAAAGAAATACAACATTAAATTAGAAGCAAAAGAAAAGCCAAGTCAAAGATTAACTATTCCAGAGAACAAAGTCCGCACTAATCTGTCTATGGAAGATGGATTGATTATTGTGGGTTCTGATTGCCACTATTGGCCTGGATATGTCAGTACCGCCCATAGAGCATTTGTCCATCTCATCAAGAAACTAAAACCTAATGGAATAGTCCTTAATGGAGACATTATGGATAACGCCACAATCAGCCAACACAATAGGATTGGGTGGGATAAGACTCCAACCGTGAAGGAAGAACTAGAAGAAGTCCAAGCCAGACTAGGAGACATTGAGAAGGTTCGTCCTGCAGGAACATTTATGCACCGCACCATTGGTAACCACGACCTTCGTTTTGATGGGAAACTATCTAATGTTCTAGGACAGTATGAGGGCGTACCTGGTATGGCACTAGCCGACCATTTACCTGGATGGACATACAGTTGGTCTCTGATGGTAAACAACACTTGTATGATTAAGCACCGTTGGCATAATGGTCAACATGGAGTGTTTAACAATACCCTGAAATCGGGGGTCTCAATGGTCACGGGGCATTTGCATTCCTTAAAAGTAACTCCTTGGACTGACTATAACGGAGATAGATATGGCATTGACACAGGAACAATGTCGGCAATTGGAGGAGACAAGTACATCTACACGGAAGATTCGCCCGTCAACTGGCGTTCAGGATTCGCAATACTTACGTTTGTCAATGGAGAACTTATGCCGCCAGAACTTGTACAAGTCATTAGTGAAGATGATGGATTGGTATTCTTTCGAGGAGAGGTGATTTCGGTATGAAGATAGAAGTCAAAATCATTAAGGAAAACGAAGATGGTTCAGCCAACGCTCAAGTTGATTTCGATAAAGAAGGGCTTGAAACACTCGTACAGTGGGGGCTTGTTAGTCTGCTTACCAAAGCAATTGATGAATACAAGGTTAGAGATGACGAAATTCCTTTCCCTGTGCCAAAGCCTAAAAGGAAGAAAAAGTGAACCGTAATTGGAATAAGTCATTTGACCTAGTGATTGTGAACGAAGGAGGCTACGTTGACAACAAACTTGACCCAGGAGGAGCTACTAACTGGGGATGTACTCAAGCAGTATGGGAAGGCTATATTGGTCATAAAGTGTCTGTAGACGATATGAAAGCCTTAACTAAAGAAGATGTAAAACCTTTATACAAAAAGAGGTACTGGGATGCCATACACGGAGATGCTATTCCTTCGGGACTTGATTATTGCCTTTTTGATTGTGCTATCAATAGTGGTGTTAATAGGTCAGCGAAAATTATCCAAGAAATCGTGGGCGTTTTTGCTGATGGTGCTATCGGTAATAATACTGTTAGTGCTATAACTCAACTTAACCCAGTTACTGCCATTAATGAGTTCTGTGATAAACGACAAGCATTCCTAGAATCATTAAAGACTTTCCCAGTATTTGGAAAAGGCTGGAGCAAACGAGTATCAGAAGTCCGTATTCGTGCTCTAGAGATGGTTTAAAGGGCTACTTGGGCCTTCACCCATGCTTGAAGCTCAGTGAGCATTAGCGTGGTTTGACTGCATTGTCCAATAAGTATTGAGTAGGCGGTACTTGCATCAGTTCCTGAGGGGGCTGTGGAAATTCCCTCTGTTTTACTGCCACTGGGGTTGATGTGCAACCCACTACCATAAAAGTTCCTAAGATTAGCCAACTTAGCTTCATATTCATTCTTTACTCCAGAGGTGATGAGTGCTGCTTGTTTATCTTTTGAAGAATTCTCTGCTTCCTGCGCTTTTCCTGCTGCTTCAACACGCTCCTGATATGCAACAAATCGTGAATGTTCATAGCCATAGCCAAGATACACGCACCCACAAAGTACCATAACAACCAATCCAGCTTTGATGTAAGTTGTAACATTTAGTGGAAACATTATCTTTCGTCTAACGGCTTGGTGGTTAAGAATCTTAGGATAGCAACCAATATACCAATAATAATATAGCTAAAGCCATAGTAACGGTCACTGATTACTCCTTGGATACTAGAAAAGTTATCAAATAATGCCCCGAACACTACCAATGCGAAAGAAAACCACATTGTTTTGGAACGGTGCATTGGTTTTTTCATTTAAAAGGGATATGTCCTGTACCTGCAGCCCATAGTAAAAGTGCTACAGCACCCATACCAATTAGCTTAATCACCCTTTTGACGACAGATTCGCCTACAGAGGTATAAAAGTTCTTAATCACCTTTTCAGTTACTCTTTCTACAAGTTCTTCAAGTTGGTCGTCTGTTAGGGGGATTTGTGTGTTTGACATGATTAAGTAGCTTGAGTTTGGGCGGTTAAAATTCCGTTGGTAAATGTCATGGAACCATTAGTTCCAGTAAGTGTTAATTTTGCTGTAGTAATTGTGACAGACAATCCAGTTGGTGTCCCTGTAATTGCTGAATAAGGAATTGTAGTAGAGGCTGTAACTGCTCCTGTGTTGTTACCGTACAAATATCCAGTAAGTCCTGGAGTCTTAATATTGGATAGATTTGTATTGGCAATGTTACCGCCAGTAATAGATACATTATCCGAGTTTTGTGTAGATAAAGTCCCAAGACCATTAATGTTTCCGTTAGTCTTATAGAAGACTTGGTAAAACCAATCCCTAAACTGACGGGTATCTACACCTTGGTTAGTAGGAGGTGGTGGAGGAAGGTTGGTAAATGGATTGACAGCCATTATTCTTCCTCTGAATCCTCTTCATACTTCCAATTCTCAGCATAGCCATATTGTTGCAGTGCAGGAATTTGATGCTCCATACCTTCGCCAATGTCATCTCTTACGTTAATACAGTCAGGAATATCAATTTTCTTAACGTTCTTATAGGCACGTTCACAGGCTTGTTTAACGGTCTTTCCTACCCCGTTTGCCACTAAGACATAATCACCTGCCGTCACTAGGCAAGGACGCTCTGTAACCCCGTTCTCGTCGTTCTGAGGGGCATTACCAACCATTACCTCACATAAGGCGTAGTCGGTAGTTAATTCATCGGGTAAACCATAGATAGGAAATCCTGTATGGTCACGCCCCGTAGTCTTAGACCTAGGGTAATCCCCAATAGGGATAACGATACCAGTAGCAGTGTCGTAACTAACTTTGAGAGTATCTTTGCCATTTAATAAGTCAACCATCCAATCTACGACAGAACCCTTGTGAAGGGCTTGTTGAATGTTAAATAAAGGCCAACCTTTACGCATTGTCCATTCTAGGGGGCGAGGTTCACCTTTTTCATCCACAATAAAGGCTAAATCTACATAGCCAGTATGTCCGATATAGCATAGGTAATCTTCAAAACGTTTTAAAGTGTCATTAAATAGGTTAGACTCGGTGCAATACTTAATGACAGTTCCCTGTTCACCTGTATTACAGCCATAGTTGCCTGACATGAGCTTCTTATGTTCAAAGCCTTCAAGGATGTTCTTGCCAAATCCATTAGGGCCTATCCAAGCACCTACTCCGAACTCTATTCCTGGAACGAACTCTTGGAGGATGAAATCACGTCGTTTACCAGTTTCTTTCCATCGTTGAAGCATGAAGACCATATCTGCCGCTGATTTAGATACATAAGATAGAGCCTTGTCTGCATCACCACTGGGTTTAGAGACGTATCGTTTGGGATTAGCTTTAACAAAGTCGATAGCGCTGTTGTAGTCCTTAAATTCAAAAGAAGGTATAACTGCAAGTCCTGCCTTCTTCATAATGTCTTGACCATAATCACGGTCTAGTTCCATCTTGGCACCAAGCATATTAGTACCGATAATTGGGTAACCCTCTTCATGGAACTTTTCTAGTTCCCGCATTTGAAAAGCGTTATCCGATAATACGATTA
>Ga0316224_1001532_pt1 | contig 24673 bp, 37 predicted proteins | sample TBH18013metaG_FD_206254 | JGI IMG/M metagenome (GOLD analysis project Ga0316224, IMG submission 206254) | Freshwater microbial communities from Trout Bog Lake, Wisconsin, USA - TBH18013 | ecosystem: Environmental > Aquatic > Freshwater > Lake > Hypolimnion/Profundal zone | place: USA: Wisconsin... | reverse complement strand
GTTCTAATACTACAGAAAATACTAAAGGAGTACCACCTATAGTAGTGTTATAACCTGTAGTCTCTAGGGCTATTTTACCTGTAGGAGAAGTAGCATTGTTTTGAAGACCACCAAAGTTCCAGAAGGACATACGCCCACGTCCTGATAGAGGTAATATATCTAGTTGTGGAGTACCATCCCACAGTAGACGTACCTCAAGTGGGGTGGATATAGAATAGTCTATATGATCTATGCGGAACTTAGAAGGGATAGGGGAGAACGCAGCAGGATCAATCACAATAGTAGTAGCCACATCTGAGGTGTCTAATACTCCTGTAATTTTTACTGTAGTGTTTCTTGCCCCATCCATCAGTACTTGTGTGTTGACTACATTAGCCATGGAAGCCTCCTATTAGCGGGTGACTTCTTGAGCTGCCAAGACGTAATCCACAGTTAAGGTTTGAGTAGCAGTAGGTGTGATTTCAAATACTGGTGTCAAAATGGCATTAGTCAATGTAGTGGCAGAAGAACCAATAGTAGGCACTGCTACACGGAAAGACATAACATCGTTCACGAATACATGTAACTCAGTACCATTATAGTAGAAAGCCACATCTACCCATGCAGCACTAGTGGCTGTGGTTACTGTAGATACCAGAGTAGTGGCTGTACCGCCTACCGTGGATACAAGGCTTATAACGCCGCCAGCAGCCATAGAGAACCATAAGCCATCCGTGGTTGCTGAACCTGCTTGAAGGCCTACATAAGCCGTAGGGGCCGTTACAGAGGATACTTGGAAGCGAGATAAAAACCAGAGTTTGTTACCTGCCTGGAATTGTAAGAATTGACCTGCTTTATAAGCAGAGGAAGCGGTTGAAACACCGCCGGGTGTTAATACAGCAGCGCCACCCACAACAGTGGTAGATAAAGAAAAAGTAGAACTAGTGCCTGTGACTGTATAGTCTGTGCCGATTAGTGTGTCAAAATCGTTTGCATACTGAACAACCCCTAGCCCACTGGTTGGGCTAGAACTAGTATGAAAAGGATCTGGAAGAGGGTAATTACCGAGTGGTTCGGTTTTGGTTACGGTAGCTAGACCATAGTTAAAGCGGGTAGGTGTTCCCATTTAAATCTCCTAAAAGTGATGGGTCACGTTCTAATGAACGTTCAGGGTCGGTATTGTATTACTGTTTTGGAATTGATGGTACTGGGGGTCGTTGACCCTTTTCTTCTTTATGAGCAGCGCCCATATCTATCTCCTTAAGGAATCCCGACCTATATGATAGTATACCATATAAGCCGGGATTTGTCAAGCCCTATTTACTATTAGGGGCCGTTTGAACCATACACGGCACGGGGATCTGTCCAGCCGAAGCTGTAACGCTCGTAGCCTTTGGCTTTGGCATTCATGGTGTCAAAGTCATTGTCTTGGTCAAAACTAATACCCACACGTTCATAGTACTTCATACCTTCACGAATGTTAGTACGAATAAACCAAGCGTGAGGAGAAGTCAGGTAATGATTCATAACAATACCTTCTGGGAAAGCATTAGTTGCTTTCAGAACGTTAATATCGTTATTACCAGTACCAGTTTGATACACAGACTTCATAATACGATTGGCATTATACCATTCTTGACGAGCAATAATCAAACTACGGGGCATCACATTGATCAACAGACCGCGATCATTTTGGAAACCCATAATTGCGATTGTTGCATCTTCTAGTGAGGCCTCAGACAGATCTACATCGACTGTAGGTTTGTTAGAGAAAGTACCACCAGAAGTGTTAGGATGGTTAGTAGCGCACATTGCAACACCATCGCCGCCTGTATAAGTGCCATTGAAGCCACGGTTATAGATGTTAGCACCAATGTTTTCTTTCGTTTGACGGAAAGACATTGCTAATGCAGCAGCACGGCGTTTAGATACTTGTTCATACAAATTGTCGTCCAATTCTTCTTTAGTAACGATATAGCCCAAAGCATATGCAACATGGGTATAACGTGTAACAAAGCCCTGAACTTCAGAATCATATGTAACACCAGCGCCTTCAGCCTTAACGGGGGCTAAACCGAAACCAGTTAGTTGAACATCTTCTTCATAGTTTTGTGAAGAAGAGTCTTTGTCAAAGAGTTTTACAAACTCTTCAGGATGTTCGTCATATACCTGACCCCACCATGCCTTAATTCCGGGCCATAGTGCTTTAGGATGCGAACCAGTGGTAATAATACCGGCCATTTTAGTTATCCTTTAATTAATTATTATACGCCAGCAGCAGCACCGAAGTACTGATGTTGGTTCCACTTGACCAGCATTGTTACATACGGGACGGCGGTGGATGTAGAGGCAGCAGCAGACAAAGCGCCTTGATTAACTGGGTCTTGAGTAGCACCAATAATCTGAAGGATTGTTGTATTGCCAGTATGGGTAGTAGCAACACCTGTCAAAGCAGTACTGGACAAAGGAGCACTTTGTGACAGTGTGCTTGTTTGGTCAGCGGCTTGATTAGTGGTGCATAGTTTATGTACAGCATTTTGAGCAGCACCAGTGCTGTCAAATTGTGCCGAGAAGACCACATTAGGATCGTCCACAACATATACATAACGATTTCCAGCACTCTTATTCAGATATAGCTTAGTTAAATCTAAGTTAGTACCTTGCAAAGATACACTGGGATCAACTACACGAACACCCACAACCACGCCCAAAGGAGGGAGAGTCGTAGTACCCTGTACATATTTAGTTACAGCAGGAACACCATTAGCATCACCACCCGCCCCAACCACAACAATATCACCAATAGCATAGGTGTTAGCTGAGTCAGAAGGAATGTAGTATAAACGACCTTGTTCGTTATACGATGCGCCAGTCAGTGTACCTACGGGGCTTAGCCCACGAGGAGCAGCAGAAAGTGCCATTTTGTTATCCTTTAAATTAAATTATTAATATTTTATACCAGCATTGTAGAAGCCATCAGATGACATACCATCTTTTGTCAACTTGCCACTTCTAATTGCTGCATCAGTTGCATCGTTACGTTTCTGTAGATCTGCTTGATCGTCTTTCCACCATTCTTCTTTGATCTTAAGAACGTAAGCATATACTGGGTCATTACCATCTGTACCCACTAAGAAACGAACCTTATCTCCTAAATCGGTATTACGAGAAGTTACATTCTCCATAGTACCTCCTACCTCGTCGGGAGAGACAAACTCATACCCGGAATCAATAGCTGCCTGAATACGTCCTGGCGAGTCATTGAAGATGTGCAAGTGATATCCTGGAATAAGATGCCCTACTTGCAGCTTACCGCGAGTCCCGTTAAATGCGCTTCGTTGCTTGCGCTCTGTCTTGGTAGGCTCTGTGGTAGCTTTTGTTCCTTGTTTAGTATCAGTCATTTCCTCTCTCCTAGTTCCAATCATAATCATTAACATATTCTTCGCGTGTCATCAATCCTTGCTTTACGAAACGATCACACGCCTTCTTTGCATCTTCCGGCAAACTGTTATAGCTTTTCTTACCGCCACTAACAGGCCGTGCAGATTCTCTCTGGGAACCTTCCATTGGGTTTGGTGTAGATTTCTTTTTACCAAAACGATCTGGAAACTTCTCTACTAGTTTTTCATCCAACTTATCAAGGAAGTCTTTACCTTGTAAGGAAGGTGTTTTACGTCTTAGAGAAGTACCCAAAGCATTGGCAATATCTGTCATATCCTCATCAGACCCAAACCAATCATTTTTACTAATCCACTCATTCAAGAGAGGGTCTTCTGTTACTGGAGGAGGTTCTTTTGCTTTTTCTTCAGCACGTTTAAGTTCTTCCTTGGCCTCAACACGTTGTTCCTTTAAGTCGTCCATTGCATCATCAATAGCAATAGCACGATCTCCATCACCCTGCGTAATCGCTTCACGCTTGGCTTGCTTTAGTTGTTCCAGTTGCTGCTCAAGTTCCTCGGTTTTCTTAGCGAACTGCGTCTTCTGGAACTCTCGAAATTCTTTAGCTGCTTCACGAACTTCTTCGGCACCTCGTTTAGCCTCTGCAAGTTCTTTAACAAGCCTTTCGTTGTGCTTGCGGACAATGGGTAATATCTCTCTGCCCCTACGGACAAATGTTTCTGCATCTACCCAATCATTTTCTGAACCACGAAAGGATTCTTTTGGCACCCAACCCTGTGCCTCTGCCTCTGCTTCATAACTAGGTTCCTCTGTTACTTCTACCTGTGTTTCTACTTGTTCTTCACTCATCTTAAACTCCTAATGAAAGATGTGGGTCAATTAAGACCATATCATCATCTAATCTAGCTACTAAATCATCATAGTTAACCATACGATAATCTCGTTTATCCTTCCCTTTGTACATCAGACCAGCATATTTAGCATATGCTACTTTCATACCAACCTTAACAATATCTAGCGGAACCTCATCACCTAACGCAATAATAACTCCTGTTGTATTGGCTAACTGTTCCCGTTCATTGTTTTCTTTGGTGGATACAATAATACCGCTTGCTGTCTTTTCTTCTACTTCTAACGGTAGGACAAGTACACGATCAAAGATTGGGTGAATACCGGAAGGATTAAGCATTACGATTCTCCTTAACAGCATCCATTAGTTCTTCATATGATAATGATAATATACTAGTTATAGCTGCTGCACGGCCTCGGACATTGTCATCATCCTCTGTTCCTGCTAACAGTATTTCCTTTAACCACTCTCGATCATTACTTAATGCTTTCATAAAGGCTTCTGTTACTTGGTGCTGCTTCCAATCCTTAAACTCTTCTGGGGTTACAACTATTGCCATTTCTATCTCCTTGTATTACATTTCTGGTTATTCAGGTGCTTCTTTTCCTTCTTCAGGCTGACTCATTTCCTGCATATGTTTTTCTAAGTCCATGACAGTTTTCATTGAACTCATAATACCTTCTTGTTTTGCCCTAGCCACTGATATTTGAGTATTCAGCATTGCAATATCGTGTCCTTTAGATACACCACCCGCTTCTTCAATAGCTAGAATAGCATCGGCCTCTAGTTTATGAATCTTAGCTTGGTTAAGTTCTGCGTCCTTCATAATCTTCATTAGACCCATCTTCATTTGTAACTGCATGTGGGCTTGTTTGGCTTGTTGTTTCATTTGTTCAATCTGTATCTTTTCCGATGGCCCCGGCTTAATAGCGTTAGGCCCTTTAGGATCTGGTAACACAGTTTCAATGTTATTAACCTTCATTGCTTTGAGGTACATCTTCTGAACCTCATACATATTCATGCCCGGAGTAGTTCCTGCTAATTGTAGCAGTGCTTGTGCTTGTTGAATACGTTGTACATCTGATACAATGTTAGGATCAGCACTAGGACGAACATCAGAAGACGATCCCGCATAGTCTTCAGCATCAATAAAACTGGAGCTATTATCACCGCTGTACTCTTGTACGCCTTGCAAATATAATTGGTTCAACCGATACAGTTTGCGGAACTCGTCCTTTAGACTCCGGTAAGTACGCTTGAAGATACCAGAGAATATCTTCATTCCCTGTTCTGCCATGGTTTGTGTGGTCTGTGCCGGAGTGTTCTGGCCGGGGTTTTGCCCGGTTAATATATCTACAGAACCACCAATACGTTCGCCATAGTTTATAAGTAGGCTTAGTAATTGGAACAGGACAGCAGAAGGCTCCCGCACGGGTAAGGGTACTACTCCCTTACGAAGATCATCACCAGTAGTATCTACATGCTTCCATTCTAGCGGAGCAAAGTTGGCGTTACCGCCACGGATTTTAACCCCTCGCGATAAGAACCCACCGGCTGTGTTAGACATTGTACCAGCATCCACCAACTGGTTAAGAATGGTGTCAATGCTTTGGTTGAGAGGCCCCAACAGAGATCCGAAACCAAGATCATAGAATCCACCATCAGGGCTTGGGATGAACGGAAACTTTGTGAAGTAGGTTTCAGGTTTAATACTGAGCACTTTACCATCTTTGTCTCTCTCAATAGAGTTCTTAAAGTATCGGGCTACGATACGAAGGATTTGCTTATTGTCCCTACGCATCCATACAATGTAGGGTTCTGAATAACCATCACCATCAAAGTCAATCCAAGTGTGCATCTCGATAATTTCATAAGGAGTGCTATCATCAATGGAGTCAGGAGCTGTCATGCCCTGTGCTTTGGACTGTGCCAGAGATAAGTTAGATTGTGGTACTGCGGAAGGATTCTGTTCCTTCATCCCTAAGAATAAACCACGAGCGACACGCTCATAAACATCATTCTTACTGAAATACTGTACGTGGGAGACACGAGGAGCTGTATCCAGGTGTTTAGTCCAATAGTTAACTACTAAGTCTTTAGCAAGAATATATTCAGAAACATTGTGCTGAAGTATTGGATCAAAGAAAGATTTCTTAAAAGCACAACCTACAATAGGCTGTGTAATTAACACACGATCCATTTCTGATTCCCAGTTCTCGTCTTCTTCAAGAAGCTGGTAAGACATATGATCTTCAATACGTTGAGCACGCTCTGCTTTCTTACCATCCATATCCATGCCAATAACTCGGCAATGAACAGGTGTTTGCCCGTTTACCAACACAGGATAGCTACGGGCATGGTACTGAAGGGCAGCTATAGTAATAAGCGGGAACTTAACATTAGAGGCACCGGGCCAAGGAAAAGACTTAGCTTCTGATACTTGGAGGGCTAACTTCATGGACTCTTCAGTACGTTTCTCCCACTGGGAACGAGATTGAATATCCGTCTCAAACCCCTTGAAGATGTCATAGCTAATGGTATGCAAGTCCTGCTCATCTAACTCTTCAGCAATGTTAGGCAGGGTTACAATATCATCAAGCTTTAGTTCTGTTTTAAGTTCCAAGTTTAATACCCTGTGGTTTCGTTACGACCAATAGTGTCATAACCATGTTCTTTTAAAGAAAGGCGATACTCTTCGTCCTCTTCTTCCTGAGGTGTGTTCGCAGTTTGCATCTGATCCAACATTAAACCAATATACGCCCAAGCATCTACTTGGTCATCATGTCGGTCACGAGGAAACCGCAGTAACTCATCCTCAAATGCTTGATACCAATCCGCAGAAGAATCAAACTTAACAGCACCCGCTCTCATACGTGCTTGCATAGATCTGGCACGAGTTAACTTGTCACCAGCAGGCTTGAGTAATACTGTGTTGACAAAAGTGTCAGACTTCAACATAGCTTCGTTAAGGTACGGCCCTATTGACTTCTGGATGATACCAGCCTCAATTCCAAAGAGTATCGGCTTATAAAGGCGCTGTAGTGCAAGAATGGTTTCTACTAGCTGCATTGCATCCATTCTATCGCGAATGATGTTTACACACTGCAAGCGGCCTTCGTCATCCATTCCTGCCACAGCAAAAACACTGTAATCACTTCTCTGCTTTTGTGAAATAGCTAAGTCACAAGCAATATAATAGTTTAAGCTCTTCTTCCGATCTGTATCCTTGAGGTGGACAAAATCAGACTTCTTGAAGAAAGCATTACCTTCATCAAGGGGAGTATTCAACATTTCCTGGCTATAGGCATCAGACAAACCCTGTTGGGCATACTGTGCTTTCCGTTCCACCAAGGCTTCCTTAGTCCACCTATCAGGCCATAGTATCTGAGAGAAATCCTCATTATGGGCCTTATACTTAATAGAGTGCCAAGGTGTTCTATACTTGGTGTATTGCCGTAATTCCTCAGTGACTAGTTCTCTTAGTCGTACACTGCCTAAGGCAGCTAACTGAGATTCTGGCATTAATCTTTCTAACAAAGAATCTAAATGTAGGATAGTTCCTACGGCTCTAATTTTACCAGTTACAGATAAGCAAGGAATAAGAGCAGAATAGAACCAACGTCTAAACTTCTCCCTACGATCCTTATTTAATACCTGCTCATCAGACTCCATATCATCACAGATGATTAAGTCAGGTCTACGATTGAGCCACTTCAATCCACGTAGCTTTTGTTCTGCCCCACGAGCTTGAACCCTGAATTGATGTCCGTCTGTAAACCTACAGATAATATCATCTTCTGTAGATTTAACGAATTCTATATCACCAAATAGACCGTGTATATCTTCATTGTCCCGAAGTTCCTTTATAATATCTCCAAGGAATAAACCCGCTTGAGAGAAACTATCTGAGACAATCAAGGCATACTTAGACTGCCTGAATAACAATTCTGTCAGTAGATAAGCATATGTTACTGCTGTAGACTTACCATGCCCACGAGGAGCAGCTATAGCTACAAACTTCTCTTCACCACAACATAACTTCCAAAGTTCCCTATGGAAAGCAGGTGTTGCTGTGGCATGGTCAAAGTTCTTAATTAAGCAGGCATTAACAAAGCCCTCAACTACTTCAGAAGATAAGTCCAATTACTTTACCATATCAATAGTTAAGTGTTCTGACTTAACTTCTTTGGCAGTAGCAAACCGCTTAAAGTCTTCGGCCAACTTAGCCAAGCGATCATCTACTGTCTTTTCAATCTGTTGCTGTATGGGCTTTTCTTCAATAATATCTGAACGATTCATCATATCATTGGCAACCCTGGAGGCATCCTTAATGTTTACAGGCACCCGTACCAATTCACCAGTCTTTTGATTAAATTGATAATTACCATTACTTAAACGATCTTCAGTAACATCTAAGGCTTTAGAGATAACCTTCTTCAGGCGAGCATTTAATCCTAAGCTCTCTTCCTGCCTTAAATCTTCTTCGATCTTTTTCCACCAATCGCTATAACGCCAGCGTTTAATGGTAGCAATAGGTATATCCAGTACTGCAGCGGATTGTGCGAGATTACCCAAGGCCAACCAGGTGGTCACAGCCTCTATCTTCTGGGATTCACTCCACCACTTACCTGCTGTTTCTAAACTTCTTTTCTTTCTACGCCGTGGCATAGTCTTCCCTAATATATTTAACTATAATACATTGTATCATACTTTTATTTAAAAGTCAAGCTTTATTTACTGTAATAGACAAATAATACACAAACAGATGAATAGTGTTGTTAATTTACAACAGGTAGAACAATATTTAGGGGTAGACATAAATAACTATTGACTTTTAGACAAAAGTATGCTACAATATGTACTGTATAGTTTGATGCAGATTCAAAGTAACAACATCAGTAATCTTCAGTAATTAAAAACTAAATATAACTATTATTTAAGTTTTTATCTATTTAGAAGCTTTGAAGGATTAAAGACGAATCTAAGTAGTACTATATAGTCCCCAAAGGGCTAAAGAGAACAGATCAGTAGCCTGCTCAGGGCTACGAGTACACCTCAGTACTCATTAGTCTGTATAGACCCCTATTCTCAAAAGTTACAGCAGCGTTAAAATCATAGGCCCCTGTTCTTAAAAGTTACAGCAGCGTTAAAGTCATAGACCCCTATTCTCAAAAGTTACAGCAGCGTTAAATGTAGCGTCTAAAAACAATTCTTCGGCAGTTTTTTGCCCCTGCCCTGGGTATAAACACAGTACTGGTCATCTATACAGCACTGGCTGTCTATACAGTCCTGATTATCTCGGTTGTTTGTCTATACATTGTCTACACACTTCCCAACAGGGTGTATCTTGATTGTATACCTAGTGGGTGTGTGCTGTATAGGTTCTGTATAGTATTCAATAGGTTATGCGTAGTCCACTTGTGTTAGCATAGGCCCTGATAACTAAAAGCTATCACGTATAAGTCATTGATAACTCTAGGTTATTGCCCATAGCATTTAATCAAGGACTTACGTCACTCTGCATCAACCCGCTACTCCCCAATACTGAACCGCCCACCCTCCCCGCATGGCCCTGAACCGATCTTACCTATATATAAGGAATAGCATGAACCGTGCCAACATTGCATAGGAGGATAACTACTTGTTCCCTTTCTTGACATATATCAAGCACATTGTTTGATAGTCTAAAATAATCGGTTTTACCTATTTACAGCATTTCCAATAATGGTATGATTAGTCATCAACTCAACAACCAACGAAAAGGAAAATATCATGACATACGATATTAATACGGACAAAACAGCATGGGTAACGATCTTGCAATCAGCCATTACTGAACCCGGAAAATTATCCGCTGGCTATTCGGCCTTTCATTCGTACAGCTTAGGTAATCAGCTTGCAGCGGCGTTTCAGCTTGGATCAAAAGGACTGCCAATCGCCCCCATTGCATCATTCAGGGCTTGGAAAGAAAAAGGTCGTAATGTAAAAAAGGGTGAAAAGGCCCTTGCACTCTGTATGCCTGTTAGCATGAAAGGCACCAAACACACCACAAAAGGCGACGAAGAATTTACGTTTAACCGCTTTGTTTGGCGCAATAACTGGTTCTCTTTAGATCAAACAGAAGGCGAAGATTATCAAAATGAAGTAACGAACCCGGTGTGGGATAAAAATGCAGCTCTTCTTGCTCTAGAAATAACAGAAGGAAGATTTAATCTGATCGATGGCAATTGCCAAGGGTATGCGGATAGCAAGATGATCGCGATTAATCCTTTAGCAGTATTGCCACACAAAACACGCTTTCACGAATTGGCCCACGTTGTTTTAGGCCATACGGTAGAGAACCTAATGTCAGACAATGACAAAACCCCAAAGAGTATAAAAGAAGCTGAAGCGGAAGGGGTAGCTTATTTACTATGTACCTTATTGGGATTACCCGGGCAAGCAGAAAGCCGCGATTATATTCAAAGCTGGCTTCAAGGTGCCACCATTCCTGAAAAGTCCGCCCAAAGGATATTTGGGGCTGCTGATAAAATACTTAAAGCAGGAAAGCTGATAAGCGTGTAAGATTAAAATTACTAAACCATTAATTCTAAATCAAAGGAAAACATGACATGAAAATGACTAAAGCGCAGAAAGCAGTAATTAAACTTGCAAGCACACGTAAAGAGTTGCCAATTCTTAACAATGTATACGTTCGCGATGGTGTAATGTTATCTTCTGACATGGATCTGTGGTTGTCCACGCCATGCGATCTTCCGGAAGGGCTATATACTACGCAGTCCCTTAATACGTCGGAAATAGTAATGCCTGTCCCAATTACTAATGAAAATATAGATGATTATCCATTATGTCTATATGATGGTGGTTTTACTACACCACACAGCATTACAGTAGATGAGGAGGGCGTACAATCTTTAAAGAATGTCTCTCTTGCAAGCGGTGTTAAAGATGTCCGATACTTTCTCAACGGTGTGTTTTTTGAGTTATCCACAGGCACGCTGGTTGCCACTGATGGACATCGGCTGCACGTTAAGCAATGCCTTAGCCCAATAGATAAGGCAGAAAGCGTTATAATGCCCAGTGATTTAATCGGCATAATTACAAGTAGTAGGGGAGCTTCTATATACTTTTATCCACAATGGATAAAGGTAGTCACATCCAATGGCCTTACTGCGCTCATGCAAGCAGTAGATGGTACTTTCCCAAAGTACCGTAGCGTGTTGCCTGATTACAAAGAACCCACGGTATTCCCAAAAATTCTAGATTCCATTGCTGGCATAAAGGTAGTATTAAAGGAATTGAAAAGAGGGTCTAAGTTTGTTACTGCACTATTTGAGGGCGAAAATCTTGTGGTTGGGCCAGCAACAAACCAGTTTTCATTCCCGCTCGGGTCTAGCGCCCCTGTTAATATCGCATTTAACGTAGACTATCTACGCAACATCCTGGAATGTACCGGAACCGATTCACAATTCTTTTTTGGTAATAATAATCAATCTCTGCTAGTACAAGGCAATGGGTATAAATGTGTTGTTATGCCTGTTCGAGTTTAATAAACCATTAAGGAGTAAGGAAATGAGCAATAACACTGTAAGAGACTATCTAATAGCAATACTTTTAGCGGTTGCCTTAGGTATTGAGTTAGCCCTGTCAATCCCGAACACACCTTTTTAATAGGAGCAAATAAAATGATTATTAATCAAGTAATTAATGTGGATATTGAGGGAGAGGACGATCAAGTTTGTGAAATAGTCGTAAAATATCTTCAGGAAACATTAACTCATATGTTGGTAGATGTTGTGGATACTGGTGGCCGTTTAAACTTTTACGACACAGTATGCTATGCTGCCGCAATCTCTAAAGTATTGGAGTATTATAGCGTACCCAGTGAACTGGAAGAATATAATGACCTTCTTTTCAAACAATTACGGTGTATACAACATGAAAAAGATTAACAACATTGACCCGGCTAACCCACCCAGGCACTTGACTTTACTAGGTGGTGTACCTTACAATGGGTTTGTCCCGGTTGATAATTTATGGCGAAAATACGGGTGGTTACCTAAAAAAGAACAAGATCAGGCAAATTCACTATTGAACACCACAATTTTAGGAGATCGTGATGCGAACCCATGCTAAAGAATGTGTAATACTTTTAAGAAAGACTAGAGAATACATTGCCAGTGGTCAGGAATATTTTATATGTCACTCCATTGATAAGGCCAAAGGGGCAGAGAGTAACTGCCTTGTTCACGACTTAAAAGACTGGATTAAAAGTATGCTGGGTAGCTGGGCTACACTAGAAGATTGGTATTTATCAAGTAAGGGCCTTTGTCCCTCAATACCCGGCCTATACGACGCATGTGAAGAAGAATTGCTTAATTTCGACAGCAAAAAAAGCAGATTGTTATGGATTGATAACATGATCGCACACCTTGATGAGGAGTAATTAAAATGATGTATACAACACTAAACGAAATAAGGATACATGGTCCTTGCGAACCAGGATGGGTGAAGCTATTAAAACACCCAGGAAAGATAAAAGCAGATAGCGTGGACTTTGGAACTCGAAAGGAAAATCAATATGCAAACTAACGCCTATCAAGAGTTTATTGAAGCCAAAAAAATCAAGCCATTGATTTGTGGGTTTGACATTGATCCTGATTCATTGAATGAATCACTCAAACCTTTTCAGCGCGCAGTAGTTAAGTGGGCATTGAAACGTGGACGAGCCGCTCTGTTTGAAGATACTGGATTAGGTAAAACGATTCAACAATTAGTCTGGGCGGACGAAGTTTCAAATCATACTAACCAAAATGTGATTATCTTCGCACCACTTTGCGTAGCCCTTCAAACCGTAAGGGAAGGAGAACGGTTCGGAATATCTTTAAATTATTGCCGCAGTCAAGATCAAGTTAAACCGGGCGTTAACATCACCAATTATGAAATGATGGATAGATTTGATCTATCATTGTTCGTCGGTGTTGTGTTGGATGAATCGGACATTATCTCAAACCGTGATGGTAAAACACGGAATTACATGATTGATGCTTGTTCAGTGGTTCCATATAGGCTTTGTTGTACTGCCACACCATCACCGAATGATTTTATGGAGATCGGTAATCAGGCAGAGTTTTTGGGAATCATGAGCATGTCTGAAATGCTGGCCATGTATTTTGTAAACGATGGTTCGGATACTCAAAAATGGGTTTTAAAAGGTCATGGCAAAGTTAAATTCTGGGAATGGATGGCTACATGGTCAGTCTGTATCCGTAGTCCTGCAGATATTGGATTCGATGGTGATGAGTATATTCTCCCTCCGTTAAACATGATTGGGCATGTGGTGGAATCAAAAGCTACCGATAGCCTGTTTCCTGATATTGCTGCGGGTCTGTTAGGCCGTAACCAAGCCCGCAGGGATTCGGTGGATGATCGTGTTGCAAAATGTGCAGAGGTTGTAAACGCCAGTGACGAGCAATGGGTAATCTGGTGCCATCTCAATACCGAGGCAGAATTGCTTTGTCAATCAATTCCTGGTGCAATTGATGTGTCTGGGTCAGATTCAATCGAACATAAAGAGCAAACCATTAACGGATTCTTAGATGGCTCTATTCGCGTGGTGGTTAGTAAACCAAAGATTCTAGGAGCCGGTCTTAATCTTCAATGTTGCCATAATACGGCTTTCGTTGGCTTATCTGATAGTTGGAGACAATACTATCAAGCCATCCGAAGATTTTACCGATTCGGGCAAACTAAGATTGTGAATGTACATGTAGTCAGTGCCGAATCAGAGGGTGCTGTAGTTTCAAACATCAAACGTAAAGAAGATCAAAACAATACAATGGGCGCCGAGATGGTGAAACATATGAGATCCGCTATGCAAAAGGAGATATTTGGCATGATTCAGGAAAAATCAGAATATGTACGCGCTGTGGTTAAAACAGATGATTATGAAATTCATCTTGCGGATTGTGTTGATTTGGCGAAAGAGATTGAAACCGGAACCATTGACTACACGATATTCTCGCCACCTTTTGAGAGCATGTACGTATTTTCAAATCATTTGCGCGACATGGGAAATTCAACTCGCGAACAGTTTTATCAACACTTCAAATTCTTGGTTGATGAGATGTTGAGAATCACTCGTCCCGGCAGGCTTCTATCATTTCACTGTATGAACCTGCCTACCTCTAAAACTAATGACGGCTATATTGGAATCAGGGACTTTCGCGGTCATTTAATCAAATTATTTGAAGAATCAGGATGGATTTATCACAGCGAAGTCTGCATCTGGAAAAATCCAGTGGTAGCGATGCAGCGTACAAAAGCCCTTGGCTTGTTGCACAAAACCATCCGCAAAGATTCTGCTATGAGCCGCCAAGGAATCGCTGACTATTTGGTGACCATGCGTAAACCCGGTGAGAACGATAAGCCCGTTGTTCATTATCGCGATGAAGCCGAGCGAGAAGAAAACGATGGCGATGTAGTAAACATTTTCCCTGTTCAACTTTGGCAACAATATGCCAGTCCCGTGTGGATGGATATTGACCAGTCTAATACCTTGAATTATCGGGAAGGCCGTGATGATGATGATGTGAAGCATATCGCTCCATTACAGCTTGAAATTGTAGAACGTGCTTTGCATCTTTGGACTGCTCCAGGCGATACAGTATTCACTCCTTTCCTCGGAATAGGCACAGAAGTTTATTGTGCTGTGAAGATGGGGCGAAAAGGAATTGGGAGCGAGTTAAAACGCTCTTATTTTGATCTAGCGGTTAAGAATTGTGCGGATGCTAAACGGATAAACGGTGATTTGTTTGCCGATGTTGCCTAAAGGATGCCCATCATGCCAAGCACGCAAAGCCAATCACTTGTCAGCAAGGTTCAACGCTTTTTGTCTGGATTGCTGCGTAGACCACATCCGGTCAGCAAGGCCGAACCGCCAAGCGCAGGAGTCAATCTTTATGGCTTTGACGTTTTACCCGAACGCACCGAGCCGATCCATCGCGTCATGAAATATCTGATTTTATCCAGTGGGCCGAAAAGAAAAGCTGGCTCTACGATCAAGTGGGCCGCTGCGCGGTGGGATGCTGCATGGGCTGCTTCGTTGGCTGCTGCAAGGGCTGCTCAGAAAGAAATGTTTATTGCGATGTGTGAAGGCAAAGCGCCGTGGCAAGTTAAATAAACCATTATAGGAGTAATTAAAATGATGCACTACTTTGATTTTGAATCATACGAACTACGCAAATACGAAAACAGCGAGATTAGGGCCGAAAAAAGACAAAGCGCAATAAAGTCGATGGCGTTATCTTTGCTGCTGCCCGGTGAAAAGTGCTTTCCTTTTAGTGCTAAAAATATAGAGCTATTCTTTATCAATGCAGAAATAGACTATAAACAATTGGAACAGTTAGCATTAATGAAGAACGGGGGGGCCTTGGGCACACATCTTCAAGACTTACTAATTAAATACTGGACTAATGAGGCAGAACTAGACGCAGGTGAAGTATATGATTACTGAACTGTTTGCCCCAATCAGCGAAGAAGATATTAGTTTAGCTTTCGCTGAGGCTGATTATCATTTCTGTCTTAGAACATACCAGTATTATGTTGATTTGTATGGGATTGATAAGGTACAATTAGATTTAAAGATTATAAATGATAGAATAAAGGAAAACACCATATGAAACACCATCAAATGAAAAATAAATTATCTGGGATATTGCCAGTGTCTTTCGAGGTTGAGGATGCCTTTAAATCTTTAACCGGCATTGACGTACTAGATAGTATAACCCCGCTATCAGATACAGAATATGACCGTTTTTATTGGTTTAAGAAGGGATATATTGCCAGAACGGAGGAAAATTAAATGAATGAAAATGACTTTTCTAAAGAATCTGAAGAAGAACAATATAATGTTAGTTTTGACCATGGATATGACTTTGCATATGAAGAAATGGCGAAGTCCGGAATCTACGATGACGAAATCATTGATATTTGTAAACGAGCGGGTTGGGAAAATGTATTAGGCGATGAACATATCAAGTTAAACCTCCCCATTCTGCGAAAACTAATTAGAGAAGCACGAAAGCCATATAAACCTGAGTTTGAGTCTAAATAATGGAAGAACGTATACCCTATGACACAGACGATGATATTCCTTGGGACGATTCCTTGCAGTTTCCAGAATATCTAGTAGATACAGGAGAAGAAGATGATTAAAATGCCATTTAAACCCACCACAGTGCCCCACAAGGCACTATCTACATGGTCAAGCGTGGGAGGTAGCTAAGATGCGTTGTTTATCGTGTAATTGCGCCCTAACTGATTTTGAGGCTACTAGACGTTCCATCGTGACAATGGAGTTTTATGACCTATGCAACCGTTGTTTTAAGACTGTTCGGGAAGACTTAGTCTACAGAGAACGTATGGACTTAATGAGTACAACAGATATCCAGGAAACCGAAGACATAGATATTCATATTGAAAATGAACAAAACGAGGTCTAAATAGACTACATAGTAACAATATAGATATATAAATATAAATATCTATTAATGTATTTAACAATATAGAAGCAATGTAGTTAACTAAGTAGTTCTTAGGGTATCATATTTTTAGGAGTTTGTCAATGACTATATTGAATGAAAGTAAATTTATAAAACATATTCCATGTAAGAAATGCGGTAGCAGTGATGGCAATAGTCTATATGACGATGGTCACGAATACTGTCATATATGCCATAATCACATACGAGGTAGTTTAGACGATATGCCTAATGATATACCATGGCAAGAAGCTAAGAAGATAGAGACAAAAGGAGATTATAAAGCTATTTCAGAGCGAGGGATAACCAAGGATACCTGTATGTCTTACGGGGTGACCGCGGACGGTGATAAACAACACTATCCGTACACCAACGAATCAGGCGAAATCGTGGCCTCTAAGACCCGTACAGTGTCTACGAAGCAGTTTGCTGTATCAGGGGACTGGAAGCAGGCGGTATTGTTTGGCCAGTCTTACTTTGCAAAAGGAGGACGCACTGTAACCATACACGAGGGCGAACTAGATGCCCTTGCGGGCTATCAGATGGCAGGCAGCAAGTATCCCAACGTGTCTATCCGTAACGGTGCTCAGTCTGCCTTAAAGGATATTAAACAGTCTTACGAATGGTTACAGTCTTTTGAGTCTATTGTTATTAGCTTTGATAACGACGAACCAGGTATTATTGCTGCAAATCAGGTGGCAGAGGTGCTAGGCAGCAAGTGCAAGATACTGAAGCACGTACAGGGTTTCAAGGATGCCTGTGATTACCTGAAAGCAGGGAAAGGTGGAGAATATGTTAAGCAGTGGTGGGCGGCAGAGCAGTGGGTTCCTGATGGAATCATAGCAGGGTCTACTTTGTGGGAGGCTGTCAATAAACCAGTTGAAAAGGCTATGGCACTCTACCCGTGGCAGGGTGTTAACGACCTGACCTATGGGCTGCGCGGTGGAGAGTTGGTTACTGTGTGTGCTGGCAGCGGTTTAGGCAAGTCTCAATTCCTCCGGGAGATTCTGTGGCATTTAATCCAAACCACACAGGAGAACATCGGCCTAATGTTTATGGAAGAATCAGTGCCCCGTACTGCTAAGTCTATAATGTCTTTATCCCTTAATCGCCCACTACACTTACCGGATACGTATGCCTCAGAGGAGGAACTACGACGTGCCTTTGAATCTACTATGGGCACTGACAGGCTATTTTTCTGGGACAATTTTGGGTCTACTGATATTGATAATGTTATCAACAGAATACGGTACTTTGCTAAAGCGGCAGACTGTAAATATGTCTTTCTAGATCATATTAGTATGGTAATTTCGGCACAATCTAACGGTGATGAGAGAAAATCAATAGACGAACTTATGACAAAGCTACGGATGCTGGTCCAAGAAACTGGAATTTGTCTTATTGCTGTATCCCATCTTAAGCGCCCGGAGAGTAAAGGGCATGAGGAGGGTGCTGCTACAACATTGTCTCAGCTTCGTGGGTCAGGTAGTATTGGACAATTGAGTGATATTGTGATAGGATTAGTGCGTAATGGGCAGCATGAGGAGGCCATAGAACGCAACACTACCCGTGTTTCCATATTAAAGAACAGATTTTCTGGACTTACTAGCCCTAATTGTTCTGCTTTGCTGTATAATAAGGACACAGGACGAATGAATGAGATTACGGATTCTTCGCTGTAAATTTAAAGGAGATAAGTATGACTAAACTTTATGAACTACCAAATGGTTCTTACTTTAAACTACTAGAAAACCCACAGATTCCACCAGATGCTTTAGAAGGTAGCCTAGATCGTGTATATAAATTCCACCACATGGATGGTATGTATGGTAAATGTAGCAACGGCACAGAAAATATGTATTTCGCTGGATGGACGGAGGTAACAACTGCTTACAAAAACCCTACAATATCCACAGAAATCGGTTAAAAACACTTGCATTTTATTATTAAATGACAACTATTATATTAGATATAGAGACTAACACCAAGTGGGACACTATCTGGTGCTGCGTTACTATGAACAAGGATACAGGAGAGGTTCTTACATGGTTAGAGAAGGACAAGGAGGAGTTAAATGACTACCTTAATTCTTGCGACATTATTATTGGCCATAACATTATTGGTTTTGATTGTCATCTCTTAAACAAGCTATGGGGAACCAATATCGTCTTGCGACAATGTAAGGATACCTTAGTGTTATCCAGGTTGTGCAGGGCGGGCCGTGAAGGAGGACATAGTCTAGCAAACTGGGGTAAAATCCTTAACTTTCCAAAGGGAGATTTTAAGGACTATGACGGGGGTCTTTGCCAGGAGATGATTGATTACTGTATACAGGACGTAAAAGTAACCGCTAAAGTGTATGATTCCCTTGTTCAGGAATTGGAGGCGTTCACGATACATGAACAGGCAGTAGAAATTGAACACCGGGTGCAGGCTATTATATCAGAACAGGAGCGTACTGGGTTTAAACTGGATATTCCCTATTCCATGACATTATTAGCAGATATTCGGACAGAGATGGCGAACATTGAAGCATCCTTACAAGACACCTTTCCACCCATAGTTACTAAAAGGGTCTCAGAAAGGACGGGAAGGCCTCTTAAAGACGATGTAGAGGTGTTCAATGTAGGTAGCCGTCAACAGATAGCTAAACGCCTTATGGAGCGTGGGTGGAAGCCGGAGAAGCATACCGAGAAAGGGCATACAATTGTAGACGAAACAACGCTAGAAAATATGGATATACCGGAGGCCAAGACTATTGCACGGTATTTAATGCTTCAAAAGAGGGCAGCACAGTTGGATTCTTGGCTCGAATATTGTCAATCAGATGGGAGGGTACATGGTCGTGTTATTACTTTTGGGGCTGTTACTGGCAGGGCAACTCACCATAGTCCTAATATGGCTCAGGTTCCGGCTACCAGAGCGCCATATGGGCGTGAGTTTCGTAATTGTTGGACGGTGGGTTCCGGAAATGTTCTGGTTGGGGTGGATCTTAGCGGTATTGAACTACGCTGTTTTGCTCATTATCTTAACGACGTGGATTACATAAATGAGGTTGTTAATGGGGACGTTCATACCCGAAATCAAGAAGCTTTTGGGGTTGCTTCCAGAGATATTGCAAAGACGGTGCTTTATGCCACTCTCTATGGGGCATCTCCATCTAAGATTGGGTCAATTGTAGGTGGTTCTGCGAAGGAAGGACAACAGATTCTTAGTAATTTCTTTAAGGCTGTGCCGTCATTCGCTTCGTTACGATCTAAAGTTGAGGCAGCGGCAGGTAAAGGTAGTATACAGGGACTAGGTGGCTACAGATTACAAATTAGGTCTGCTCATTCGTCCCTGAATACGCTATTACAGTCCGCAGGGGCTATTATCAGTAAAGTCTGGCTTATACAGATTAAAAAGAACTTGACAGCGGCTAAGATACCATGTAAGATAGTAGCGTGGGTACATGATGAGGTGCAGATAGAAACTTCTGCTAACTTCGGTGAACAGGTAGGTAAAATCGTTGTACATTCAGCAGCAGAGGCAGGAAAAATACTCAACTTCAGGTGCCCAGTGGGGGCTGAGTATAAAGTAGGGCAAACCTGGGCAGAAGTACACTAAATTGTAACTAAATTAACTAAGGAGTTATTATGAGCGCAGGTAAAAGTGTTTCAGTATTAGCAGATGTGTATTGGGCTTGCTTGCAAGTACCTAACCCGGTTTCAGATAAAGAGCAATATACAGTAAACCTCTCTAACTTGTCATCAAAGGCTGTAGATGCTTTGAAAGAGCTAGGTATTAACGTACTGAGTAATGCTGAGAATCGACCAGATGAGGGTAATTACATCACTTGCAAGAGTAATTATGCAATTACTGCCTTTAACAAAGAAGGCGAGGAGATTGCTAAAGACTTTCGCATAGCCAACGGCAGCAAGGCTAAGGCGATTGTGTCTACCTATGACTGGACGTTTAAGGGAAAGAGTGGCGTTAGCCCTTCGTTGAAGAAGCTGACTATCACTGACTTGGTTGAATATAACCCAGAAAGTGAAGAAGAAGAGGCTCTATAGTGCCTCATGTCTTAGTTGATGGCGATATTATTTCATATCGCTTAGGGTTTGGTGCGGAGAAGGAATCTGAGAAGATTGCTATCGCTAGGACAGCTAAGTTTTTGGAGACTATGCTCTGGGAAGATATTGAAGCTGAAACATATCAAGGATATCTTACAGGGCATAGTAACTTCAGAAATGAGGTAGCTATAACTGCCCCATACAAGGGCAATAGAACTGCCCCTAAGCCAAAGCACTTAGGGATTATACGGGAATACCTAATCAGTGCGTGGGGCTTTACCGTATCAGACAACCAAGAGGCTGATGATGACATTGCTATTGAGCACACAGCACAGAACAATGAAACCATTATTGCCAGCATAGATAAAGACTTCTTTCAATTACCGGGAAAGCATTGGAATTTTGTAAAGAAGTCTATGAAGGAAGTAACACCGGAAGAAGCTTTGCTTAACTTTTATATTCAAATATTAACGGGAGATAGAGTTGATAATATCCAAGGTATTAGGGGGGTTGGGCCAGTTAAAGCCGGAAAACTCCTTAGCGGATGTAAAAGTGAAGCCGATATGTACGCTGCTTGCTGTAAAGCTTACGGTAACAAAGACAGACTTAGAGAGACAGCCACACTGTGTTACCTACGAAGAACTGCTGGTGAAGTCTGGAAACCGCCCGGTGAATAAATGATTATTCTATTACACAGCCAACACCCAGATGACAGGTTTAATGATTATATTGTACGTGCTTGTCACTATTATGGCGAACAGTTAATTAGTAAGCAGTTACTGCGCCATGTTGTTGTAACTATAAAGTTTAATAAGCACTTGGATGTCTATGCAACCACGGAAATAGAAGGACGGAATAGTAAGGGAAAACCACGGGAATTAATGATTGAGATACATCCTTACGCTTCAGGGACAACAATACTGAAGACCTTAGCGCATGAGTTTGTACATGTAAAACAATATGTATATGAAGAATTAGACGAAGAAATGACTAAGTGGATGGGACGGGACTATGATAGTGATGCGGTAGACTATTATAAGCAACCGTGGGAGATAGATGCTTATGGCAGGGAGACAGGGTTATTCACAGAGTTTGCCAAGAGAGAGAAGTTGTGGAATGTTTTTAAAGACGCAAGAAACCCAGATACTCAGATTGAACATGAACCTATAGGGTGGATAAATGAAGACGAGCAGTGCAAAACAGAAAGGACGGATACTACAACAGAAGGTACGAGACCTAATAATAGAGAAGTTTCCTACACTGACACTGGACGATGTTCGGAGCACGAGCATGGGAGCCAACGGCCTGGATGTACAACTAAGCACGGTAGCAAAGAAAGTCTTTCCATATGGGACAGAGTGCAAAAACTTATCGGCCATCGCTATCTATAAGTATTATAATCAGCACACCATGCCAGATGATATGGAACCTTTATTAGTGGTAAAACAGAACAATGCAAAGCCTTTAGCTATTGTTAGCCTTGAGCATTTTATGGAACTAGTGAGGAAAGCCAATGGAAATAACTGAATTAGTAGAAAATGAGGATGGTTCAGCAACATTCGAGATAGATGTCACACTGCAAGAAAAGGAGGCACTAATTAACGCAGGATTTAACTATTTACTACGGGACACGATAGAATTTTTTAAGAAATGGTCTCCAGCAACTCCACAAGATGGAAATGCCGGGGTAACTAAATGAAAATCTTATTGGTAGACATTGAAACAAGCCCTAACGTAGCCCATGTTTGGGGTCTGTGGCAGCAGAACGTAAGCACCAAGCAGATCATGGAGTCTTCATATACCTTATGTTGGTCTGCTAAGTGGGCAGGGGATACCAAGATATATTATGCTTCTGTGCAGAAGTCTACACCAGAGATAATGCTTAGTAAAATTCATAAACTACTTGACGAAGCTGATGCGGTGGTACATTACAATGGAACTAAATTTGATATCCCTACGCTCAATAAAGAATTTCTCTTATATGGATTCGCCCCTCCTTCACCATATAAACAGGTGGACTTGCTCAGAACCATGCGTGGGAGTTTTCGTTTTCCTAGCAATAAACTTGATTATGTGGCTCAACGCCTTGGGTTAGGTTCTAAGACAGCACACGAAGGCCACGAACTATGGGTTAAGTGCATGGCGGGTGAAAAAGATGCTTGGAAAAAAATGGAAGAATACAATAAGCAGGATGTTGTTTTGCTTGAAAAAGTGTATAATAAGGTAATGCCTTGGATTAAGAACCATCCAAATCATAATCTGTATGAGGATGGCGCGGTGTGTCCTAAGTGTGGTTCTCAGTATGTACAGCGTCGAGGTGTATCAAAAACATTAACACTAACATATCAACGTTTTCAATGCCAGGACTGCGGTTCGTGGAGTCAGGGAACCAAGAAAGAAGACCACGAAGTACATCTAAAGGGAATAGCATGACACATCCACTTAATGAAGTATTCGAGGATGCGGTGGGGCAGGCTGCTGAAGGTAAAGGCCAAGAGAGGCACGGCATGGGTCAGGACTTCTATGAGCAGAAATGGGTGCGGTTAGCTAAGGCTCATGGGATAGGTTTCCTAACAGGGCAGGCACAAAAGAAACTAGAAGAGGCTATGAACTACTGGCATTTAAACCAAAAGGAGACTACGGTATCTTCGGAGTGGTGGGAGAGGGAGATGTTGGGGGCATTAAACTACATGGCTATGGCAGTTTTATTTGAAAGGAATATAAAAAATGGTTCCAAAGGGATTTGAAGGGTGGGCGCTGGATGAGTATCATAAGTTTCTTATTCTACGCCTTGAACATTATCGCCATAGTTACTACCAAGCGGTTGGCCTAGATAAAGGACAGATAGAGCTACTAGAGAGTTTCACTATTAAGGTGCCCGATGATGACACTCACAATGCCTGATATGTCTGACCGGTTAAAACAAAAGGAGGAGACAGAGCTACTAGAAGAGCTTGGAATAACTTCTGAAATGATTGTTGACAGGTTTCAAGATATTATAGAAGAGAAGTTCGATCAATTACAACAAACACTCACCTGGGAAGATACCGACGATGGCTACTAATAAGAAACTACCACCATCTGTACTGTTTGAAACAGATAGCACGGTAAAAGATGAAATACCGGGGTTATTGGACTTTTACGCAACATCGGCAATGGGCGGGTTTATTTCAGCAACAGGTTTACCAATAGCGGCTGAGGCTGATGCTTTTTGTGATTATATAGCAATTCTATCCTATAAGCAGGCTAAGGCCATGTATGCAGAAAAATACAGAGAACAAATTAAACACTAAGGACACTGATGAATTTATATAGTTCGTTTATCGCTAAATCCCGATATGCCCGTTTTGTAGATAGTCTAGGACGGAGAGAGAATTGGGATGAAACAGTAGAACGTTATGCAGCGTTTATGTACAAGCAGTCAAAGAAGTCTGGATATGTAATGACAGAAAAAGAAACCTTCAAGATACGAGATGCTATTCTTAATCTTGAAGTAGTTCCTTCAATGAGAGCGTTAATGACAGCAGGAGATGCGCTAGAGCGTGATAATGTGGCAGGTTATAATTGTTCTTTTCTGCCTATTGATCACATACGCGCCTTTGATGAATTGATGTATGTATTGTTATGTGGAACAGGTGTGGGATTCTCTGTTGAGAGGGAAGATATTAATAAGCTGCCAGTCGTGGCAGAAGAGATGCACCAAACAGATACTACTATCAAAGTAGGGGACAGCAAGGTGGGGTGGGCCTCTGCTTATCGGGAGCTGATTAGTCTTTTATATGCTGGAAAAGTACCTGAGATTGATGTCAGTAAAGTGCGACCTGCGGGGTCTAGATTAAAAACATTCGGAG
>Ga0316224_1001531_pt1 | contig 24687 bp, 14 predicted proteins | sample TBH18013metaG_FD_206254 | JGI IMG/M metagenome (GOLD analysis project Ga0316224, IMG submission 206254) | Freshwater microbial communities from Trout Bog Lake, Wisconsin, USA - TBH18013 | ecosystem: Environmental > Aquatic > Freshwater > Lake > Hypolimnion/Profundal zone | place: USA: Wisconsin... | reverse complement strand
GGGCGGCGGGTGGCTCGGAGGCTTTTTGCATTCTGCGATCAATCTGGGAAACCAACAAACTTCAAAACAGGAATCCTTTCGATACCTTCCGCTTCGCGTTTGCGGCCTGAGTAGTTACGCCGGATCAATCACCGTGGATATTGGGCCGCAACAACTAAACGGCAATCCCTTGTTCTTTAACGGGGCTGCGAACGTGACGATTGTGAATGCGCAAAACTACAATTCTGTTAATCGCTCGACGCCGACGACCGGCACTACGGTAACCTGCAAAAGCCAATGGGGTTATCAGAGACAGCAGATTGCGCCAGCCGGCACATTAGCAGCTCTGACCTTGGCTTTGCCGGCAGTTCCCATAGATGGTGAAGCGTTAGAATTGTCAATCACCACGGCGATTACCGCCTTGACCATTTCCGGCGGCACATTGGCTGGGGTGACGTCGGGAAGTGGCTCATCTGCTGGTTTTGGTGGTAAGTGGATTTATTCGGCTGCTGATAGTGAGTGGATGAAATATTAATTTTCAGTAAAAGTTGCTAGCATATTGCTTTTAAACATCACTCAGTACAAGGAAAATCATGTCTATACAAAGCGCTGTTAAAGCACAACTGAAAAAATATCCTGGATTAGTCAATGCCAAAAGAAATTTTTGGCACGAACATTTTGACTTCACGCGTTTGAATTTATGTGATGCTTTTCCTTTGTTTAGGCCGAATAGCGCCGGATTTTACAATGACCGGGCAAGTTTAACGATTCAGACTATCAACCAAACATTTCCTGCCTTGAGTGCTTTTTCGGCTTCTTTGGGGGTAGCTCAAGCTGAAGTAAAAAAGATCGATAGTTTTCCTGTTTCGAATGAAGATATTAGCGCAGTTAACGAGCTGAAGACGGTACTGGACTCTTATGGTAGTGATAAAGCTAATTACCATAATTATCACAATGTATATGGAACAATCCTGCATGACAGAAATGCAATAACAGGTTTGCTTGAAATTGGCTTAGGTACTAATAATCCTGATTTTGTTTCTAACATGGGTGCTTTTGGTAGACCTGGTGCTTCATTAAGAGCGTTTCGAGATTTTTTGCCATCAGCTAAGATCTATGGTGCTGATATTGATAGAGGGATTTTGTTTAGCGAAGAGCGAATTCAAACTTTTTTTGTAGATCAGACCAACATTGACACGTTTGCTGAGTTGGATAGTTTGATTCCTTCTGATCTTGATTTGATTATCGATGATGGTTTGCATTCTCCAAATGCCAATATTATTACCATGACATTTGCATTACCGAAAATTAGGGTAGGTGGATGGTTTGTAATTGAGGACATTGCGCTTGAGGCTTTGCCTGTTTGGGAAGTGGTGACGGCTTTGTTACCTGCTCAATATGAAGTTCATATTTTTAGAGCGACGATGACGCTGGTTTTTGCGGTTAAAAAATTGAGATAGTATTAATTTTAGGTGTTGGCACTCCTTGTTGGTAGTGTGGCTTTCTGATTAGCAATATATCTCAGCTGAATCCTAGTACCCGCAGGGCAGGGTATCCGGCGCCAGGGATGGCGAGCGTCCAACCATCCCTGGAGTCTGGGTTCCGGCAATCCCTGCCGGAATGACGGCTTTGATTTTGGTGGTTAGTCCACCTTGCAGGTGGTTGGGCTTTGATTGATGCGCCGCCCGTTGGTTGGCACATCCTACGTTTTTTGGATGGTGGGGTGTTGGATCACCTTGCCGGCTTTTGGGCTTTGATGGATGCGCCGCCCGTTGGTTGGCACATCCTACGTTTTTTGGATGGTGGGGTGTTGGATCACCTTGCCGGCTTTTGGGCTTTGATGGATGCGCCGCCCGTTGGTTGGTACATCCTACGTTTTTTGGATGGTGGGGGTTTATGCGAGTTTTGATTGGATTGGGATTGTGGGGTTTGGTGTTGGCGGCGGTGGCTGGGCCGGCGCAGTTTTCGCCGGTGTTGCGGCAGAATCAGGCGTTTCCGTTGTCGTACCAACAAGGCGATGCGAATATGAGCAATGCGGCGGCGGTGATGAATGCCGCTAATGCCAAACTGGTGACGGTGACGGATTTTGGCGCGGTGCCGAATGACAGTCGTGATGATTCGGCGGCGTTTCAGGCGGCTTTAAATTCGGGGTATAACGCGGTGTTTGTGCCGCAGGGTAGTTATATTGTCGGTGGTTTGGTGATGCCGGCGCGGGTGGGGTTTGAGTTTTACGGCGAGGGGGCGGCGAGTATATTAAAGCAGACCTCGGGCAGTGGTGAGTTGCTTTCCTGGCCGACGGCTACCCTGTTGTGGGGGCCGGTTAAGATTAGGGATTTGGCCTTGGATGGCACTAATGGCACCGGGAATTTGATTGATACCTCGGGCATGGGCGGCTTATTGCTGGATCGGTTGACGATTAATAATATTCCGACCGGCTATTCAGGGATTTATGTGAATGGGGCAGCCGCTACGGCTACCCATGATGTGCATATTTCCAATGTGTTGATGTATACCACGACGGCCGGCTTTGCCGGGGTAAGATTTGGGCCGTTAGCCAATGATTCGTATCTGGATGGTTTTATCATCAATGGTAACTTTGCCGCCAATTATGGGATTTATTTTGATGCCGGGGCTAAATCCATCGGCGTCAGCGCCAGCCATCCGTATAACGTTACGCTTAATACCGCTAAATTATCGGGCGCCAATCAGTGGGTGACCTTTGATAATGTGGTGTTTGATAACGCGCAAGCCGATTTGGTGAGCGTGGTGGGCGGCGGGGAGATCAGTTTTACTTCGTGTTATTTTGAGACCATTAACAACGGTTTTAGCGGGGTTAAGCTGGCATCCAGCACCAATACTTCTTTTTACAACAATCTTTGGGAGGCTGGCGGCACCACGGCGGCTTCTGCGGTGACGGATGATAGTGCGAGTAGTTATACCTCGGTGATCGGCGGCAGTATCAGCACTTTGGTGGATTATGCGGCGCCGTTTAATTTAAGCGGTTCCGGTTCTTATGTCACCAATATTCCGGGTATCACCGGCACTCGGTTTAGTTATGCTTTTTCCGGGTCTACGGTTACTGCGCAGGCGCAAAATACTTCGCAGTATTTGGGCGTGAATGGCGGGCAGGCGTCGGTGAATCAAACGGCGTTTGTGGTGCCGGTTGCTAATAGTCTGCTGTTGAATGTGTCGGTAGCGACCGATGTGACGCCGGCTGCCGGGCAGAATTTTACCTTTAATGTGTTGCACAATAGCAATTCTATTGGTTCGATTGTGATCAGCAATACCCAGTATTCCGGGGTGTTGTCGCCTAAGTTGGCGTTGAGCGCGGGGGATGTGTTGGTGTTGCAGAGCGTGTTTTCGGCGACCAGCGGTAGCGCGAATGTGCGTTATAGCGCGGCGTTTGGGGGATAGCGATGGATGTGGCCGGCGGTTTTTATGCAGATGGTTATATGGCGGACGGCTATACGGCCAGTGCGGTCACCAATATTTGTAATCTGGCGTTAGCCAAATTGGGCAATCCGGCCAAAGTGACGAGTGTGGCGCCGCCGGATGGCAGTAGCGAGGCGAATTATTGTGCGTTGTTTTATCCGCAGGCTTTGAATGTGTTATTGAGCGAACATGCCTGGGCGTTTGCGACCAAGACGGTTGCGTTGGCGGCGGCGAGTGGCTCGTTTGTGGTGAGCGGGTCGGTGATGACTTGCACGATGACCGGGCATGGTTTGCAGTCTGGGTCGGCTTATAACTTGGGTTTTTCGGATGTGGATTATGGTGATCCGGCGCAGGGTGGCTTAAGTTATTTGGTTTCGGTGTTGGATGCGAATACTTTTACGATTGCGGTGGCGGTAGGGTTTGCGGAGACCGGCACGGTGCAGTTGGTGCATCCGTTTTGGGGGTATGCGTTTTTGTTGCCGGCGGATTTTGTGAATGTGGATGAGGTGCGCGGCGGTGGTTCTGGCGTAGCGGGTTATTCGGCTTGGGGCGCGGCTTTGGGGCTGGATGATTATCAGGTTGAGGGTGGTGTTTTGTATAGTAATTCTGAAGCGGCGGTGTTGGGGTATATGAGTAATGCGGCAACTTCGCCGAATTATTTTCCGGCGGTGTTTGTGGAGGCGTTGACGGTGTTGTTGGCGGCTTATTTGGCGGGGCCTTTGATTATGGGCGACCAAGGCGTGGCGGCCGGGGAAAAGTTGATGCAGTTGTATGGGGCGGCGTTGGCGAAGGCTAGGGAGTTGGATGGTCGGGGGCGTAAGGTGCAGCCAAGGTATGTGCCGGCGGCGATTGCGGCGCGGAATGGGTATGCGGGGTGTGTTGGCGGGGCGTTGGGGGCGGGGGTGTTTCCGGGCGGGGTTAATAATGTGGTTTAGGGTGGTTATTATATGGTTGGCGGTTTTTGGGTTGTGGTGGCTTAGTGCTTTGGTGTTTTTGGCGATTGGGTGCCATTGAGTTAGTCATGATGGAATTGCATTAGCGTGAATGGAGCTTGCTTCGCACGGACGACCGGGCTAGACGGTTAAGCATTGCTCCCGCAAAGTCCGGAATGCAATTCACATGATGGCTAAATAAGCTGTTAGACCACCTTGCCGGTGGTTGGGTTTTGATTGCTGGGTTTCGGCTTTCGCCTCTACCCAGCCTACGTTGTTTTGATTAGGAATTTGCATGGCTAATATTCGCACGTTGCGGTCGTCTTTTGTGGGGGGGGAGTTGGCGCCGGAGATGATGGGACGGGTGGATTTTGATAAGTTTCAGGCGGGGCTGGCGCTGTGTCAGAATTTTTGTGTGACGCCGCAGGGGGCGGTGCAAAATCGGGCCGGCACGTTATTTGGCGGAGTGGCTAAGCTGGCCGGGGCGGCTGTTGTTCGGATGATTCCGTTTTCGTTTAATAATAGCCAGACCTTTGCAATTGAGCTGGGGGCGGGGTATTTTCGGTTTTGGTCTTTGGGCGAGGTTTTGCTGTCGGCCGGCGTACCGTATGAGGTGGCGAATAGCTATGCGGCCGGCGATCTATTTGATATTCATTATGTGCAGTCCGGCGATGTGGTCACGCTGGTGCATCCTGGTTATCCGCCGATGGAGCTTAGGCGGTATGGTGCGACGAATTGGACGTTGGCGCCGATTACGTTTTCGTCATCGCTAGTGCCGCCTGCCGGCGTATCGGCAGTGACTACTATTGTGGCGACGCCGACTGTCTCGCAATACGGACAAAACTATCAGTACCAGATAACGGCGCTGGATCAATATGGTGATGAGGAAAGTTTACCGTCTACGGCGACGACGACGGTGGGTATCGATCTGACATTTGAAAGTAATTACGTCACCGTCAGCTGGGCGATGCCGGTACAGCCTAATGGTACGTCTACCGGTTATTTTAATGTGTATAAATCGGTTAACGGCGGCGGTTTTGGTTTTGTGGCGCAGATGTCGGCACAGACTTTGAGTTTTACGGATAAAAATGTGACGCCGGATATGACGCAGACGCCGCCGATGTATGACGCGGCGTTAAACAGTGCCGACAATTATCCCGGTGCAGTGGCGTATTACGAGGAACGGCGGATTTTTGGCGGTACCAATAATCAGCCGATGAATTTTTGGGCGACCCAGCCGGGTACAGCGAACAATATGAATTATTCGGTACCGAGCCAATCCAGCGATGCTTTGCGGGTGGGGATACAGGCGGCGCGATCGAGTGAGATTTTGCATATTGTCGGCGAGCAGGATTTGATTATTTTGACGGCTTCGGATGAGTGGCGGGTTTATACGGCTTCCGGGGATGCGTTGACGCCTTCGACTTTGGCGATTAAGAAGCAGCAGAGTAATGGCTCGACGAATGTGATGCCGGCATTGATTCAGAATCAGTTGTTGTATACGACGGCGGCTTGCGGGCATATTCGATCGTTGATTTATGATTGGCAGTTAAATGGCTACCGCTCGGATGATTTGAGTTTGCTGGCGCAGCATTTGTTTAGGAATCATAGCATTGTGGATATGGCTTACAGCCGGTGGGCGCCGTATCCGACGTTGTGGGTGGTGCGGGATGATGGGGTGTTGCTGGGTTTGACGTTTGAGCCGGGGCAGCAGGTGGCGGCCTGGCATCAGCATGTGACCACCAACGGGGCGTTTGAATCGGTCTGTTGTGTTCAGGAGGGTAATTTTGATGTGTTGTATGGCGTGGTGCGGCGGACGATTGGCGGGGTGACGACGCGGTATATTGAGAAGATGGATACCCGGGCTTATGGCGCAAATTTGGCGGCGGCGGTGTTTGTGGATAGCGGGATTACCCAGACGTTCTCGTCGCCGGTGATGTCGGTGAGTGGTTTGACGTGGCTGGAAGGGCAGATGGTGTCGGCGTTATTGGATGGTAAGGCGGTGACGGGGTTGGTGGTGAGTAGCGCCGGGGCGGTGACTTTGCCGTTTGCGGCTTCGGTGGTGACCATTGGCTTGCCGATCACCGCGACTTTGCAGACGTTGCCGGTGACAGTGGCGCAGGATGCGTCGGCGGGGTTGGGTCATGTGAAGAATGTGTGCAAGATTTGGGCGCGGGTGGTGGATTTTTGCGGTTGTCAGGTGGGGCCGGCGGGTGGTGGTTTGGTGAAGGTGGCGCCGTTGGCGGTGGATGGTAATGGCAACCCGACCATGGCGATGGGTGAGTTTAGGTGTGTGCCGATGCCGAATATGGGTACGGATGGGGCGATGGTGGTGGAACAGGCTTTGCCTTTGCCGTTGACGGTGTGTGATTTGGTGTTGGAGGTGGCGGTTGGGGGGTAGGTTGTGCTGTAGTAAGGTATTCATGGCTAAAAAATCATGCCGAATAGTTATAAATTGAGAAAATTTTGGCAGAATGACAGTTGTATTTTTTGATGGTTAACGGGTTGAAATCGGGAATTGAATATGTTGGCTAGATTTGAAGTAACTAACTTTAAGCAGTTTAAGGAAACGCTGGTGCTGGATTTGGCGCATCCTGGTCAATATGCGTTTAACCCGGAAGCTGTGCGCAATGGTTTGGTGAATAAGGCTTTGATTTACGGGCCTAATGGATGTGGTAAGTCTAATTTGGGATTTGCGATTTTTGATTTGATTTTTCATTTGACGGATCAATTTGTTGGTATAGCTGCAAGCAATTATATGTTAGGTTATATGAATGCCGATTCAGATGATACTTTGGTTAAATTTAAATATGTTTTTGAATTTGATGGTCGGCAAGTTATTTATGAATATGGCAAAAATGAGGCTAGAGTTTTAATTTATGAGACATTGAGTATTGATGGTTGTAATGTAATTGATTATCTGGTTGGGGAGAGATTGGAATATAAACTGGCGGGTACGGAAACCTTGAAAAAGGGGTTGGGATATATTTCTGCGTTACGTTATATAAGAAATAACGCTGTCCTGGAACAAAATGAGACTAATGAACTTTTTACTTTGTTTTATGGTTTTGTCGATAAAATGCTGTTTTTTAGGTCTTTAGATTGTAATGAGTTTCTTGGGGTTGAAAATTATGATGCTGATATTGGTGCGGATATTATAACCAGAGGTAATTTGCAAGAGTTGGAGGGTTTACTAAATACAGCCGGAATTGCTTGTACTCTTCGGATAGGAATGGTTAATGGGCAGAAAGAAATATTCTTTAAGTTCAAGAATAAAGAGTTTATTTTTCAGCAAATAGCCTCCAGCGGCACTAAGGTATTGAGTGTTTTTTATTTTTGGTATCAACACCTTAAACAAACAAATGAAATCTCTTTTGTATTTATCGATGAGTTTGATGCCTATTATCACCATGCCTTGGCAAAATTAGTCGTGGAAATGTTAAAGCAGGTTGATGCACAGGTTATTTTAACCACGCATAATACCAATTTAATGACCAACGATTTATTGCGGCCGGATTGTTATTTTATTATGGATAATAATCAAATTAAGTCTTTACAGGATTGTACCGATAAGGAATTGCGGGAAGCGCATAATTTGGAAAAAATTTACCGGGCAGGTGGATTTAATGTCTGAATTTTTCAGTGCGCTTACGGACAAGCGTGAAAATATTTTGTTGGCTATTTTTGAAGGCGAAAAAACGGAAGCGCAGATTTTTGATAGTTTGAAAGCACATTTTCCTTTAGAGAATAAGCATAGAGTGATCATGGCTGCTTATGGTACGGAAATTTATCAGCTTTGGCAGGAAATTAAGCAAGATGAATTTGTGGATACTTTTCAATTGATCAAGGAGCGATTGGCTAAAGTGTCCGGCGGTATTAACAAGAAAACCGCAGAGGAGTTGCGGGGAATTTCCCGGAATCAGGTTTCGGAAATTTATTTATTTTTTGATTATGATGGTCATGCAACCAATAGTTGTGATGAGCATGTTCAGCAGATGTTGCAGATTTTTAATAATGAAACTGAACTGGGTAAATTATATATTAGTTATCCGATGGTTGAGGCGTTAAAGCATGTTCAGCGGCAAGTGGATTTTACCTTGACAACGGTTGAGGCTAAACAGAATATTGCCTATAAAAACCTGGTTAATTCTAATAGTGATTTTGTGCATTTTAAACGCTATCAGAAACAGGATTGGCAGTTTTTGTTTTTACAGCATATTAGCAAAGCGCATTATATTGTTAAAGCCTTAGCGGATAAGCCTGAAGTTTATCAGCAGTTTTTAGAGTTGTCTCAGGAAGTTATTTTTGCGCAACAGTTGCAGCGTTATATTTTACCCTTGGCTCGTGTCGCGGTATTAAGTGGTTTTCCTTTTTTTATTATCGAATATTTTGGTGAACATGTCTGGTTGGAGTTAATTAATGATTGAGGCGTTTACAGCTTTTACGCTTACAGTTTTAGGATTTTAGGAAGGTTATGGGATTGATTTGCAGGTTGCCGACGGATCAGGATATTTGGCAGTTGGGAGAGGGGTTGCGGGCGGCGGATAGGGAGGAGTTGGCGGCGGTGTGTGATTTGTCGGCGCATGAGGCGGTGGTGGCTTCTGTGCGGGCGAGTGATGTGGTGTTTTTGCGTAGCCATGTGGATGAGCGGGGCCGGGTGGTTTGTATTAGGGGGTGTTCGCCGGTCGGCGCGGGCAGGGCGGCGCCTTGGTTATTGGGCACGGATTTGTTGGATGGCTATTGGCGGGTTTTGCATCGGCAGGCCAGGGCGGAATTGGCGTTAATGCTGGCGGCGTATCCTTTGTTGAGTAATGTGGTGGATGTTAGACAGACGCGGGTGATAGCCTGGTTGCGGCGCTTGGGGTTTGTGTTTAGGGATGAGGCTGCCTGGAAGCCAGGGTTTGGGTTGGTTCGATTTGAGATGGGGCGGGTTTAATTTTGGGTGTTGGACCACCTTGCGGGTGGTTGGGCTTTGATTGGCGGGTTTTAACCCGCCCTACGTTTTTTGAGTTGGGGTGTTTATGTGTGATGGGTTTTCTGAGGCTTTTATGGCGGCGGCTGCGGCGGGGTCGGCTGATGTTGGGGCGACAGCGGCGACTGTCGCGCCGATGGCTGAGGCCTCTACTTTGGCAACGGCTGGGGCTTATGCGGGGGCGGGGGCTTCGGCTTTAGCTTCTACCGGCGGTTTGTTGGCTTTGGGTTCTGGGGCTATGTCGGGGCTGGGGGCGGCGATGCAGGCCAATGCGCAGCAGCAGTCGGATAAATATCAGGCTCAGATAGAGGGGAATAATGCCTCGCTGGCCGTTGAGCAGCGTAGCGCGGCGATTCAGCAGGGTCAGGCGCAGGCGATGCAGCAGGAATATCAGGCCGCGCAGGTGTTGGGAGATCAGAAGGCCAATCTGGCAGCGAATGGGGTAGTGTTAAATTCCGGCTCGGCGATTGATTTGCTGGCGACCACTAAGTTTTTGAATGCTCAGGATGTGAATACCATCCAGAGTAATGCGGCGCGGCAGGCGTGGGGCTATGGGGTGGATGCCGCCAATAGTCAGGCGGCTGGTGGTTTGGCGGCTTGGCAGGCGAGTAATACTAGCCCGGCCGGGATAGGCGTGATAGGTGGGGCAGCCTCTTTGTTGGGGTCGGCGAGTCTGTATGCGATGGGGAATAAGACGAATTTGTTTAGTTCGTTGACGGGGTAATTGATGCAATATTAAAAAAGAATGATGCGCCGCCCGTTGGTTGGCACATCCTACCGAATGACAACTTCGATTTAATCATCGTATCTTTCTATCTTTTTCCATGTCACAAAATCCCTCGAATCGTATAAGTGTGGATGAAAACACGTTTATCAGTTTGCATATGGGGTACTAGGTGCTTGTTTGGTGGGCAGATTGTCTGTTTACGCTAAATAGTGACTATTGTTTTATTTGTGATGAGAGCGGTTGGCATGATTTGGATGCGGATGGGCTATGAAGGTTCCTGAATATAATGATGGGGTGGCTGCCGAGCCGTTACAGGGCTTGCCGGATGCGCGGCAGCGGATTTCGACTGCCGGCGATGATTTTTTAAGTCCGAATGCGGCGGCGGTTGTCGGCGGTTTGGACCAAGGACTGGATAAGCTGAATCGAGCGGCAGCGGAGATTTATTCGGCGCAGTTACAAGAGGCCAATCAGACCAGGGCGCTGGATGCGGTCAATCACTTTGAACAAATCCGGCAAGATCGGCTGTTTGGCCAAAATGGTGCGTTTAATCTGCGTGGTGCTGAGGTGTTTAACCAAGGCAATAGTGTACCGTTGGCGGATAATGTCAAAAATGATTTGCAGCAGTCTTTTACCGATATTGCCGATAGTTTGGGTAATGATGAACAGCGGCATTTGTTTGCCGCCCATGCTTTGCCGGCCATTCAGCAAAGTTATGGACAAACCCTGCAACATGAAGCCGAACAATATCGGGTCTATCGGCGCGGGGTAAATCAGGCGGCGATTGCCACCCACCAGCAAGCGATGGCCTTGAATTATAACAATCCTGCTTTGCTTAAGGAATCGGTGGCGGCAATTCGCGGGGCGAATGTCGATTTAGCCCGGCTGGAGGGTTATCCAGAGCAAGCCGGAATGGTGCAGGCTGAACAGCATGTGTCGGGGGCTTTGTCCGGGGCGTTTGCGGCGGCTTTGCAGCAGCACGATCATGCCGGCGCCACCCGGATTTTAAAGGATTTTGCGCCGGATATGGATACCGGCACGATGTTGAAGTTGTTCGGTACTTTGCAGGAGGCGGATAGCGCCGGCGCTGCTTATCGGATCGGCAATCAGGTAATGGCGGCGTTTTTGCCGAAGATGCAGACCAGTGATCAGGATCGGGCCTGGAATTTGGCCTTGGTGGCGGAATCTGCCGGTAGGCATTTTGCTGAGGATGGCAGCGTGTTGAGCAGTCCGGCTGGGGCCAAAGGCGCCGCGCAGTTATTGCCGGAAACCGCAGCGGCCACTGCGAAAGCGCATGGCCTGCCTTGGCGGCCTGAACTGTTTAATCGCCGGCAAACCGGCGATGTGCATCTGGATGCGGAAGCGGCGGATTATAACCAGCGTTTGGGGCGTTTGTATTTTGATCAACAACTGCGCAGTTTTAAAGGCGATTTGAGTCTGGCTTATGCGGCGTATAACGCTGGCCCAACGGCAGTGCGAGCGGCTTTGGATCATTCGGTTAAATCCGGTGGCCATTGGTTGGCTGAGTTGCCTAAGGAAACCCAGGACTATGTTAATCAGAATATGAATGCGTTTGCTGCCGGAGGCGGGGCGTTTCAGCGGCCAACATTGGCGGAGGTGACGGCGGCAGCCAATGCGCATCTGGATGCCGCGTATGGGGCCGGCGCTTCGCCGCAGCTTAGGAAACAGGTATTAGAGCAGGTAAGCCAGGGTTTTGAATGGCAGACGCAAGCGATTAAGCAACGTGATGAGCAAGGCTTGGCGGAGGCTTATCGGCAGTTGCTGGCTAATGGCGGCGGCTATGCGTCTTTGCCGGTGGCGGTCAGGGCGGCGGTGCCGCCGGGTAAGGTGGATAACGTGATCGCTTTTGCCGGTAAGTTGGCCAAGGGGCAGGAACCGGAGACGGATTGGGGCTTGTATTATCGGTTGATGTCTAATCGCTTATTGTTAAAAAATACCAATTTGCTGGCGCTGCGCGATCAGTTGGCGGATGTGGAGTTTAAGCAATTAACCCGGGCCCAGCACAGTGGTGGCAACCCGGCAATTCCGACCACGGCGGTGCGCTCGGCGGGGGATGTGTTGCAGAGTTTTATGTTGCAGGCCGGGATAGATCCGGCGCCTAAGTCACAGGATAAAGCGGGTGCGGCGCAATTGGGTAAGATTTGGTCGGTGTATGAGCAGCGGGTGGCGGATTTTGAGCAGTTAAACGGTAAAAAGGCCAATACTCAGGATTTGGAGAAAATTGCCGGGCAGTTGTTTACCAGAGTGCCGGTGGCGGGTTGGTTGTATGGGGTGAATGATAAGCCGGCGGTGTTGGTAGACAGAGCTAGGGATAAGGTGGTGATTCCTGAGCAGGAGCAGCGCCGGATTGTGGAGGCTTTGCAGGCAGAGCAGCCGGGGCGGGTGATTACCGATGATGATGTCTGGATGGTTTATATGCGGCATAAGGGGTTGATGTAGGTTTAACAAGGCATGTGCTTTGCCGACAACGGCCTCTTGAGGAATGATGCGCCGCCCGTTGGTTGGCACGTCCTACGCATTTTATCGATTTTTGATTTTTTTAGGGTAGGTGTAAATGGATGGTGTAAATCCTTATCTGGAGACGGTGCGTCGTTGGCAGCGGGCGGATGAGTCGGATATTCGGCAGTCGTTGTTGACGGCGGTGGATAAAAATCCAGATGTGGAAGCTAGGTTGCAGGGGTTGGCGCGGCAGTATCAATTGCCGGTGGAGGCGGTGCGGCTGGATCAGGATACCGTGGCGCGGCGTAGTCAGCTGGATGCCGTGCCGTATCGGCAGATAGTCCAGTCTTTGCCGGCGACGGCGGCTTTATTGCGCAATCCGCAGCAGGCGGCGGTGGCGCATGATGACGTGGATAATTTAACAGCCACAGAAACTTTGTTAAATTCGTTTAAACGCGGGGTGATAGGCCTTAAAACCTTAGTGCCCAGTTTGCGGGCGGTGGATGCCGCAGCGGCTTTGCAGCAGTTTGATGAGGTGGATAGCGCTGAGGCCGGCAAGCCGTTTGATAACAAGCAATTTAATCAAACCCCATTAGACCAAAACCAGCTTGGCGTATTAGGCGAGAGTTATGCCCGATTAACTAACGCAGATGAGCGGGCGCAGTTTAGGGCTTTGTATGCGCCCAGGGCGCAGGCGGATTTGGCGGCTAATGCGCAAGCCGTATCAGCCTTAGCGTTTCAGCGCGAACAATTACCATTGCCGGCTTCGATTGGCCGCTTGTTGGGCGCCGCCGGCTTTGCCGAGGCTGGCCAGGCAATTGCCGATGATCCGTTACGGATTCTGGCCGGCATAGGGCCGGAATCTTTAGTACAGCAAGCACCGTTTTTGGCCGCCGCTGTTCCGGCCGGTGTGCTGGGTGGGCCGTTGGCGGCGGCCGGGGTGATAGGTGGCGGCTCAGCATTGACCGATTATGCCGCTAATCTGCTGGGTAATTTGCAGCAGGCCGGGGTTAATGTCCAGGATGCCGAAGCGGTGCGGGAGGCCTGGCGGCAGCCGGATATTTTGGCCAAGGTGCTGAGCCAGTCGGCAAAACATGCCGGGGTGGTGGGTTTGTTTGATGCGGTTAGCGGCGGCATTGCCGGGCGATCTTTATTACCGCAAACACTGGCCGGCAAGCTGGCGGGTAGGCCGTTGGCGGAAACGCTGGCGAATCTGGCTACGCAATTGCCGGTACAGGCCGGGTTGGGGGCGGCCGGGGAAGCCGGTGGCGAGTGGGCGGCGGAGCAAGCGATACAGCCGGGGCAGGTGTTGGCGGAGGCGTTTGGCGAATTGTTTGGCGCGCCTGCCGAGGTGTTGAGCGCCTCTGCCGGTCATTTGTTGGCCAAGCAACAGGCGGTGCAAACGACGGAGGCTGACAATCGAATCGCTGAATTAGCTAAGCTTGCGCAGGCCAGCAAGGTGTTGCAGCGCGATCCGGCTTTGTTTAAAGCGTTTGTGGAACAAATTAGCCCGGAACATCTATATATCGATGCGCAGGCATTTTTACACAGCGGCGTGGCTGAGCAAGTGGCGGCGCTGTTGCCGGAGGTGGCTAAGCAGCTAAAGACGGCAGTAGTCAGCGGCGGCGAGATCAGCCTGCCGCTGGCCGATTTTGTCAGCAAAATTGCCGCCACCCCTTTGGCTGGGCCGCTGCTGGAGCATTTACGGCTAGCGGGTGAGGCATTTAGCCGAGCCGGGGCGGCTGAGTATCTGGCAAAGCATGATGATCAGTTGAAGGCCGATATTGCGCAAACACTGGCGCAGAAAAAGCGGGCTACGGCTTGGGCAAACAGCGTTGAGTCTGTGCGGCAGGCGGTACAGGATGGGCTTGATCAGCTTGGGTTCCATTCTTCGCAGGTGAATAGCCGGTATGCGGCTCTGCATTCGGCTTATTTTGCGACGATGGCGGAGCGGTTGGGGGTGATGCCGGATGCGTTGTTTAAGTCTTCTCAGTTGAATTTTGCGAGATTTGGAGCTGAGCAGAACGGGCTTGGGCAGATTTTAGCAGACGCCATGCCCGATGGCATGGAATTGGGTGACGGCGCTAAAGCGGCTGCGATGTATCGTGGAGACGATAAAACTAAAGCTATTTTGCTTGGTCAGGCTGAAGGTAAGCTAATAGATGCTGCGCCTAGCTTGTCTCGCTATTCGCACTCTATTAGCCAGGATGCTTTAACACATATCCGCAATCGTCATAGCGATAAAAAAACGGAAAAATCTCGCGGGCAATTGCCAGTTCGTGAAAAAGATATTGCGGCTATTCCTGATATTATTGCTAGTTATGATGCTATCAGATTAGATTTGATGAGTGATTTAGGGCGCCCTGTCATAGCTTATTCTAAAGCCACACCTGATGGTGTGCTGTTATATATGGAGGAGGTGAGAAAAAAGCGTGTGGATTTGGCGGCCTTATCTATGAGAAGGTATCCCGCCACGGCCGATGTATTGCAGGTTTTAAAATCTGCGGCCGACGGCCCTAACGTCCTAAACGATGGCGGGCATGGTTCTATTCTAGATGATAACAGCGATAAACTCAATGATCATTATCTGCCGAGTAATCGTGGGGAGTATTACCCGACCAGCCGGACAATTGCGCTTTTAGATAAGGCGGATTTGTCTACTTTTTTGCACGAGTCCGGCCATTTCTTTTTAGATTTTCAGCTGGAAACGGCGCAAAAACTGGAAGCTTTGGCGGCTGAAGGCGAGCCGTTGACGGCTTTGCAGCAGCAGGTTGTGGATGATGTACGGGCGTTGTTGAAGTCGTATGGCGTGGAGTCTATTGCGGATTGGCATAGCCTGGATTTTGAGCAGCAGCGGCTACATCATGAGCAGTTTGCCGAAGGCTTTGAGAAGTATTTGTTTACCGGCAAAGCGCCTAGCTTATCGTTGGCCAGGGTATTTGCGGCGTTTAGAGCTTGGTTGACGGCGGTTTATCGGAAAATTAAGGCCGGCGATTTTGGGAAAATAGAGCTGTCGCCGGAGGTATCGCAAATCATGGATAGAATGCTGGCCAGCGATGAGGAAATCAGGCGCGCGGCGGGTGAGGCTGGGGGTGAGCCGGCAGTTAAGGAAAAAGAGACCGAGTGGCAGGCCAGCATTAATCAGGTGCATGAGGCAGTTAAGGCGGGATTAAATGCAGTGGGGCGTCATGCGGAGACAGTGAATGATCAGTATGCGCATTTGATGTCGGCTTATTTTGCGACGATGGCGGAGCGGTTGGGGGTGATGCCGGATGCGTTGTTTAAGTCTTCTCAGTTGAATTTTGCGAGATTTGGAGCTGAGCAGAACGGGCTTGGGCAGATTTTAGCAGACGCCATGCCCGATGGCATGGAATTGGGTGACGGCGCTAAAGCGGCTGCGATGTATCGTGGAGACGATAAAACTAAAGCTATTTTGCTTGGTCAGGCTGAAGGTAAGCTAATAGATGCTGCGCCTAGCTTGTCTCGCTATTCGCACTCTATTAGCCAGGATGCTTTAACACATATCCGCAATCGTCATAGCGATAAAAAAACGGAAAAATCTCGCGGGCAATTGCCAGTTCGTGAAAAAGATATTGCGGCTATTCCTGATATTATTGCTAGTTATGATGCTATCAGATTAGATTTGATGAGTGATTTAGGGCGCCCTGTCATAGCTTATTCTAAAGCCACACCTGATGGTGTGCTGTTATATATGGAGGAGGTGAGAAAAAAGCGTGTGGATTTGGCGGCCTTATCTATGAGAAGGTATCCCGCCACGGCCGATGTATTGCAGGTTTTAAAATCTGCGGCCGACGGCCCTAACGTCCTAAACGATGGCGGGCATGGTTCTATTCTAGATGATAACAGCGATAAACTCAATGATCATTATCTGCCGAGTAATCGTGGGGAGTATTACCCGACCAGCCGGACAATTGCGCTTTTAGATAAGGCGGATTTGTCTACTTTTTTGCACGAGTCCGGCCATTTCTTTTTGGATTTTCAGTTAGAGACAGCGCAAAAACTGGAGGCTTTGGCGGCTGAAGGCGAGCCGTTGACGGCTTTGCAGCAGCAGGTTGTGGATGATGTACGGGTGCTAAAGGCTATTCATCAGCAAGCCGTGATGCCGCGAGCCGCCTATACTTTTGACGAGGCGCGGGCGGCGGCCAAGGCTTTTCAGGGTAAGCCGCTTAGGTGCGAGGGAATTGTAGCCACGGTCTCGCGAAATAATATCGACAAGATGTTGAGTAAAAAAGCAGTTGCGAAATCGTCATCGCCGAGTGATCAGGCCTTGGCGGTTGCTAATCTGGACAAATTATTTGCTGAGGCGCTTTACGGTTGGAGCAAGCCGGACGATAAAGGCAGCATTAGCTTAAAAGCGGTGCATCGGCTATTTGCCCCCATGCTGACGGATGCAGGGATGCGAATGGTGAAAATGACCGTAAAGGAATCGGCACATACGGATCAGGGGGCTAAGCTTTATACAGTGGAATCGGTTGAGGTTGATAAGGAGGGCTCTGCAACCCAGTTGGTTGAATCGTTTGCCAAGTCCGATGGGCTAGACCAGAGTTCAATCGGCAATGCAGAGCCCCTCAATACATTAGCGCAACAGATTCAGGATTACAATAAGGTGCTTCATCAATCGAATGGTCTTGCCCATCCCCATCCCCTGTCCTATTCTGGGCGTAATCAAGCCGTTGAGGCCCTATTGAGCTTATATGATAAAAGTGATAACGGCAAGGGATATGAACAGGATAATCGAGGCGAATATTCGCCTGATACCAGAACCATCGCGCTGCTGGAATCAGCCGATTTATCCACTTTTTTGCACGAATCGGCGCATTTTTTTCTGGATATGCAGCTGCAATTGGCTGATGAGTTATTGCAACAGCCGCCGGCCAAGCCGCAGCCGTCGGCGTTTTATCAATCCGCCCAGCCTAAGCGGGCGTTTTACGGCTTTAGCGATGAGTATATCGATAGTTTGAACAATAACGACTTGCCACCCGGTGAATATGGCGTGAAAACCCGGCTGGTGACCGAGCAAAGCCGGGTGCTGGGCGTGAATAAGGTCATCACGCCGGAGGATGCGGCGCAAGCTTTATCCTATCTGGACAATAGTCCAATGGAGCGAAGCGAAGTTTTGGTCACCGATAAGCGCGGTAAACCACTGGCGATTATCGGCGCGTTTAAGGGATCGTTAAAGCAAGTGGCTACGCCGCTGCATACCTTGGTGACCGAGGCTTTTAGCGTTAAAGGTGCGGCTAATCTCTGGATGGCGCATAACCATCCAGGCAGTCTTGGTCAGTTCAGTACAGAAGATGAAAACAGCATGAGGCATACAGCGAATTTTTTTTGGGGGAGTAAGATAAAAGTGCGCGGCTTTTTGGTCTTTGGCCGCGATATGGATGGGGTTAAAAATTGGTCGTATGCGCCAGGGCCGGCATATCTGGATGGTTGGCATAACGGGGTTACTCAGGAGTTGACGCCGGGGAATAAGCCCAAGCGGGTGCCGGTGCTGGAGCGCGTGTATAGCGAAGACGGCGCGATAGGGCCAAGAATAGTTCTGCCATTAACAAATTACGATATCTCGGCCATATCCAAAGGTCGCTCCGGGGTGATGATGGTCAATTCAAGATTAACGCCGGTGGCATTTATACCGATAGACGCTGCGGCTATCGCGAAGTTAAGAAAAGGCGGTCGGATGGATGACTTGTATCGGGCCTTATCTCAGAGCAACGCCAGTAATGTGGTGATTGTCAATCATGGTGAGCTTTCCGAAGAGGGTATCAACAATCTGAGTGGCTTTTTTAATCATTTGAATATAACGATGCGCGATGTCGTGGAGATGGATGGCTCGCGGGTTATTTCCCATAAAGCCAGGGGCATTAAATATGATGAGCTGAAGACATTTAAACAGGGGCCGGTGGCGGCACAGGCTAATCATTCAGCCACGCCGGCGGATGAACAGCCCGCTGAAACGGCGGATAGCGATCATATTGATGACAGGGTTAATCCGCAGCATACGGCCGGGCAGCGGCAGATTTTAGCCGATACTCAGGCGTTGCTGGATTGGTTTGGAGTGGCGACATTGGCCGAATGGCATAGGCTGGATTTTGAACAGCAGCGCCGTTATCACGAGCAGTTTGCCCAAGCCTTTGAGCGCTATTTGTTTGAAGGCAAAGCCCCCAGTCTGGCGCTGCAAAACCTGTTTGAGCAATTTAAAGCTTGGTTGCTGCGCATTTATCACTCATTAACCGGCTGGGATAATCGCTTGAACGATGAGGTGCGCGGCGTATTCGATAGAATGCTGGCGAGTGAAACAGACATCAAACAGGCGCAGCAAGCCGCCGGTATGCGGCCAATGTTTGCCGATGCCAAAGCCGCCGGTTTTAGCGAGGCAACCTTTGCCGACTATCAAGCCTTAGACAAACAAGCTGAGCAAGCGGCGGCGACCAGGCTGCAAGGCGCGGCATTAAGAGATATGCAATGGCAGCAAGCCGGGCAAAGCCCGGTACTGCAACCATTGCAGCAACGTCATCAGGCCTTGCGCGAAGCTATGATGGCGGCGGCGAGTCAGGCGGTAAAGTCCAGGCCGCTATATCGAGCTTGGGATTTTCTTCACAGCGGCGCGGCGACGGACAAATTAAATGCTGCTGCGGCTGGCTTAGATTTGTCGCCGCATATCAGTAAACAGTTACGACAACTCGGGGTGTTGAGTAGGCAAGGCGGCTTGCCGCCTGATCTGGTGGCGGAATTGTTTGGTTTTAGTTCCGGTGATGAATTGCTTAAGGCCTTGGCGACTGCCGAGCCGCCGGAGGTGGTGATACGTCGTTTATCTGATCAATGGATGCTGCAACAACACGGCGAGTTAAGTACGCCGGCGGCGCGGTGGCGGCTGGCCGATCAGGCGGTGCATAACGCCTTGCAAGCTCAGCGGGTGGCGATGGAAGCGGATGCGCTGGCGTTGCAAAGCGGCGAAAAACGCTTACCCGGCGCGGCGCTGGAAGCTTACGCCGCCGATATGCTGCGGGATTTGCCGTTGTCAGCGCTAAAGCCTGAGCAATACCGGCGTGCCGAGGGCAAAGCGGCTGCCGTTGCGCAACAGGCTTGGCAGGCTGGGGAGTTAAAACAGGCGGCGCTGGCTAAACGCCGGCAACTGCTTAATCTGTATGCTGTCAGCACAGCCTATCGGATTGAGGATGAAGTCGCAAACGATTTGCAATATCTGAAAAACCTGCAGCCGGCAGAGTTAAGCCCTGGCCCCAGAGCACAAATCGCTGCTTTGCTGGTGCGTTTTGCTTTGCCGGTGACTTGGCCGGTGACTTGGCCGGTACAGCCGGGGCAGCCTGGCTTGGCCGCTTGGCTGGCGCGGCAACGTTTGCGCGGGGTGCTGCCGGTTATTGCGCCGAAGATATTAGACCCCGGTTATCAGCAGTCTTATCGGGCCATGAATGTTCAGGCGTTTCGAGAAGTCATTGCGGCGATTCGCCAGCTTGAGCATTTGGGCCGGCAAGCGCGGCAATGGTCGGCCGCCAAACCGCAGCTAATCGCCGATCTGGATGGGCAGGCGGAGCCATTAGTTGTAGCGCAATTGGGGCGGTTAGCATGACGCCGCTTAACTTGACGGCAAACGACAGCCTGAGCGATTTATTTGGCGAGGCCAATACTTGCGCGGCTTATCAATTGGCCTGCCGCCGCCAGGCGGTCAAGCATTTGTCGGCCATCATCGCGCCGCTGTTGCAGTTGGACGGGTTTTACGGCAAAGGCCGCTATTTTCCGAGTTTGGGCGGTAGTTTTAATCGGGAAATGTGCTTGGCAATTGCTTTAAATACCGGCAATCCGGGTAATTTGCAGCATTTGTTGCAAGGCGCAGGTTGGCGGTTGCCGCAGCTTGAGCCATTGCTGAACACGCTGACTGCGGAAGAATGGCTGGCGGTGCAAGCTGTCTGGGATTTATTCAGCAGCTGGCAAATGTCGGCAGCGGCGTTGCAGCAACGGCTGTACGGTAACAGTCCAGATTGGCTGCAACCCAAAGCCTTTACCGTTAACTGCCAAAGCCGCAGCGGCCAGCCGGTTGAGCTGTTTTTGCACGGCGGTTGTTATCCATTGTGGTTTACGCCGACGCCGGATCGGACTGATGACGGTTTGGCCTTGCTTGCACACAGTTATTTTACCGGTGCGGCGGCTGGCGAGGCAAGACCGCTGCTTTACAGCCTGTCGGTTGCCTATGACGGCGCCCAGCAAATTATTCAGCAATTGGCTTGGCAGGCATGGTTGGTAAAAGCCGATAGTTTGCTGGCCGGCAAAAACGTCAGCCAGGCTATTTGTCTGCAATATGGTCAAGCGTGGTTACAGCAGTTTAAACAGCGGCGGCGGCAGATTGCGGCTGGATATAACCCGACTTATCAAGCCACCGGGCTGGCGGTAGGGCAATTGCAGATCGCCGGGGTTGCCGCCGGACTGGGTTTTGCCGCGATGATTGCGACCCTGCAAGCGCTAGGCTTTGGGCGAATGTCGGCGCTGCTGGGGCCAGGGCAAATGGCTGAGGCCATCAATGGTTTTTTGGCGGAGGCAGGCAATACGGATAGCAAGGTAGTTTGGAGTAATTGGCAGGCCGAGGCCACAAGCAATCCGGTCGGATTACGCCAAGATCAGCTTGGCGCACCAACGGATGGTTGGACTAGGCTGCTGGGTAAAGCCCGGCAAATCCTGGCAAGCTTGTGGCGGCAGGCGGTCTATCAGCAGAATTTGTCGGCGGCGGCTGAAGCAGCGGCGCTGGCCCAGGTCGAACGAGCGTTGACAGATATGTTTACCGGCAATCAAGATTTGTCCAAAGCGCAAACCGTGTTCAAACGCTTTTACGGTTATGTCAGCTGTGCATTTAAGCCGGCATTGCCGGTGCAACAACGGGCGCAGCAAGCCGCTGATTTGTTGCACACTGTGCTGGCACCGGCGCTGGGTTATTGTTTACAACAGGCGGTATTGGCGGATGGCGCCGATTGGCAGGCCGTGGCAGAGACAATGCTGGCGGAAAAGTTGGATCAGGATTTGGGGTTGTTGTTGGTGGCAGGCGGGTTCGTGGCGGCGGAAGCAGCCGGCACCGGGGTGGATTTTTCCGGGTTGGGGGTGGAGGCGGCGGGGTTTGCGGAGGCGTTTGCGCGGACGGTTGGAGAGTGGGGGGTAGAGCTTGGTGCGGCCATGCTAAGAAAAAATGCCTTGCCAGCCAACCGGAAAACTTAACTAAGAACGTGTCTAACTGCCGATTCTAGGATAATGCTAAAATATATATATTACGGTCTATCCTGTCTTAAGCGAGTAGCCAAGAAGTCGGGTGGGCATGAAAGTGCCATGGCACAAGGGATATTAAAAATATGATTGATTCAGTACATTTTAAAAACTATCGTTGTTTTGAAGATTTTTCAGTTAACAATCTCAGTCGAGTCAATCTATTGGTTGGAGTTAACAATTCTGGTAAATCTTCTATTCTGGAAGGATTGTGTTTTTTACAATCCGGTAGCTGGGGGTTTTTAACGCAAGTATTAAATCGTAGAGGTTGGGGTAGGCAGAGCGCTCAATCGAATCAGTGGTTTCAATATATTAATCTTAAAAATTCATTGTTTAATAGTAAAGCACTGCAAAATGGCGATGGTTTTTTATCAATTGAATCCAGAAATGCGGATGATTTTTTAAAAATGGGTATTAAGTTTACAACGCCAGGGTTGATTAAAGGCCCTGGATCAATTGGTTTGAGTGAAATTACTTATAATCCATCGTCGCCCAATCGATATATTTTGTACAATCAATTAGGGCCGCTTGGCATATCGATGATTGGGCAAATCGGCTTGGAAGTGGAGCTTAGTAATCAAAATGGTATGGATTTTGTTACACCAGTCATACCGTTATTTGATGGCGCAGACGTTAGAGTTGATACTTTTAATCATTTAAACAGTTTTTTTACCGATCAACGAGTGGTGCCTAAAACACATTTTATTTTTCCCGAGTCTATTGATTTGCAAGCTGCAATGCAGGGTTGGTCGCAAATTGCGTTTAATAACGATAGGGTTAAAAAAATTATAGATGTTTTAAAATTAACCAAAGCGGATATTGAGGGTATCCAGCTTTTACAGACATCGCCTATTATGCCGATGAATTTTTATTTAAAACTTAAGGATATTAACGAACCTTATCCTTTGGGTGCATTAGGTGATGGGGTAAGGCGAATTTTGTACCTATTGCTATCTTTTCCTATTACCAAAGGCGGCATGGTTTTTATTGACGAAATTGAAACTGGCATACATTATAGTTTAATGAAAAATATGTGGGAAATGTTGTTGGATTTTTCTAAAGAATATGATGTACAAGTCTTTGCCTCAACGCATAGTTTTGATTGTATTAGCGGTTTGGCGCAAGTCTATAACGAGGAGTATAGCGCGGATATCTCCATTCATAGAATTGATAATAAAAAGAAAAAATCTATCAATTACTCGCATGAAGAAATTATCAAAGCTGTTGAGTTAAATGAAGAAATTAGGGGATTTTAAATGAGTAAGGCTAATCCTAAACAACTCATTGTAGAAGGGAATGATGATATAGCGTTGATTTCCAGCATTATGAACAAACGGATTCCTAAGTGGAAGAAAAATAATAGAGATTATCTTGTTCATATAGCGCTGGCGGACACAGAGAAGTCTAATGGCGGTAAAAATAAAATAGATTATAAGAATGTGCTTCGCATAGCTAAATCTTGTACGCATCTAGGCATTGTTACGGATGCAGATGATGATTTTTCGGCTGCCGAGCAAAAAATAAAAAATATTATTAAAGACGTTGAGTCAACTTTGAAGGAAAATGACCTTAAGCTTGATTTTTGGATTATGCCCAACAACAAAGACCCTGGCATGATTGAGGATTTTGCGCTTGCTCTTATTGAAGAAACTTCTTTATTGGGTTATGCCGGGGATGTTTCCCAAACCGCTAAACAGCAACACAGTGCCCCGTATAAGTCAGCGCATAACACAAAAGCGGTTGTTAGGACATGGCTTGCTTGGCAGGATGAGCCGGGAATCCGAATGGGAAACGCAGTGAATAATAATATTATAAATGCCAAAGCTGCTGATGCAGACAAATTTGTTGAATGGTTCTGCGGTTTTTTTGAATTGGAGTCATCAGCAGAGCATGAATAAAGCTATGGCTGTGGCGAATATATTTTAATCCAACGCTGTAAGGTCTCAACCAAAACCACACCGTTTACCGGCTTGGTGATGATGTCATTCATCCCGCAAGCTAGGCACCTTTCGCGTTCTTCCTCGGTAACGCCGGCTGTAAACGCAATAATAACCAGATTAGCGTACTGAGGATTGGCGCGTATTTTTTGGGTGGCTTCCACGCCATCCATCACCGGCATATGCATATCCATCAAAACCAGGTCGAAAATCTGGGATTGTAAAAGATCAAGTGCTTCTTGACCATTATCAGCAAAGCTGACTTTTATGCCGGAAAGCTCTAGAAACCCTTGTATCACATACTGATTGATTATATTGTCTTCTGCTACCAGTACTCGAATACCTGTCAGGTTTTTAGCGACAGCTGTTAATTCTTGCTTAACTGTACCTTCGGCATATTTGGAAGTTTGATTGATTTGTTTGATTTTTGTTTGATCGGCAGTATCCATATACAATTTAAAACTGAAGTTTGTGCCGCAGTCTGTTTCGCTGATAACAGTGAATGTGCTACCCATCATTGTTAAAAGTTTATGACTGATCGCAAGCCCTAAACCGGTGCCGCCGAATTTTCGTGTGACTGAGCTATCGATTTGGCTAAAGGGCTGAAACAGTTTACGCTGTTCCTGTTGGGACATACCAATCCCGGAGTCTTCTACGGCAAAGTGCAGACAAACTCGGTATGGGTTGACGTGATTAAACCCAATATTCAGTGCAATATACCCAGACTCGGTAAATTTAATGGCGTTGCCCAGCAGATTGGCAAGAATTTGCTGGAGGCGTAAAGCATCTCCAATTAGGGCGGTGGGGGTGCCGGCTTCGACATTAATCGAAAAGTTCAATTGTTGTAACTACTCAGGCCGCAAACGCGAAGCGGAAGGTATCGAAAGGATTCCTGTTTTGAAGTTTGTTGGTTTCCCAGATTGATCGCAGAATGCAAAAAGCCTCCGAGCCACCCGCCGCCCGAAAGCC
>Ga0316224_1001518_pt1 | contig 24845 bp, 23 predicted proteins | sample TBH18013metaG_FD_206254 | JGI IMG/M metagenome (GOLD analysis project Ga0316224, IMG submission 206254) | Freshwater microbial communities from Trout Bog Lake, Wisconsin, USA - TBH18013 | ecosystem: Environmental > Aquatic > Freshwater > Lake > Hypolimnion/Profundal zone | place: USA: Wisconsin... | reverse complement strand
GGCAAAGGCGCCGGTTCTGAGCCAACGGCTTCAGCTGTGATTGCTGATTTGGTTGATATTACACGTTTGTTGGGTGCGAACCCAGAGAATCGCGTCCCATACTTGGCTTTCCAGCCGGATGCTGTGCGTGATACCCCTGTATTGCCAATGGGTGAGGTAACCACTAGTTATTACCTGCGTTTGCGCGTGGCCGATCAAGCTGGTGTACTAGCGGATATCACAAAGATTCTGGCATCTCATGGGGTGTCAATTGATGCCTTATTGCAAAAAGAAGCAGATGAAGGTGAGAGTCAAACCGACTTAGTTGCCTTAACTCATGAAACAAAAGAAAAAAATATGCTTGCTGCCATTGATGAGATCCAGCATCTCAACACTGTAGCAGGCGAGGTGGTCAAAATTCGTTTAGAAAATTTGTCTTAAAGAGTCATTAAGCACTAAGGCGTACCGAAAATATATGCGTTACCAATCAACCCGCGGAAATAGCCCACAACAATCTTTTCTCGAAATTCTCTTGGGAGGATTGGCGCCTGATGGAGGTTTGTATTTGCCGGATCAATATCCAGCAATTACTCCAGTACAACTGGATTCGTGGCGTGGCTTGTCTTATGCAGATCTTGCTTATGAAATTCTAAGTCTGTATTGTGATGACATCCCTGAGGTGGAATTGCGTGGTTTGCTGCGTAAAACTTATACAGAGCAGGTCTATTGCAACGGACGCCCTGAAGATTCTGCAAAAGATATTACGCCCTTGCATTGGTTGGGTGAAGAGCAGGGTACTCGCATTGGTTTATTAAGTCTTTCGAATGGTCCAACCTTGGCATTCAAGGATATGGCGATGCAATTGCTCGGTAATCTTTTTGAATATGCTTTAAAGCGTGCCGGGCAGAATCTCAATATTCTGGGTGCTACCTCGGGCGATACCGGCAGTGCCGCAGAGTATGCGATGCGTGGCAAGGAAGGGGTAAGGGTATTCATGCTTTCTCCTCGTGGAAAGATGAGTGCATTTCAATCAGCGCAAATGTACTCCTTGCAAGATCCCAATATTTTTAATTTAGCGGTTGCTGGAGTGTTTGATGATTGCCAGGATATTGTCAAGGCAGTTAGTAATGATCATGTTTTTAAGGCTCAGAACCAAATTGGTACAGTCAACTCTATTAACTGGGGGCGCGTAGTAGCTCAGGTCGTTTATTACTTTCAGGGTTATTTGCTGGCAACTAAATCCAGCGCTGAAAAAATTTCATTTACGGTTCCGTCTGGTAATTTTGGAAACATTTGCGCCGGACACATTGCCCGTATGATGGGGTTACCTATCGAGCATTTGGTGGTGGCAACCAATGAGAATGATGTCTTGGATGAGTTTTTCCGTACAGGCGTCTATCGGGCGCGTAAGTCGGCTGAAACTTTGCACACCTCCAGTCCTTCTATGGATATTTCAAAAGCCAGTAATTTTGAGCGCTTTGTATTTGATTTGACGGGACGAGATGGCAAAGCAACTGCTGAAATGTTTAAGCAGATCGATGAGCTTGGCGGATTTGATTTATCGGCCTCACCTCTCTTTAAGGCAATATCCCAATATGGTTTTCAATCGGGTCGTAGTACTCATGAAAACCGCCTAGCGACAATTCGGAACATTTATGAGCAGTATGGTGTCATGATTGATACGCATACAGCTGATGGTGTAAAAGTTGCGCGTGAGCATTTGCAGGCTGGCGTGCCCATGTTGGTTTTAGAGACGGCGTTGCCGATTAAGTTTGAGGAAACAATTGAGGTTGCGCTTGGACGGCCAGCCGAGTGCCCACCAGCATTTCGGGACATTAAGTCAAAGCCACAACGCGTTGAGAATATCGATGCCGATGTGAAGCAGGTGAAGGCATTTATTACGTCTCATCTTCAATGAGTAACGCCATTCAGTAGTGATCTGAATTCGAGCGATAGATGAATAAAGCACCGATGTTGACAACCCAGGAAGCCTTGGACCACCTTTTGGCTGGCGCTATAGCAGTCTCGGATTGTGAAACTGTTGACACGCAACAGGCGCTTGGTCGTGTCCTGGCTTACGATGTGGCCAGTCTCGTGGATGTCCCACCGCTGGATAACACGGCAATGGATGGGTATGCAGTGCGATCTGTCGATGTAAGCTCCTCTGGCGCGATTCTCAGAATTAGTCAGCGCATACCAGCTGGATCATTGGCTGGCGCCCTGGAGGCAGGCACTGCTGCCCGTATTTTTACCGGAGCACCCATTCCCCTTGGAGCCGATGCTGTGATCAAGCAAGAGGAATGCGTGGTGCTGGAAGATGAGCCGGGCTGCGTGCAATTCCAGGTGGCTGCCATCCCCGGTCAGTCCATTCGTCGTCGAGGGGAGGATTTGACGGCTGGCAAGATTGCCTTGTCCGCGGGAACATTTTTGCGTCCTCAGGAGCTGGGCGTTGCTGCTTCAGCTGGGTTAACGCATTTAGTGGTAAGACGTCGTGTCAAGGTAGCCATCTTTTTTACTGGCGATGAATTGGCATTGCCCGGCGAAGAGTTAAGGCCTGGCGCTATCTATAACTCAAATCGAGATACCTTGGTGGCATGTTTGCGCTCCCTGGGATGTGAGGTGAGTGAGTTGGGAATTGTTCCCGATCGCCTGGACGCAACTCGCGAAGCACTTCGCCGTGCTAGCAAAGATCATGATCTTATTATTACCTCTGGTGGGGTTTCTGTGGGAGAGGAGGACCACATTAAACCTGCAGTGAGTGCAGAAGGGCGCTTGGATTTGTGGCAAATTGCGATTAAGCCTGGTAAGCCGCTTGCGTTTGGTGTTGTGCGTAAATCTGCTATTCCAGCTGATGGTGAGTCATGGTTTATTGGTCTACCTGGTAATCCAGTATCAAGTTTCATTACCTTCTTATTGTTTGCGCGTCCTTTTATTTTGAAACTCCAAGGGCGTCAGCAGATTGATGCACCAAGATACTTGATGCGGGCAGATTTTGATTGGCCTAAGGCTGATCGTCGGAATGAATTTTTGCGTGTCAAGGTAAATCATCGGGGCGGTTTAGATCTTTTTCCAAATCAGGGGTCGGGAGTATTGACTAGTGCCTCGTGGGCTGACGGATTAGTGGATTGCCCTTCTGGCAAGTCTTTTGCGGCCGGCGACCTGGTGTCATTCATTCCCTTCAGCAGTTTGCTGTCTTGATACCTTGAGAATCTCGCAGTCTGCGGCATTTGTGAATACCGATTACGATAGTCAGATGAATATCCAGTTACGTTTTTTTGCTTCGCTTCGTGAGGCATTATCTTGCTCGCAAGAGTTACTTGCTATACCAATAGAAGTAAAAACAATTGCTCAATTGCGGACTTATTTGCAGGGTCGCAATGAGTGCTGGGCCAAGGCATTGGCCGATGATCAGCCGATTCGGTGCGCCCTTAATCAACGCATGGTAAGCGATTCATGTGCTTTGCAAGATGGAGCTGAGGTTGCTTTCTTTCCGCCTGTAACAGGGGGTTAGTATGACGGTGCGTATACAAGAGGCGGATTTTGATTTGGGCGCTGAAATCGCAGTGCTTCGCCAAGCAAACCCAAAGCTAGGTGCAGTTGTCACCTTCTTGGGACTGGTACGAGATCTGAATGAGGGGTCTGAGGTGCAAGGGATGACTCTCGAGCATTATCCAGGCATGACAGAGAGAGTTCTTGGGGAGATCGTCGAGGAGGCAAAATCCCGCTGGGATATTGGGCAGGCCCTCATTATTCATCGCGTTGGACCGCTTTTGCCGACAGATCAAATTGTATTGGTGGCGATCGCAAGTGCCCATCGTGGTGAGGCATTTATGGCATGTGAGTTCATTATGGATTACCTCAAAACCCAAGCTCCTTTTTGGAAAAAAGAAGATACCCCTCAAGGCGGACATTGGGTTGATGCTCGAGAAAGTGATGATGTAGCCTTGCTACGTTGGGGTTTATCTGCCTGAGCAGTCGGTCAAAATGGCAGGTTTTTGAAGGAATTCGCTTCATTCTCGTCCGCTTCAGCAATAAAGTGTCTAGATGGGTATAGAATTTGAGTCATGCTTGCACGTAGTAAAACTTTAGTACTGGCGATATGCCTTTTCTTGATTGCATTCAAGGTGGCAGCCTCGGGTATTTTTGTCGAGGCAGCAATTGAGCGTGTCCATCAAGCGGCCGGGGCGAGTGTGAGCCTATTTACACAACAAACACATGACAGTCGTGAATCTGCTGATGATAAGCATCATCAAGTCAGTCCGTTAAACATCATGAATCACATCATGGCAAATGTCAGTCAGTTTGACGGCATGTTGACGATGTCATTTTGCAAAGATATGCAGTTTCGCCTCGGAAATGATGGCTTATTAACGCAAAACGTTCCCGATCCGGCATTTAAACCTCCCAAAGTCTGCGCTTAACTTGCTTAGAGGGGGCGTCCAATGGTCGCCCTATGCGTTATGCGGCTCAAGATGAGAGCCATATTAGGGAGTTTCAATGATGTTGAAGTTTTTTAAAATCCTGCCACTGGCAGTAGCTGTTTTATTGTTCTCTGCATGTAGCAGTGGAGTGAAGTTGGATGACACCAACAATGTTGCAGCAGTTAATGCAAAAGGGGGAATGTCTTATGACCCTATTAGCGATCCCAACTCAAGCGTTTATGGGAAGCGTTCCATCTATTTTGCATTTGATAGCTACACAATCGACCCAAAATATGCGTCTGTGATAGCTGCCCATGCCTCATATCTAAAATCTTTCGAAAAGCAGAAGGCGGCGATCATCATTCAGGGCAATACAGATGATCGTGGGACCGCAGAGTACAACTTAGCTTTAGGGGAAAAACGTTCTGAGGCGGTTAAGAAGGCATTAATAGCCTTAGGTGTCAACGAAAGTCAGTTAGAGGCGGTTAGCTTTGGAAAAGAGAAGCCAGTCAATACTGCGCAAACCGAAGCGGCTTTTCAGGAAAATCGTCGCGCAGATATTGTTTATCACTAATTTATATTTGATATAAACATTCAATAGGAATAATAAAGATGAAAACTCGATACAAAATAATGTGTATGTTGGTGGTTGCCTTAACTGGTTGTGCTGCTACAAAACCGTCGCTCTCTGGGTCTGGCACGCAAGGGAATGCAGCTGTCAATTTGACTGGCGAAGAGCTTCAAAACCAAGTTAATACAGTTCAAAAGAAATTGAATGACTGTATCGCCAAGGTTAATGAAACAGATGATGCAAAATTTATTAATGCGCATGTTTTATCACTCGCTCCAAATAACCCCAATGCAAAAGACTTATTTAAATCGACTGAAAAGTTAAGTCCGGAACAAGCGGCTGTGCTCGCCCGTTTTAAGGAATCCACCACAGCGTGCCGTTCAATCTCGCAGGAGTTTCCAAACCCAGCATTGGTCGATATTTATGCAAACTTCTATAAGCAAATTGATGCGGTGTATGCGGATTTGTTGGCTAAGCGCATCACGATCGGTGTAGCTAATCAAGAGCGTGCAATGCGTATTCAGTATGCTCGCTCACAGTGGGTAGAAACCATGAAGGCTCAAAAAGGGAGTTAATCAACCGATCTCAAGATTTGGTCAAGGAGTATTAAAAAACCACCGAAAGGTGGTTTTTTAATAGCTTGTGATGCAATCATTGCCAGCCGAATCGTTTTGAATAGAAATTTTTCATTAGCTGCGTTAACACAATGTAGCTTAGCAAAATGATTGCCAGGATTGGGAAATATGTGAGGGGTAAGGGCACCATTTTGAAGTACGGTGCTAGGGGCCCCATTGGCAAGAAGATGCCCACTGCCATGATGGCAACAGTCATTACCAGCAATGCATTGCCAGGGCGACTTTGTATGAATGGGATCTTTCGGGTTCGAATCATGTGCACTACTAAGGTTTGAGTCATCAAACCCTCTACAAACCAGCCGGATTGAAATAGAGATTGATTTTGAACGGTATTGGCTGAAAAGATAAACCACATCACGCAATATGTGGTGATGTCAAAAATAGAACTCACTGGACCAAAAAATACCATAAAGCGCCCAATATCTCCTGGGTTCCAGCGTTGCGGCAGGCGGACCGACTCCGGGTCGACATTATCAAATGGAATGGCAATCTGCGAGATGTCGTATAGCAAATTTTGTACCAATAATTGCATGGGTAGCATCGGTAGGAAGGGAATAAAAGCGCTTGCCACTAGGACGGAGAACACATTCCCAAAATTTGAACTGGCAGTCATCTTGATGTACTTAATCATATTGGCGAAGGTTTTGCGTCCTTCGATTACCCCTTCTTCCAATACCATCAAGCTCTTTTCTAGCAGAATGATATCGGCCGCTTCTTTGGCGATATCAACCGCTGTGTCCACGGAGATGCCTACATCAGCAGAGCGCAATGCTGGTGCATCGTTGATCCCATCCCCCATGAAGCCAACCACATGTCCGGCGCTTTTTAAGGATCGAACGATGCGATCTTTGTGGGCGGGCGTAAGTTTGGCGAAGATATGATGTGTTTCAACTGAGCGAGAAAGCTCCTCACTCGTCATCACTTCAATTTGCGAGCCAAGAATAATCTCGCTGGTATCCAAGCCCACTTCTTTGCAGACTTTGGCGGTAACGAGTTCGTTATCGCCCGTTAGGACTTTCACGGTAACCCCGTGATCGGCTAAGGCTTTTAACGCTGGAGCGGTGGATTCCTTGGGTGGATCCAAAAAGGCTACATACCCAATGAGCATTAAATTTGATTCATCGGCGACCCCAAATGTTTCTTTATCAGCGTTAAATGAGCGGGTGGCTACAGCTACAACTCGTAAGCCATCCTCGTTGAGATCGGCCGTGACAGCTTTTACCCTAGCCAATACGCTTGCTGTTAGGTCGTCTTGATGGTCTCCGTGCTGTACGGTGGTGCAGATGCTGAGAATTTCTTCAACGGCTCCCTTGCAAATCAGAATATTTTTGCCCTCGTGGTTGGAGACAATAACTGACATCCGCCTTCTTTGAAAATCAAACGGGATTTCATCGACCTTATGAAAATTGACTGTTGGATTGAGCTCGTTGTAAACATGCTTGTATTCCAGGACGGCAACATCCAAGAGATTTTTTAGGCCGGTTTGGTAAAAACTATTTAAATAAGCAAATTCCAGAACATCATCAGAGTCTTCGCCCCAGGCGTCGGTATGGTTTGCTAGAAAAATCTTGTCTTGAGTGAGAGTGCCTGTTTTGTCAGTGCATAAAATATCCATGGCCCCAAAGTTTTGAATAGCATCCAGTCTTTTCACAATGACTTTTTGCTTGGAGAGAACCACCGCCCCTTTGGCTAGGGTGGAGGTGACAATCATTGGTAGCATTTCTGGGGTCAGGCCCACCGCTACAGACATGGCAAATAAAAATGCCTCACCCCAATCTCCCTTGGTAAAGCCATTGATAAAGAAAACAAGCGGAGTCATGACCATCATGAAGCGAATGAGTAGCCATGCGACCTTATTAACCCCCATTTGAAATTGGGTTTGATCTTGATTGGTGGTGGTAAGGCCTTTGGCTAGAGCCCCAAAATACGTGTTATCGCCAGTGCTGATGACAATGGCAGTGGCGGTTCCGGATACCACGTTGGTGCCCATAAACGCCAGATTTTCAAATTCAAGTGGGTTGTTGGTTGATGTCGTTTTGGGATAGGCGAATTTTTCAACCGGCAGGGATTCCCCGGTCATCGCTGCTTGGCTAACAAAGAGATCTTTGGCGCTGAGGATTCGGCAATCCGCAGGAATCATGTCGCCAGCAGAAAGGGCGATGATATCGCCGGGAACAAGCTGATTGATGGGAATTTCCGTGCGCTCGCTAATTTTGGGATGCAGTTGAATTCCAAAATGCACACGCGCCTCATCCAAAATTGATTCAGCAGCATCTCGTCGAATCACTGTGGCGGTATTGCTAACCATTGCTTTTAATGCATCAGCCGCTCGATTCGATTTACTTTCTTGCCAAAACCGAATCAACACCGATAGGAAGACCATGCTGCCAATGACTACTGTCGCCTTAATATCTTCGGTGATATAGGAGATGATCGCCAGGACAGTGAGCAAAATGTCAAAAGGCGTTTTGTAGCAGCTCCACAGATGTTGCCACCATGCAGGTGGTTTCTCTTGCTGAATTTCATTCGGTCCGACGAGTTCTCGAACGGCTAGTGCCTGCATCTCCGTTAGGCCATGCTCGTGGGAGTTGAGTGATTGAATCAGTAAATCAATAGCACTGGTTGCTGCTGAGCTTAATTTGTGAGAAATCGACGCCGGTATGTCTTTGCTCGCTCCTGATCCATGAAACGAGTCAAACATGACTAAGCGGCGGAAATGCCTTCCCATCCCGCGATTGCTGATAAAGCGATTAAAGAATTCACTGAGAAAAGATAGCTTCATATCGAATGCCTAAGAAGTATTGAGGTTGTGAGTCTATGACATCAATATGACAAAGAGGTACGTCCAGGAGTCCATATTCTGTTGCCCTGGAGCCAGAATTGTAAAAGATCTACGATGCAATCACGAGGGGTAATTGGTGGATTTTGAATCCGCCTTGAAACAAGCCAAAATGTCCTTTATAGGTCAAAGAACCCCAATTTTTTATCCCTGGGTAAGCGTTTAAGTCGGGCCTCGGCCCTCGAGGCCTCTGAGCGATCTGGGTGGGCTTGGGTAGCAAGCAGAACAACAGGCCTGCGAGATCGCGTATAACGCGCACCGTCTCCAGAATTGTGTGCCGCTAGCCGATGTTCTAGACGGTTGGTGATGCCAGCATAAAAGCTGCCATCAGAGCATTCTAGGAGGTAAACAAGCCAGGACAAGGTGGGAAATTTATAAAGGTGTGGTGGAGAGTGAAAAGCACAAAATTTTGCTGAAATCAGGGTTGTATGCCTTGTATTTGGTGCGGTTGCCCCTATATTCTATAGATAGAAAGTGGCTCTAGGGAGTCTCTTACAAGATTGAGTGAATCAGTATGAATGGTAGGTAAAGATGAGAATCGATAAATTAACAACCAAATTTCAAGAGGCGCTGAGCGAGGCGCAAAGCCTCGCCTTGGCAAAAGACAATCAATATATTGAGCCAGCCCATTTATTGTTGGCGATGTTGCGTGATTCTGATGGGGGTGCAAAAAGCCTGCTTAGTCGTGCAGGGGTAAATGTTGCCGGTTTGGAAAAAGCGACCGAGAAGCAGATTGACCATTTTCCGGAGGTGCAAGGTACGGGTGGTGAAGTGCAGGTGGGGCGGGATTTAAACAACTTGCTGAACCTGACCGAAAAAGAGGCAACTAAACGGGGCGATCAATTTATTGCAGGCGAGTTGTTCCTATTGGCCGTTGCAGATGACAAAGGTGAGCTAGGTAAGATTGCTCGTGAGAATGGATTAAATCGTAAATCGTTAGAGGCGGCTATTGATCTAGTCCGCGGAGGGGAGTCAGTGAACAGTGCGGATGCTGAAGGTCAACGTGAGGCCTTAAAAAAATATACGGTAGATTTAACGGAGCGTGCGCGTTTGGGTAAGTTGGATCCTGTTATTGGTCGTGATGATGAAATACGCCGCACCATTCAAATTTTGCAACGTCGCGGTAAAAATAATCCGGTTCTTATTGGCGAGCCCGGTGTCGGTAAAACCGCCATTGTTGAAGGTTTAGCGCAGCGGATTGTGAATGGAGAAGTGCCTGAGACCTTGAAGGATAAACGTGTTTTGGTATTGGATATGGCCTTATTGCTGGCTGGCGCAAAATACCGTGGCGAGTTCGAGGAGCGCCTAAAAGCCGTTTTAAGTGATGTGGCCAAGGATGAAGGTCGGACCATTATTTTTATTGATGAAATTCATACAATGGTAGGTGCTGGTAAGGGCGATGGCGCAATGGATGCCGGGAATATGCTCAAGCCTGCTCTTGCTCGAGGCGAGTTGCACTGCATTGGCGCAACCACTTTGGATGAATACCGCAAATACATTGAGAAAGACCCTGCTTTAGAGCGTCGATTCCAGAAGGTCATGGTGGAAGAGCCTACGGTTGAAGCAACTATCGCGATCCTCCGCGGCTTGCAGGAGCGCTATGAGTTGCACCATGGGATTGAGATTACCGATCCCGCCATTGTGGCGGCAGCTGAGCTATCTCATCGTTACATTACCGACCGATTCTTGCCCGATAAGGCGATTGATTTAATTGATGAGGCGGGCTCTCGCATTCGCATGGAGATTGACTCCAAGCCCGAAGTGATGGACAAATTGGAGCGCCGCTTAATTCAATTAAAAATTGAGCGCGAAGCAGTCAAAAAAGAGAAAGACGAGGCCTCCCAGAAGCGTCTTGCTTTAATTGAAGATGAGATTAAGCGTCTGGGTGCTGAATATGCTGATCTGGAGGAGATCTGGAAAGCTGAAAAAGGCGCTGTTTTGGGGGCTGCCCACATTAAGGAAGAAATTGAAAAAGTGCGGGCGGAAATTGCCAAACTCCAGCGCGAAGGGAAGTTGGAGAAGGTCGCCGAATTGCAGTATGGCAAGTTGCCAGAGTTGGAGGCGAAATTAAAATCCGCTACTGCTGCAGAGGCCAAGGGCGATAAAGATGGGGTCGTAAAAAATAAATTGTTGCGCACCCAAGTTGGCGCAGAAGAAATTGCTGAAGTTGTTTCACGGGCAACGGGTATCCCGGTTTCCAAGATGATGCAGGGCGAGCGGGATAAGTTACTCAAGATGGAAGAGCTTCTTCATCAGCGCGTGGTTGGTCAGGAAGAGGCTATCCGGGCAGTATCAGATGCTATCCGACGTTCTCGGGCTGGTCTTGCTGAGGAAAATCGTCCTTATGGATCCTTTTTGTTCTTAGGGCCAACGGGTGTCGGCAAGACTGAACTTTGCAAAGCATTGGCAGGGTTTTTGTTTGATAGTGAAGATCACTTAATTCGGATCGATATGAGTGAATTCATGGAGAAGCATAGTGTTGCCCGCTTAATTGGCGCGCCCCCAGGTTATGTTGGGTATGAGGAAGGTGGTTACCTGACCGAACAGGTGCGTCGCCATCCCTATAGTGTGATCTTGTTTGATGAGATTGAAAAAGCGCATCCAGATGTCTTTAATATCTTGCTGCAGGTTCTTGATGATGGTCGATTAACCGATGGCCAGGGTCGAACTGTTGACTTTAAGAATACAGTGATTGTGATGACCAGCAATATCGGGTCCCATCTGATTCAATCGATGGCTGATAAAAAGCAGGCCGAGATTAAAGATGCCGTTTTTGAGGAGTTGAAGAATCACTTCCGCCCTGAGTTCCTCAATCGTATTGATGAGATTGTGGTATTCCATGGCCTGGACAAGGGAAATATTGCGAGCATTGCCAAAATCTTGCTAAAGAACTTATCGGATCGTTTAGCGAAGGTTGATATGCAGTTATCGGTCAGTGATGCGGCATTAAATAAGATCGCCGAAGTGGGTTTTGATCCAATCTTTGGGGCAAGACCGCTCAAGCGTGCGATTCAGCAATACATTGAGAACCCCGTTTCCAAGATGATTTTGGAGGGTAAATTTGGACCAAAAGATACCGTTGCAGTTGATGTTGATAAAGATGGAAACTTTAGCTTTGCCTCTTAGGTCTTTGGCCTAGAGAGTCTTAAAACCCGGCACTGATATTGCCGGGTTTTTTATTGCCACAAGGATCTTAATGATTTTCACAATATGAAAAGTACTTCCCATACGTAAAATGCACTGCAATAAACTCTTAACAAGAGTATTCCATCCAGCGATTTTGCTTTTCGTATTATAAAATTAATTAGCTAATCCACTGTTTTTAAAGGTTTTAATATTTTTGAAATTTTCTTCTCAGGGTCTTGCGCAGTATATTGATCCATCTAAACTCTTATATAAGACATAAGACTTGATTGTCTAAATATTTTGTAGTTTTAGAGGTTCTTGTTTAACTTAGGGAGAAAAACATGGCAGATCGCAAAGCAGAGATTGCAGCAATACAAAAGGATTGGGATACCAATCCACGCTGGAAGGGTATTACTCGCGGCTATACAGCCGAAGACGTTGTCCGTTTGCGCGGATCGCTAAAGATCGAGCACACTTTGGCAAAGCATGGCGCCGAAAGATTGTGGGATTTAGTCAATAACGAAGCCTATGTGAATTGCTTAGGTGCGTTGACTGGCGGCCAAGCAATGCAACAGGTAAAAGCAGGCATTCAAGCGATTTACTTGTCTGGCTGGCAAGTGGCTGCGGACGGAAATTCATATGCCGCAATGTATCCAGACCAATCCTTGTATCCAGTGGACTCCGTTCCAAAAATGGTTGAGCGCATTAATAACTCATTTCAGCGTGCCGATGAAATTCAAACCGCAAAAGGGATTAATCCTGGCGATGCTGGTTATATCGAATACTTTGCTCCAATCGTGGCTGATGCTGAAGCTGGATTTGGTGGTGTATTGAATGCATTTGAATTGACCAAAGCATTAATCAAGCAAGGTGCTGCAGGTGTTCATTTTGAGGACCAATTATCTTCAGTGAAAAAATGTGGCCATTTGGGTGGAAAGGTATTGTTGCCAACCAATGAATCTGTGCAAAAGCTGATCTCTGCACGCTTGGCTGCTGATGTGATGGGCGTTCCAACGATCATCTTGGCTCGCACAGATGCTGAAGCTGCTGATTTATTGACTTCAGATTACGATGAAAATGACAAGCCATTTTTGACTGGTGAACGCACGCCAGAAGGCTTTTACAAAACACGTAAAGGCTTGGATCAAGCAATCTCACGTGGTTTAGCATACGCCGCTTACGCTGATATGGTTTGGTGTGAGACTGGTACGCCCGATCTTGAATTTGCCCGTAAATTTGCCGAAGCAATTCGCGCTAAATTCCCTGGCAAGATGCTGGCTTATAACTGCTCACCATCGTTTAACTGGAAGAAGAATTTAGATGATGCAACGATTGCTAAGTTCCAACGTGAATTAGGCGCAATGGGCTATAAGTATCAATTTATTACTCTCGCTGGTATTCACTCGATGTGGTACAACATGTACGACTTGGCACAAGATTACTCTAAGCGTGGTATGACAGCTTATGTAGAAAAAGTACAAGAGCCAGAGTTTGCTGCGCGTGATCGTGGATACACATTCGTTTCACATCAACAAGAAGTTGGCACGGGTTATTTTGATGATGTCACCACTGTGATCCAGGGTGGTAAGTCTTCCGTAACCGCTTTGACTGGTTCAACCGAGGAAGAGCAGTTTCACTAAACCGAATCCCTAAGTAGTTGGTATTACCGCGGCATCTAAATGACCCCACAAGGGTGACTTAGATGCCGTTTTACTATACATTTCTGATATGGCAAATTGCACTCTTTGTAAAGAAGTTCACTCTCCTCAAGAGGATTCTCTCGTTTGGCGTGGGGACGACTGTCGCGTTGTTCTGGTGAATGATCCTCAATTGCCAGGATTTTGTCGGGTGATTTGGAATCGCCATATCAGTGAAATGACGGATCTTACATTGGGGGAGCGTGATCATTTGATGGGTCTTGTCTTTGCTGTCGAAGAGGCTATTCGTCAGGTGATGCATCCCGACAAGGTAAATATTGCCGCCCTGGGAAATGTGGTGCCGCATATTCATTGGCATGTTATTCCGCGATTTACAGATGATGCATTTTTTCCGGGGTCTGTTTGGTCGGAAAAAATTCAACAAACTCCCACAGAGGCTTTAAGAGAGCGGCAGAAAAACGCACTAGATTTGCCAGCAGCCATTCGTTCTGCAATTGCTGCGCTTTCTTAAAAGTGGGTACGCTCATTAAAGTAACGCGCAAATCATCGTAAAGAGTGCTTCTGTGAGCTATAAGAATAATCTAGTAGAAATTCTCATTTCCTTTTTTCTCTATTGGGTATTTTTTTCATTGATTGGCTTTATACCCTCTTTGAAAAGCGGACCTATTACGTATTTTGTATTTATGCCTGCCGGCATTAAGCTCTTTAGTGTATTAATTTTTAGATGGCGCGGCGCACTGGGAACAGGGTTAGCGATTTTTACGCGCCTTATGCTGACAAACAATCCTGAAAACTGGGGCAATTGGTTACTAGTGGCTGTGTCGGTCAGTGTAGTGTTGTATTTGGTTGTCGAGCTTGGTCTGCGCACTTTTAAAACAAATGACGACCTCGATTCACTTACCTATTTACAGATTGTTACGCTAGCTACGGTGGCGAGCATCGTGAATGGCTTGGTATATGCCTATACTTTTAATGGATTAAGTATTGGTCAAATAGGTGACGGCGCATTGCATACCGGTTTCTTGACTATCATGGGGAACTTTGCAGGAAATGCTGTTTTTGTTTGCTCTGCAATTTTTCTGTTACGTCATCAAGAGGCTATCAGAGCAATATTTAGCCGCCTTAAAAGTCAGTAGGCAAAAGTAGCGATAATGGTGTTGGAAGAAAGGGTAAACATGAAAAATATACATTATTCATCTTATATGCGTTTCTTAAACTGTTTGAACGCCATGGATGCAAGCAGTGCCGAAAAGAAGTTGGATGCAATAGAAAGGCAGTTGCTAGATTACGTCATGCTGGGATTTTCTCAGGCGCGAGAAATTCTGGTGGGGGATTTACTGGTGCTTGCCCATATTGGGTCGCAAGCTACACTGCATGGACGGATTAAGCATCTAGATAAATTGGGGTTCGTGAAATTAGTGGTAGATGGCGAGGATCATCGAAAAAAGAAAGTGGTTCCGACCAAAATGGCGGTAAAGCATTATGAAAAACTTTCCACCCTTTTAGAACTGGCGGCGGCCCTATAGTTTTTTTAGTGCCTCAAGGTATTTTTCGGGACTAAGTTGACTGCCTTCGCGTTGCGCTTCCCACATTATTTGTCCTAAGCATTCCATCATTTGATGTTGGGCAGTATGCTTGGAGCCTAATTTTTGGCTTAATTCTTCGGCAATTTTTCGAATTCCTGGTGGTTGATCAATGGAGATCTGTTCGCTAATGGATAAGTGCATAGAGAGGTGTAAGAAGGGATTGGTTTCTCCCCGCTCTGGCGAGTAATCTTGCTCAAGAGCGCTCTCAGTCTTGCTCAATATAGAGTGGTATTCGGGGTGTTCGCTCATCCAATCCGCGGCTAAGTTTTCCATGGGTGTGAGAATGTGATTGTCCATTTTCTTTTTCCAGGTATCGCAGAAAAACCGACGGACTTCTTCGCGGGTTGGGTTAAATATCGCCACGCACTTTTCCTTTTCCTGTTTTTTTCTTAAAGCCGCATAAGGGCTCAACAATGCATTGTGCACATTCAGGGTTCCGTGCTTTGCAGGTATATCGACCGTGGAGAATAAGCCAATGATGAGCGTCATGTAAAAATTCGGCTGGCACACGCTTGAGTAACTGTTCTTCAACTTTGAAGACATCTTTCCCGGGCGCCAAGCCGGTTCGATTCGATACCCTAAAAATATGTGTATCTACGGCAATGGTTGGCTGGCCGAATGCAGTATTGAGAATAACATTGGCGGTCTTGCGGCCAACTCCAGGGAGAGCTTCTAATGTTTCTCGCGTTTGAGGCACCTCACCATGGTGTTTTTCTAGCAACAGACGGCATGTTTCTTGGATATGTCGACCTTTTGAATTAAATAGCCCAATGTGCTGAATAAAAGGCCTTACCCCTTCCTCGCCGAGATCCAGAAGGGCCTGCGGTGTATTGGCAATTTTAAAAAGCTGTCGGGTTCCCTTGTTAACGGATACATCGGTAGCTTGTGCCGAAAGCAAAACTGCAATAAGTAATTCAAAGGGTGAGCTGTACTCCAACTCCGTTTCAGGTTTTGGGTTATTGGCTTTCAGTTGTGCAAAGAAAGCTCGACGTTGCTCTATATTCATGATTTGCGTTGTTGGGCTCTAGCAATGGCCGCAGCAATAATCTCTCGTTTACGCGCCCGCTCTTTTTCCTCTTCGGGAGAGAGGGTGGACTCTGCATTGAGGGCATCTAATTTGTTGGCCGCCTTTTTGGCAAGACGTTCATCGTTGTCCCGCTTTTCTCTATCTAAGCGACTGTTTCGGGATTGATATCGGGCTCTAGCCTCGTTTGCCAATGTGCCCGACCAAGCATCCCATCCAGTTTTATTGTTGGACACTTCAATCATATTAATGCAGTCAACTGGACATGGCGGGATACAAAGATCGCAACCGGTACACCATGCATTCAAAACAACGTGCATTTGTTTCGAGGCACCGACGATTGCGTCAACTGGACAAGCTTGAATGCACAAGGTGCAACCAATACATTTTTGTGGGTCAATCCAGGCTACTGCTCGTGGGCGTTCTGTTCCGCAAGTGGGATCAATTGCAGGATTGAGCGCAAATGCATCTTCTGGAAAGAAGGGGGTAAGGATTGTGCTCAGGCGCCGTATTCCCTCTATGCCACCGGGAGGGCAGCGATTAGGACGCGCGTCTCCCGAAGCCAAGGCTTGAGCATAGGATTTACAGTCGGGATACCCGCACTTGGTGCATTGGGTCTGCGGAAGTGCATCCTCTAGGCGATTGATGAGTTCATGCGCCTCGCTAGTCTTCATGGCTTAACAAAACGCTGGATGTGGACCGAGGAGGATCTCTCGGTCCAAGCTTTAGCGAATTACTTGGCTCCTACTTTAGGAAGTCTGGCCTTTGTCTTGCGTTGTGCGGGTTGATGCTCGCGAATAAAGGATTTAATTTTTGGGTATACCTTTTCGCGCCAGCGACGACCTGAGAAAATACCGTAGTGGCCTGCGCCAGCAACTTCATAATGATCTTTGGCGGTTTTCGGTATGCCAGCGCAGAGTGCGTGGGCAGACCGCGTTTGTCCGCTGCCAGAAATATCGTCCAATTCGCCTTCAACGGTTAGTAGGGCGGTTTTTTTGATGTCCTGTGGCTTGACTAGATCTCCAGCCACTCTCCATGTGCCATTGGGTAGGGAGTAGTCCTGGAATACTGTTTTAATGGTGTCTAAATAGAATTTTGCATCCATATCTAGTACGGCGTTGTATTCATCGTAAAAGCGAATATGCGATTCGGCATCTTGCTCGTCACCCCGCACTAGGTTTTGGAAGTAATCCCAGTGGGATTGCAGGTGATTCTGTGGATTCATGGCGATAAAGCCGGTATGCTGCAAAAAACCTGGATATACACGCCGTCCGGCTCCTGGATAGGACGGTGGAACTTTGTAGATAACGTGGCTTTCAAACCATTCATAAGACTTTTGGTCTGCTAAGTTATTGACAGCAGTGGGGGATTTACGTGCATCAATTGGGCCACCCATCATGATCATGGATGCAGGCGTCTCTTCGCCAGCAGAAGCCATCAATGAGATTGCACCGAGCGTAGGTACGGTGGGTTGGCAAACTGAAATCACATGCAAATCTTTTGCGCCAATGGTTCGAATGAAATCTTGAACATAGTGAACGTAATCATCCAATCCAAATTCACCAGCTTCAGCGGGCACAATCCGCGCATCCACCCAATCCGTGATGTAAACCTTGTGGTCTTGGAGGAGTGTGCGAACGGTATCGCGTAACAAGGTGGAGTGGTGACCAGATAGTGGGGCCACCACTAACACCGATGGATCATCTTTCAGTTTTTTGATGACCTCAACATCATCAGAATAACGTTTAAAGCGGATTAACTTGCAGAATGGCTTGGCGAGTGTGGTGATTTCATGGATAGCCACCTCTCGACCATGGGCTTGGACGGATCGAATACCAAACTCTGGTTTTTTGTAGTCTTTCCCAAGGCGGTAGAGTAACTCGTAGCTAGCAGCTAGACGCTCTGATCCAGGAACCAGTGATGCAGGATTGGAGGCGTTAATAAATGCCTCGGATGCAGCGCGAGCCCATGAGCTCACTGGTTGAAGTAGTGCTTTCTGAAACTCATGTAACTGATAAAGCATATTGCCTCCTGAAAATCAGTGTAGCCGCTTATTACGCTAAAACGCGGGCGATTGCTGTAGCCACTTTATCAATATTTTTCGTATTGAGGGCAGCTACGCAGATACGACCTGTAGAGAGGGCATAGATGCCATCTTCTTTTTGCAGACGCTCAACTTGCTCCGGGGTTAAGCCCGAGTAAGAAAACATGCCGCGTTGAGCATTAATAAATGCAAAGTCTTGTTTGGCGCCTGCTGCAGCCAATTTAGTGACCAAGGCTTCGCGCATCGATTTAATGCGCTCACGCATTTGCGCTAATTCATCTTCCCAAAGTTTTCTGAGTTCTGGGGAGTTGAGGACGGCAGCAGCAATTGCGGCGCCATGAGTAGGCGGGTTGGAGTAGTTTGTGCGGATTACGCGTTTGAGTTGGGATAGGACTCGGGTGGACTCATCTTTAGACTGCGTCACGATTGATAGAGCACCAACACGCTCACCATACAGTGAAAACGATTTCGAGAATGAGCTCGAAACAAAGAAGGACATGCCTGACTCAGCAAATAGGCGTACCGCAATGCCATCTTGCTCAATGCCATCAGCAAATCCTTGATATGCCATATCTAAAAATGGAATTAAGCCTTTAGTTTTGCAAATATCAATCACTTGATGCCATTGAGCTTGCGTCATATCTGCGCCAGTTGGATTGTGACAGCAAGCATGCAGCAATACAGTGGTGTTCTTCGGGAAAGACTGCAGCGATTTCACGAGACCATCAAAATCAACGCCACGAGTTTTATTGTCAAAGTAAGCGTACTCCACTACCTCAAAGCCGGCGGATTCAAAAATACCGCGGTGATTCTCCCAGGTGGGATTGCTGATGGCTGCAGGCGCATTTAAATTGAGGCGCTTAATAAAGTCTGCTCCTACGCGCAAGGCACCCGTTCCGCCGATACATTCAGCAGTCACTACGCGACCGTCTTGAATTAAAGAGGATCCAGCCCCGAATAGCAGTGTTTGTACTGCGAGGTTATAGGGGTTAGGGCCTTCAATCGGGATGTAACCGCGTGGGGCATGTTTGGCCACGAGCTCTTCTTCGGCCTTAATGACTGCTTGCAGCAAAGGAATTTTGCCTTCGTCGGTGTAATAGACGCCCACTCCTAAATTGACTTTATCGGCGCGTTGATCTGCCACATAGGCTTCAGTAAGGCCAAAAATAGGGTCTTTAGGGGCTAATTGAACAGAGGTAAAGAGAGTCATTTTGTGTAGGAAGAGAGGATTTAAGGGTTATTTTGGCGTTAATTGAGGCTAATTTCAGTGAAATTTGGATTAATTGGCTGGTTTTTAGGCCAGAGGCAACTTTTTTCAAATAAAAACGGCAAAATCAATGTTTGTACAAAATTCGCTGTGAATCATGTTCACAAGTGAAATGATAGCTGAGATGCCCCCTAAGTTGCCTAAAACTTCCTCAATTAGCAGCGCCCTTGAAACAGCGGGAACCCTGGTGCCTGACCCGCTGGGTGAGGCAGGTCATGATCTTGATCCGGCTAAATTTGTCACCTTTCCAGACTCTCCCTATCGGCTGTATCAGCCGTTTCCTCCAGCAGGGGACCAGCCAGCTGCAATTGACGCTTTGGTTGCGGGTATCAACGATGGCTTGACCTTTCAAACCTTATTGGGAGTAACCGGGTCTGGTAAGACCTTCACGATGGCAAATGTGATTGCTAGAACGGGTCGTCCAGCGATCATTTTTGCTCCTAATAAGACATTGGCTGCGCAACTCTATAGTGAATTTCGGGAGTTCTTCCCACGTAATGCGGTGGAATATTTTGTGAGTTATTACGATTATTACCAGCCTGAAGCTTATGTGCCCCAGCGGGATTTATTTATTGAGAAAGATTCCTCTATTAATGAGCATATCGAGCAGATGCGTTTGTCTGCTACCAAGAGCTTGCTTGAGCGTCGCGATGTGATTATTGTGGCAACGGTCTCGGCGATCTACGGTATTGGGAATCCTGGCGATTATCACAGCATGGTAATGACATTGCGTCCCGGCGACAAAATGAGTCAGCGCGATATTTTGATGCGCTTAATTGCGATGCAGTATGAGCGCAATGAAACCGATTTTAAGCGTGGCGTATTTCGAGTACGAGGCGACACCATTGATATTTTTCCAGCCGAACACAATGAATTAGCTGTGCGCGTTGAGTTATTTGATGACGAAGTAGAGAGTCTGCAATTTTTTGATCCATTGACTGGCCGCATTCGCCAAAAGATTCCACGCTTCACGGTGTATCCGAGCTCCCACTATGTCACCCCAAGAGAGACGGTCCTCAAGGCGATTGAAACGATTAAGACGGAGTTGCGTGATCGTCTGGATGAATTTGTCAGAGATGGGAAGCTTGTAGAAGCGCAACGTTTGGAGCAGCGGACACGTTTTGATCTCGAGATGCTAAATGAATTAGGTTTTTGCAAGGGAATTGAGAATTACTCACGCCATCTCTCCGGCGCAGCTCCTGGGGAAGCTCCCCCTACCTTGGTGGACTATTTGCCAAATGATGCATTAATGTTTTTGGATGAAAGCCATGTGTTGATTGGTCAGCTTAACGCTATGTACAACGGCGATAAATCGCGCAAGCATACTTTGGTCGAATTTGGATTCCGTTTACCTTCGGCAATGGATAATCGCCCTCTTAAGTTCACTGAGTTTGAAACAAAAATGCGCCAAACCATTTTTGTTTCTGCCACCCCCGCAGATTATGAACAAGCTCATCAAGGCCAAGTGGTTGAGCAGGTGGCGCGACCTACCGGTTTGGTTGATCCAGAAATTGAGGTCTTGCCAGCGAGTGCCCAGGTTGATGATTTGCTCAATCAGATTCATGAGCGGGTCAAGGTAAATGAACGAGTTTTAGTGACGGTGCTGACTAAACGCATGGCCGAGCAATTAACTGATTATTTATCCGACAACGGGGTAAAGGTACGTTACGTGCATTCCGATATCGATACGGTAGAGCGGGTAGAAATTTTGAGGGATTTGCGTTTAGGTGTGTTTGATGTGTTGGTGGGTATTAATCTCTTGCGAGAAGGATTGGATATTCCCGAGGTGTCATTGGTGGCTATTTTGGATGCCGATAAAGAGGGTTTCTTGCGTTCTGAGCGCAGTTTGATCCAGACTATTGGCCGTGCAGCACGAAATGTTCGCGGTAAAGCCATTTTGTATGCCGATAGAGTGACCGACTCAATGCGCCGTGCTATGGGCGAAACCGAGCGCCGTCGCGCTAAGCAAATCGCCTTTAACAAAGCCAATGGAATTGAGCCTAGAGGGGTTCAGAAACGAATTAAAGACATCATTGATGGGGTCTACGATGTCAAAGAAAAGCGCTCGGAGATGCAAGTGGAGCAGGAGCGCGCCCGGTATGAGGATATGAGTGAAAGGGACCTGGCGGCTGAAATTAAGCGTTTAGAGAAGCAGATGAATGGGGAAGCAAAGAATCTGGAGTTCGAAAAGGCTGCTGCGACCCGTGATCGACTCAGCAAGGTAAAAGAAATGGCATTTGGGGCTCAGTCACATGACTCGATTTGAGGTTTTGGCATGATTCCCCTTAGTTTTTTGGGATAATTCCCGAGCGGATTACTGGGGTATATGGTAAAGTTGAGCGGAATAGTCGGGTATTACCCATCCGACTGTTAGCTGTCCATAACAATCCATTACCAAGGTGACATATGAGACTTACAACTAAAGGTCGTTTTGCTGTAACTGCAATGATAGATTTAGCCCTGCGTGAAGCGCACGGCCCCGTAACATTAGCCGGCATTAGCCAAAGACAAAAAATTTCATTGTCTTATCTAGAGCAGTTATTCGGCAAACTACGCCGCTTCAATATCGTAGAGAGCACTCGAGGTCCTGGCGGTGGCTACACTTTGGCCCGCCAATCTACCGAGATTAGTGTCGCCGATATTATTGTTGCCGTCGATGAGCCGTTAGATGCAACGCAATGTGGCGGCAAGGGCAATTGCCACAGCGAGGAAGAGAGTCAGGGCCGTTGTATGACCCACGATCTCTGGTCCAATTTGAATGCCAAAATGGTGGAGTACCTGAGTTCAGTTTCGTTGAGTGATTTGGTGCGCCAACAAGAAGGTCGAGGAATCGTCATTCATGACATGCGCCAAAAGAAAATTAAAGGTGATGGGCTCAAGATGGATAAACCCGCGCCAGTGATTGCCATCAAAAAAGAGCTTGCTCCTAAGCGACCTCTCATTAATTCTGTTTTTAATTTAGCCAAGCAAAGTATATAAATAAGTCGATCATGAATGCACCCCAAGTTAAGCCGCAGCAGCCGGTTCCAATGTTTAGTCCAAAACATTTTCCGGTATACATGGACTATTCGGCCACTACACCAATTGATCCACGTGTAGTGGATAAGATGCTGCCCTATTTGCGTGAGCAATTTGGTAACGCTGCATCACGTAGTCATGCGTATGGTTGGGCAGCAGAAGAGGCGGTCGAGTGGGCGCGTTCAGAAGTTGCGCAATTGGTTCACGCTGATTCGCGTGAGATTGTGTTTACTAGCGGGGCTACCGAAAGTATTAATTTAGCTTTGAAGGGTGCCGCTCATTTTTATAAAGATCGCGGCAACCACATTATTACGGTAAAGACTGAGCACAAAGCGACATTGGATACTTGCCGGGAGCTTGAGCGTGAAGGATATGAGGTAACGTATTTGGATGTCTTGCCAAATGGTTTGATTGATTTTGCTCAACTAGAGTCAGCCATGAAACCCGGCACCATTCTGGCTTCGGTTATGTTTGTCAATAATGAAATTGGCGTAGTTCAGGATATCCCGCGTATTGGTGATTTGTGCCGTTCACGCGGCGTGGTTTTCCATGTTGATGCAGCACAGGCAACCGGTAAAGTTGAGATTGATTTAGAAAAACTCAAAGTTGATTTGATGAGTTTTTCTGCTCATAAAACGTATGGCCCAAAGGGTATCGGTGCGCTGTTTGTGCGTCGCAAGCCCCGCATACGAATTGAGGCTCAAATTCATGGTGGTGGTCACGAGCGTGGCATGCGTTCTGGAACCTTGGCCGTTCATCAAATTGTCGGGATGGGAGAGGCCTTTCGGATTGCCCGCCTTGAGATGACCGAGGAAAACAATCGAATTCGCGTCTTGCGTGATCGCTTATTGGCCGGTTTAAAAGACATTGAAGAAGTCTACGTGAATGGTGATATGGAGCATCGTGTGCCCCATAACCTCAATATTAGCTTTAATTATGTTGAGGGTGAATCGATGTTGATGGCTTTAAAAGATTTGGCCATCTCTTCTGGCTCTGCATGTACTTCTGCTTCTCTAGAGCCTTCCTATGTGTTGCGGGCATTGGGCCGCAATGATGAGTTGGCTCATAGCTCGATTCGATTTACCTTGGGTCGATTTACCACTGAAGAAGAGGTGGATTTTACGATTCAGTTAGTCAAAGAGAAGATTGCCAAATTGCGCGAACTATCCCCATTATGGGAAATGTATAAGGATGGCGTTGACCTGAGCACAATCCAGTGGGCTGCCCACTAAATATTATTGAGGAATGAGAGAGGAAATACCATGGCATACAGCGATAAAGTAATTGATCACTATGAGAATCCCCGCAATGTTGGTTCTTTTGCTAAGACTGATGAAAATGTAGGCACCGGCATGGTTGGTGCGCCGGCGTGCGGTGATGTGATGAAGCTTCAAATCCGTGTTAATGATCAAGGCGTGATTGAGGATGCCAAGTTTAAAACCTATGGATGTGGCTCTGCTATTGCTTCCTCTTCTTTGGTAACTGAGTGGGTTAAAGGTAAGACATTGGATCAGGCGCTGGAAATTAAGAATTCACTGATTGCTGAAGAGTTAGCATTGCCACCGGTAAAAATTCATTGCTCTATTTTGGCTGAAGATGCTATTAAGGCTGCGGTGCAAGACTATAAAGAGAAGCATCCGGCAAGTAAGTGATGAATAAGACGGGAAAGAATTGATATGGCAATTACCTTAACTGAAAAAGCGGCGGCTCATGTTGCACGCAATTTGGAAAAGCGTGGCAAGGGTTGCGGATTGCGACTAGGTGTTCGCACAACCGGTTGCTCTGGACTGGCATATCAGTTGGAGTACGTGGATGAGGCTGCTCCTGAAGATTCAATGTTTGAGTCAAACGGGATTAAAGTATTTGTAGACCCCAAAAGCCTGGCATATTTAGATGGCACTGAATTGGATTTTGTGCGCGAAGGCCTCAATGAGGGGTTCAAATTTCAAAATCCCAACGTAAAAGATGAGTGTGGTTGTGGCGAATCCTTCCGCGTCTGACGATTACTTCCAGTTTTTTGGTTTAGCCCAGCAATTCAAGATTGATTTGCCCGCATTGGACCAAGCATATTTAGCGATTCAGAAACAGGTTCATCCCGATCGACATGCTCGTGGTAGTGATGCTGATCAGCGCTTGGCGATGCAAATGGCTACATATGCTAATACCGCTGTTCAAACCTTGAAAAACCCCATTCAACGTGGGCTCTATTTGTGCCAACGTCATGGGGTTGATCCTCAGCTTGAAACCAACACGGCGATGCCCGTTGCCTTCTTAATGCAGCAGATGGAGTGGCGAGAGGCTTTGGATGAGCGTGCGCATGATTTGGCAGGTCTTGAGGCGCTAATGGCTGAGGTCGATCAATCCAAGGACTCGATTCTTGCAGAGGTTGCTCATGCAATTGATGTAGATGCTGATTATGAAAAGGCAGCCGAGTTATTGCGGGGCTTGCTCTTTGTTGAGAAATTTGCGATAGAGCTAGATAACTCCATTGCTGCTTTGGTATAGAGATACACTGCATTTATTATGGCCCTACTGCAAATTTCTGAACCCGGTAAATCGCTTGCCCCCCACCAACGGCGTATTGCAGTCGGAATTGATTTAGGCACCACCAATTCATTGGTGGCGATTGTGCGTGATGCACTCCCTCGGGTGTTGCCGGACTCTGCCGGCCGTGAAT
>Ga0316224_1001515_pt1 | contig 24907 bp, 16 predicted proteins | sample TBH18013metaG_FD_206254 | JGI IMG/M metagenome (GOLD analysis project Ga0316224, IMG submission 206254) | Freshwater microbial communities from Trout Bog Lake, Wisconsin, USA - TBH18013 | ecosystem: Environmental > Aquatic > Freshwater > Lake > Hypolimnion/Profundal zone | place: USA: Wisconsin... | reverse complement strand
AAAAAACAATGGTAACTATGTGTCTGCGCCTCTTAATTTATCGTCTACTCAAAATTACCGGGTCAAAATTATAACCGGCGATGGTAAGCAATATGCGTCAGATTTTGTGCCGGTAAAAAACGCGCCCGCTATTGATAGCCTCAGTTACATTGTTAACTATAGCAACGGTGTGCAGATCAATGTAAATACCCATGACGCTAATAATAACACTCATTATTACCGCTGGGATTATACAGAAACTTATATCATTCATTCTGCCTTTGAATCCCACTATATGGAAGTCAACCACAACAATGTTGTCATCAGGCCGACTGACCGCGAAATATACACCTGCTGGGCAAATGACACTTCCAGCAGTATTTTGACGGGTTCATCCGTTGCCCTTTCCAAAGACCTGATCAGGGATCAGTTAATTACCAAAATTCCTTCCAGTTCCGAGAAACTGCATATCCGTTACAGCATTCTGGTACGGCAATATGCACTAACGGCCAACGCTTATAATTACTTTAATCTGCTAAAAAAGAATACGGAACAATTGGGCGGAATTTTTGATCCGCAGCCATCTGAACTGACGGGTAATATACATTGTCTGTCTAACGTAAATGAACCGGTAGTAGGTTATATCACTGCCGGAAGGATATCGCAAATGCGAATATTTATTGATAGCAGTCAACTGCCGTCATGGACTCCGGCTACACCCTATGGAGATTGTACGGCGGATACGCTGCTGTATAAACGTGTTTCGCCAGGCTTACACCCTGTTATTACAAACCAGGTGGCTGAATTTATCTATAAAGATTTCGAAATACCGATTGATCAGGTTGAGGGAGGCTTTACAGCGTCATTCCCGCAATGTGTTGATTGTACGTTAAGGGGCTCAAATAAACAACCGGCATTTTGGAAATAATGAATAAGACTATGAAAAAAAACAGTGTAGTTTTTCTTGTATTTACAATATTGATCGCGGGCAATGTCTTCGGGCAAACGCAACAACCTGCCTGGGCGCAGCAATTGAAAAATAACTTTGATCAGTATAATCAAAATGCGCTGCAGGAAAAATTGTTTGTCCATACGGATAAGAATGCCTATACGGCAGGTGAGCTCATGTGGTTTAAAATCTATGACGTGGATGGCATTTTTCTCAAGCCACTTAATATAAGTAAAGTTGTGTATGTTGAGGTGCTGGATAAAAACCAGAATCCTGTTCTGCAAACAAAAATAGCCATGAAAGAGGGCATGGGCGGCGGTTCCTTCTATATGCCTTTGACACTAAGCACAGGCAATTTTATCTTGCGGGCTTACACCAGTTGGATGAAGAACTTCAGCCCTGATCTTTATTTCACAAAGAAATTTGCCCTCATCAATCCCTTAAAAAGCCCGGAGAAAGGTGGCATTCCCGTCGCCGGTAATTACGATATTCAATTTTTCCCGGAAGGCGGCAAACTGGTTAACGGGATGACGAGTGTTGTGGCTTTTAAGTGTACAAACCAGTGGGGTAAGGGGATAAGCTTTAAAGGGGCCGTACTTAACCAAAAGAACGATACGGTAGCGAAATTTGAGCCGTTAAAAATGGGTATGGGACGGTTTACTTTTAAACCTGAACAAGCGTTTGCCTATCACATCGTTGCGCGTATCGGAAACAAAACTATAACAAGTGAGCTGCCGCCGATTTACAATAGTGGTTATATAATGAGTTTAACTGATGACGGCCCCAGCCGCTTATCTGTAACAGTTACCTCGAATTTACCACAGGAAAATATCTGCCTGTTCGCTCAAACCAGGAACATGGCAAAAGTGGTCGAAACATCAGCTCTTGCAGGAAGCGCCAGTTTTATCATTGATAAAAACAAACTCGGTGAAGGCATATCCCAGATCACTATTTTTAATGGTGAAGGGCGGCCCGTTTGTGAAAGATTGTATTTTAAACGGCCAGCAAAAAAAATGGATCTAACGTCTGCAGCCAATGCACAGGAATTTGCCCTGCGAAAAAAAGTGGATATAGCTATTACGGCGAAAGATCAGAACAGTAATCCGGTGGTTGCCAACCTGTCTCTTTCGGTTTACCGGCTCGATTCCCTGCAGCATGACGATCAGGAGCATATATTAAGCTATTTATGGCTGAGTTCAGATCTGAAGGGACTGATCGAAGAACCGGATTATTATTTTAATAACCAGGATGCCACAGCGAATGAGGCCGCCGATAATTTAATGCTGACACAAGGCTGGCGGACTTTTTCGTGGTCTGATATTTTGGAGAAGAAAATACCTTCGTATAGCTTTTTGCCTGAGCTTAACGGGCCCATCATCACAGCCAGAATAACCGATCAGTTAACCAATAAAGCCAGTGCAGGTGTGGTGGCTTATCTGGGCATCGCAGGTAAAAGTGTGCGGTTAGCCGCATCGCAAAGTGACGACCTGGGGCGTTTAGTGTTTAATATGCATGATTTTTATGGTCCGGCAGAGCTGGTTGCCGAAACAAACACCATGGTTGATACCACTTATCATATCGATATACTGAGTCCGTTTTCAGATCACTATGCCCAAATAGCATTACCTCCTTTATCCGTTATACCGTACATGCAAACCCTGTTTGCAGATCATAGTATCAGTATGCAGGTGCAAAATGTTTATCATAACACCCAATTATGGCAATTCAGCGATCCCCATGCCGACAGCAGCGCCTTTTACGGTGCGCCTTCTAAAACTTACCTGTTGGATAATTATACCCGTTTTATTACAACCGAGGAAGTAATGCGCGAATATGTAAGAGAAGTAAATGTGACCCATCTGCATGATCAGTTCCACATAAAAGTGCTGAATGAGACCGGTTTTTTACCCGACCAGGCCCCCCTGGTATTGATAGACGGCGTGCCGTTTTTTAATATGAATAAGGTATTTGCCGTCGATCCGCTGAAGATACGCAGGCTTGAGGTGGTGCCGTATCGGTACAAGCTTGGACCATCTTATGAAAATGGTATCTTCAGCTTTACGAGTTATAACGGCGACCTGGGCGGGGCTGAGATTGACCCCCACGCGTTGATCGTGGACTACGAAGGATTGCAAAAAGCACGTCAGTTTTATTCGCCTGTATATGATGCCGGGCAGGCCGCAAGCAGGATGCCCGATGCGCGGAATGTGTTATACTGGTCGCCTTACATTAGTATCGGCGCAAATGGAAAAAGTCAGGTTTCGTTTTACACTTCTGACGAAGCAGGTCAATATATCGGCGTACTGCAGGGTATAACTGCAAACGGTGAGGCCGGCAGTACTACGTTCGGCTTTGAGGTGAAATGAGGAGTGCCCGTATCTTTAGGAGGACCTAAACCTATTTAGCTCCTCCTGATTTGGAAAAAGGGTCCCGCAATTGCATCGTTTAAGTTTAAATTAACCAGATAATACTCGTGTCAACCTGCTATGGGATAAATTGGCTATTTTGGCTATTGATGTCTTTTCATAACCAGTTTCTGTTGTAATTTTATTCGTTGATTATTGTTTTAATCGATGTTTAAATAATACGTGCCTGTTATGAAACTTAAAAGAACCCTTGTTATAAGCCTGCTTGTATTGCTTGGCTTAATTGTGTATTCCCAGCCGAAAAAAAGAGATACCTTGTTGTGGTTTGTGGGACACTGGGTATCAAAAACTGTTTTTAAAGCAGATAGCAACTACCTGACAGGCGGGGCAGTAGGCGGTAATGTTACCGTTAATAAGGACGGCAGTATAACTATTAAGTCACAGGCGGGGCAGCAGTTAAACCAGCAAATAGATAAGGGTATTGGCGAAGTGGATCAAATGGAATCGCAGCTTAAGCAGGAGACCGTAGGCGCCGAAGGTTTTAACGAATATCACCTATACCAATTTTCACAGGGAGCTATCGACTCGGCAAAAGCGTTTTATTTTGGGTTAAAAATCCCCGACGGCCCTCCGCCCGGCGGAACGTCCAGTAACCCTACTTACCAACAGTACAACGCAATGGCCAACTATTGCATCAGCCAGGCGGACAATTATAATTCCATCGTTGATTTTTATGAAGCACACAGGCATATTAAACATGAACATTATGATTACACGCCGCCGCCGCAGGCAGATTATTTTAATTGCTGGGGCTGCAATCGCGATGGTCAGCGGCAATTTGACAAGCAGTGCAAGGGTTATGATACCATCTTTTTTCAGCCGGAGCTGGGTCTTCTGCAAAAGACCGACCGGCTTTTGCGGAGTTTAACCTTACTTGGAAGAACAGACGAAGCGACCAGCCCGACCGATGATATGGCAAGAATGATAGCCAGCCTGTTCAAAAGGTCAAAACAACACCCGGAGAATAATGGCCCCTGCGAATTCCTGGATGCGGGTAAGCTGATGCAGGCAAAAGTGTACCTGGCAAACCGTTTGGTGGACAAAGCGTACCAACTTGTTAACGACGTTAAAAAGCAGCAAAATTATAATTCTTATATGCCGGCCGTTGAAGAGCTTACGCTTGCGGGTACAATTCTAATAGAGGAATTAGGGTCGGACGATTATACCAACGGAGCCCAAAACTCCCGCTTTGCAGACTGCCGGACGCTTATTGATAAGTTAATGACGAAGCTGACCGACCAATTGACACAGAACCATGACCTTAGTTATCTTGCCGATATACCTTTTATACTTTCGCTTTCCGCCCAGGACCAGTTGCTGGGAGGCGATGGAGGCGGAGTTCTCGCGCTTTTGAACCAGTTCACAACCTATACGCTAAGCCTGGACCTGAATGTAAAAGCCAACATGAAGGATAAAGTGACCCAAACAGCGCACCTGCAGGGCACCGCAACTATGGTGCTTGAGCTGGATACCGTTGATTGCGTCCGGATTGTGCTGAGCAAGAGGGAAAACGGTGTGTTCACAGCTAACCTGCTTGAGAATACCGTCACTTACCCGCAATGTTCGCCCACCTATTTCGGTACGCGTACCTATACCATGCCTGCCCCCTTACTGACGCTTCATTTTTGCAATAAAGGCGGAGCGGATACCCTTTCGCTGGGCACTTTTCAGCCCCAGCCGGTTACCGACGGACTTTGGAGAATTCCCTGCGGCGCCGTTCCGCCCGAAAACCTGGGTATCAATGGACTGGATGGCTATTTCGTGAACCCGATGAGCACAATGAGGAAAGCGATGGACATAAAAGCAAACGCCAGCGCATACCAGGCGAATCTGCAGCAAATGCTAGCGCAGGCGCAGCAGATGCAGAGCCAGATCCAATCGCAAATGGCGGCCGGCGGCGCCAATTCTGCCGCAGCGGCAACGAGCATTAAATCAGTTATGGATATGAACCATTCCATTGCGCCTACCAACCTGATGAATGTTGGGCGCCTGGAGATACCCATTACCCTGAATAACGCGGTATTGGCCATCGACCAAACCGTGGATGCAAAACAAATCAATACTTACCAGCAGTTAACCCAGTTGCTTGACCACGGCTTTTATAAAATTCAGCTAAAGCAAAAGAAGGGAGGGGAGTAAAGGATGTTTGGTAAAATTTTGCAAATTTAAAGGGGAAGCTTTTGGTGCTTTTGGCTGTGGACGACAGGCGTTCGTTTCGTTACCTTGACAAAATTTCCGGGGTAGTTATGACGGATGATTTGGTGGAGAATGTTTTTAGTGAGTTTAGGATTGGGGGAAATCGCGATAATGTATTGATAATAAGTTTGTTATTTTATTTGTTTTGGAAAGTAAGTTGAGTTTATGCCTCTCGGGCGAAATTTTTTCCCGTCATCCATTTCTTTAAGCCTTCGTAGAATATAGTGTGGTTTTCGCGGTACTCCCCCAATTCATCAGTTTTAAAATCATAAGTGTCCCATAAATGCAGGTAGGAATCCATGACCGCAACTAACAAAGGATCGATGGTTTTAAGATATTTCAGTTCTGCCGTATAGTCAAAATCTGGATTGGGATCGCAACGGAAAGTGAAGTATTTGCCGATCACGTTCCTTACTGCAGTTATGTTGTATGTATTGCCGGTCTTATAAAGCCGCTTTACCTGAGCCAAAAGTCCTTGGTCGGATTTAAACAACTCATAGTCACATAAAAATTTCGACGGTTCGAATCCCATTTCCAAGTAAAGGGGCAGCATCAGCCGGTGCTCTATTGAATTGGTTATGTGCTCACACAGCCGGATATCAAATATTCGCTGTAGCACCTGGCTGCCGGCAATTCGGTTTTTAAAACCGCCGCCAATTGGACACCCATAATAGTACACCAGAGTATGCAGTAATTCATGGGTAAACGAGTCTGGGCAATGATCATTTTCAGGAATGTAAAAGGTTATTTGCTCTCCAATCGTATAAACGGAATATTCGTGATTAGCAGCCGGCTCAAACTTTACTTCGTATTTTCCGCTTACCAACTCCCAAACAGTCCGGTTACGATCGTCAACCAGTAGTGGTATCATTGTTGTTGTTTCCATAAAATTCAATTCCTATCCGGTCATATTCAAACGGATTCTGGTGACAAACGCGGTTAAATTGTTTTGTGAGATGAACGGAATTTGCGGGCTGAGACCGTCAATGATGCTCACAGCATTTTGACCAATCACTTCCCTTAATATCGCCGGGTCATTCGACGCAAGGTTGTTTGCCTGTAGCCACTCGCTAAATGCCCAAACCAATATGCGATCCGACAAACCCAGGTCGGTCAAGGCTAGTTGCAGGTTCGTCCTTACCCCAAATGACAAGTAATTGGTCCATTGCGACACCACATAAGATGTTGTCAGATCAGCCGCGGCGCGCCGCTCTTCGATATACCTAATAATGCTGTTGGCATGGGTTTGAAACTCGTATTCTATGAATTTCATAAATTCAAGCGCAACGGTGACATCGCCGTTCAAGATATCGGCTATTTCCAAATACCAGTGGCCGTTTACCCAGGTTTCGATCACCGCGATCAGCTGTTCCCTTGTATAGTCGGCTGGAAGAAATTCCTTCACTTCATTTACCCTGAACAGGGTGTCGATGATAAAACCGAGCCAATTCCGGTTCAGTGGATCGTCCAGGGTTTCCAGCAGCGGCAGATCAAAAGCGATTTCGGCGATGTATTCATCGTAGAGCCGGAGTGGGATCCCGGTTGTTTTAATGCTTTGAATTTTGTTATCGCGAATAGCTATCCTGATCTTGTCCAGCCGCAGGCCGAAGATCGTTTCCAGCATCTGTCTGCGCTGAGGTGTACTTTGAAAATATGTAAAAGTGTTTTGCGTCAGCGTTCTAATTTCCACTTCTAGTTGTTCAATATTGACATCTTCGGCCAGTAAATTAATGATTGCATTATCGATGATATCTGATTGATCGAGCAAGTCGAGTAGTTCATTTGTTAGCGGCGAGCGCCGCCTGAGGATATAGTCATTAATAGTGCGTACAACCAGGTCCAAAAAACCGTTTGCTGGTTCTAAGTGTCGGTTATTAATAACATCTAAAAATATATTGAATTCGCCAGGTGTAATAATTATGATCGTTCCTTTTGTTTCCTTCCCGGCGCGACCGGCCCTTCCGATCAGGTTTTTAAGGTCACGGTAAGGTAAGGGTACCTGTATACGCCCATTGTAGCGCTTCGCCGTTTTAATTACGAGCGTCTTTATCGGCAAGTTCACCCCTTCGGACAGCGTGGTGGTACAGATCAGCAGCTTGATCTTTTCATCCCTTACGTAACGCTCGACTAGTTCCCGGATAAATTGTGGGACGTCGCCATGATGGAACAGGAAGCCGTGCCGGATGCATTGAGTCAACAGGTAATCAATTCCAAATACTAACTCAAAATACTCCAGTAGCTCCGCTTGCGCAACATTATCGGCATAGGCTGCCGGGTCGGGCAAGTTGAACCTGACCTGGTGGATAACCTCTGCTGCAAGACCTGCGACGCCCTGACTTGCGTCTTTGGTCGGCGAAAATATCGCCACCGCACCGGAGTTTAAGGATTTTAATGCCACAGAAACTGCCTTTGCCTTGTAGCTGGTTGGTGTAAACACACCAGTACTGCTAACAAAATCCTGCTGTGCTAGGAAATTTTCAACGACATAGTTCTTGGGCACATTTTGGTCCGGGTTGACCTGTAGGTCGAATTCTCTGGCTGAACGTGGATTCAAAAATGCAAGTTCGATCTCTGTCGGGCGGTAGTTGGATATGGCCACATCCTCTTGTCTTCCGCCTAGCCATAAATTGATCTGGTCTATATTGGGCACAATAGCGGATAAGAATAAAAACCGCTTGGGGTTTTCGACCGACCTTTTTAGGCGGGACAATAAAAGTTCATAGCTTATACCCCGTGAATTGCTGTCGATCAGATGGCCTTCGTCACAGATGATCAGGTCGAATTCGTCCAAAATCCCAGGCTCGCTGGTTTCAATAGCCATGAATTTTTCCGGTGTCGAGATCAGGACGGTCGCTTCCTGGATACTGATCTTATCAAAGTCGCTCACGACATTGCCGCCATAAATGGTTTTGATATTGATGCCTAATTTTGCACTCAGGTTCCGGCCTAGATTGTTCCGAAGTTCCGACGCGAGAGCTCTGAAAGGGGCGAGGTAAAGGATCTTTATCCAGGGATTTTTTCGGATCTCATTATAAATAACCAATTCTGTAATCGCCGTTTTCCCGGAACTTGTTGGCGTCTGTAAGCTAAATGCCCGCTCAAAGGTGAGCAGCCCGGCAGCGATCCCCGCTCTTTGCGAAGGAAAAAAGCTCCAAATCGGCGGCAGTTTGCCGATATTAAAACGAATGTAGGGACGCCATTCCGTAGGCGTTGCATATGGCACCAGGTCGATCCATATATTGTTTTCGCTGAATTTCTTGATTATGCATTTTGAAAAATAGGCAAGTACAAAATGCCTACTATCAGTTTCCGCCGAACTTAAAACAGCTTCAATTTGCTGGCTCAACTCCAGCAGTTCACTTGTATTACCATCGCGAAGAAAATTAAAGATCTTAACAAAATAGCGATTGAAATTAGCCTGCGCCCGGCTCGGGTTACGCGACAGGAAGTAGTACAAAAACTTTTCCAACTGGCCGTCAAAATCATTTTCCGTAAACTGTTTGAGCAGTAGAATGGCGGTAGCAGAAAAATCCGACAAATAATACAAAGCTGCCACATAAAGCATGTTTCGCCTGTAATTGATACCTTCGAAAGTATTTCTTTTTACCTTCAGTGAGTAAATCTCCAGCCCCTTGGCCAGCGCAAGCAGGTCGCGTTTATTTTCCTCCGTTTCTTCCACGTAGTAACCCGCGAGTACGTCCTGTAGTTGAGAAAGCAGTGAAATATAGAAATCGCCAGGGCGCGCCAAAAATACCCGGCGCTGTAGGTTATTATCCGTTACCTGGTAATCGATGTGCGACTGCCAAGACTCAGAATCGGCAATCCATGCGGTTAGTGCCTGGTAGATCATGTCCCTAACATATTTAGGTAAGTTTCTTCATATCCATCCCTGAGCCGCGCTACCCGGACAAGGATTACTTCAAAGGTATCTTTGATATAAAGCGGCCATTGGGTAATCTTGTCGATATGATGGTCACCATACTGGTCGTCCACCACAGCCAACGCTTTAAAATGCTTTATGTATTCGGGAAATTGAGCTGCATCCATAAACCGCGCCAATTTGGTAAGCGCATCCAAATCACGGTCGTCTTTATACTTGGTCTTTAGATGGAAAAAACTTTCAGCAAGCCGGCTATTGAAATCCTTTTCTACATCGTTGATCGCGTTTTGTAAGGAGCTCTCAACGGCTCCCGGCCTTGAGGCGCGAGCTTTTGTTTCTACCGAGATAACAAAATCATCGGCAGCCGGGACGCTTTCATCAATTTGGTGAAAGAATACCACATCGGTAAAATGCGCCGGGATATTATTAGCCTCTTTCCACCGCCATTTGGGTGGCCGCAGCCCGCAAGCCGGTGCATACCTTTCGGGCACCAGAAAGTAAGCAAGCAGTTCGCCAAACTCTCCGGATTTCAGTACAGGATCAGACGGTATTTTCTCGGCGATATTTTCCGCTCGTGCAACCCCCACATTATGCTGTAGCCATTGTAACTGGTCATCAGAAATATACATAACCCTGAACGGCATCGGCAGCTTTGCCATAAACTCGGCCCTTTCCGTTTCCTTCAGGGTGTATACCGTGATGCGGTCAGCCCTGACTACTTCTGAGAAATGTGAAAGGATGTCAATGTTTTGCATAACCCGGTTTGGTGAACCGAATGTACAGCTATTTTCTTAAAGCATCAATATTTGCTTGAACTATAGTAATTAATAGCGGGACCTACGCTTTGGGCTTAACATAATATGACTATCTTAACAGCCCTCCATAAGACAAAAATTGTTCTGTAAATTGACTAAAAAAGTGTTACTCACCTGTAGCTATAAGTCTGTAAATGACAGAAAATTGTAATTTATTTATAATTTTCTATATCGAAAAATAAAGGCTTACTACTTTCCGTTTTCACCCCAAAACTACTCATAGTCCTTTAGCACAGTCAAAACACCCAATTACTCCCTATTGAACTTGCAGCTCCACGAGCCATTTATCCACAGCCATTGCGCTACCTCCGCTATTTAACTACATTCGCCACCAGTTTATGAAAGTTATTATAGCCGAGAAACCATCCGTTGGGCGGGAAATTGCCAAAGTGTTTGGCGCCACCGTAAAAAAAGATGGTTATATGGAAGGTAAGGGCTACACTTTTACCTGGGCTTTCGGACATCTGCTGCAATTGGCCGCACCGCAGGAATATGGATATTACGGCTGGAGCGTGCAGAACTTGCCGATGTTACCGTCCAAATTCAAATTAGCGATCCGCAAAGTAAAAACGAAGGATGGCCTGGTCGATGATCCCGGTGTTAAAAAGCAACTGGATATTATCAAAAAACTTTTTGACGAAGCCACCGAGATCATTGTAGCTACGGATGCCGGGCGCGAAGGCGAGCTGATCTTTCGCTACATTTATTATTACCTCAAATGTAAAAAGCCGTTCAAGCGGCTCTGGATCTCTTCACAAACTGATGAGGCTATTAAAGAAGGCTTCCGGAACTTAAAACCGGGAACAGATTATGATACCCTGTTTAACTCGGCTCATTGCCGCTCCCAGTCGGATTGGCTGGTGGGGATGAACGCTACGCAGGCGCTGAGTTTGGCATCGGGTAACAGGGGTGTTTTGTCATTGGGCCGGGTACAAACCCCAACGCTGGCGATGATCTGTGCCCGTTACCTGGAAAACAAAAACTTTGTGCCGCAATTGTATTACCAGGTCGCTATTCACCCGGATAAGGGAGGACAGGTATTTAAAGCCATCTCCGAAAAAAATTATAAAACGAAGGAAGAGGCACAGGCAATTTTAGACCAGGTAACCGCGACCTGCTTTATAGAAAGCGTTGAAGCCAAACCCCGGAAAGAACCGCCACCTTTATTGCATGATCTGAGCAGTTTGCAGCAGGAAGCCAATAAACGCAAAGGTTTTACGGCCGACCAAACCCTTGGCTTATTACAAAACCTCTATGAAGGCAAATTGGTAACCTATCCGCGCACCGGAAGCCGTTATATTGGTGATGATGTATTCGCCGGGGTACCTGACCTGATCCAAAAACTTTCGGATCACCCGGATTTTGGTAAACAGGCCATTTTGCTGACCGGTGCAAAGCTGAGCAAGCGCAGTGTCAACGCCAAAAAAGTAACCGATCACCATGCAGTACTGACTACAGGTGTGGCACCTTATCAGTTAAGCCCGGATCAGCAGGCGATCTATGATATGGTTGCCGGACGGATGCTGGAGGCATTCCATCAGGATTGTATTAAGGAGATCACTAAGATAATTGTATTATCAGGTTCAAAATTTACGGCAAGCGGTACGGTGATTCAAACTCCTGGCTGGCGCGCGGTATTTAACGACAAGGACGAAGAGAAAAAAGACGAAGAGAATGCCACCTTACCCAAAGTGACACAAGGGGAGGAGCTGCCTATCGCCGACAAGGCTGTGCTGGAAAAGCAAACTAAGCCCAAACCCTTGTATAATGAAGCCAGTTTGTTAAAGGCGCTGGAAACTGCCGGAAAAGAAATTGAAGATGAAGAATTGCGCGAGGCCATGAAAGAAAGTGGCTTAGGTACACCGGCAACCCGTGCAGCCATTATTGAAACCTTGCTGACACGAAAATATATCCTACGGGAAAAGAAAAATCTGGTGCCAACGGAAACCGGATTATCCGTTTATGAAATTGTAAAACATCAGCGGATTGCGCAGGCCGAGCTGACCGGTACCTGGGAAAAACGACTGGAAGAAATTCGTTCCGGGGCCTCCGTTGAGGTATTTCAGGAAGAGATTAAAACTTATACCCGGGCCATAACGCAGGAACTGTTGCAATCGGGCAAAGGTTTTAAAAATGCTGTACCGGCCTAAAATAAACTGGACTGTTCGGTGGTAGAACCGGTAAGGTCCTGCTGATAAGCGCGGATCATCCCAATTAGTTCAGTGCCATATTGCCCGGCTTTATGCGCGCCAATACCTTTGATCGCACCTAAGGCTTTTAACGTCGCAGGGAGCTTTTCCGCTATAGCTGCCGCGGTTTTCTCTGATAACACCATATTCGGCATTACCTGCTCTTTTGCAGCGGTCTGTTCCCGCCAGCTTAGCAATTGCTCATACAATTTTTCATTGGGCAGTGCATTTAAAGCTTTTAAATACGAACGGTCATGCCTGGTAAGCTTACTCTTCACCAACATCAAATAAGTGTCGGTAGTAAATGGATGGGTGACGAAATGTTCCAACAGGCGGATCCGGTTCATTAGCCAAATAATCAGTTTATCGGCCTTACCAGCCTTATCCTTTGATTCGCCTATCAACGAAGGTAATTGGAGATGCAGTGTTTCTGTGGCCGCTTTTAATTTTTCCAAAAAGTAAGCAGCCGCTTGCTGGCTCCGCTCCGGTTTTAGCTGGCTAATGAACTTTTTAGCAACGGTTAATATGTCGCTTTCAAAATCCGGCAGCAACATTTCAAAACCTTTGAGCCTGTTATGGAGTGGGGCAAAGTTAAACAGTTCGGTCAGCAGAAACATTCTGTACAATTCCCGGTCACGTTGCAGGCTATCAGCGTCTGGCCGGATGAAACTGGCCTGCTCGTTAAAACGCGCCACATTAGGATCGCCGATAATGTTATGTGCGGCAACAGGGTTGCGCAGTACCATTCCGGTTAAACTCCGGCAGCGGCTGAGCGCTACATAAGCCTGCCCGTGTGCGAAAGAGCCGGAAATGTCAATGATCGCTTTATCAAAGGTTAATCCCTGGCTTTTATGAATGGTGATGGCCCAGGCCAGCTTTAAAGGTAGCTGCACAAAGCTGCCTGCATTGGTTTCAGTGATTGCCTCGCCATCCGGCTGGTATTTAACGTTGCTCCATTCCAGTGCCTCAACAGTTATCTCCTGGGGCATCATACCGCATTGGACAAAGACTGTTTGCGCCTCCATGCGGGTAACTGTGCCGATCTTGCCATTATAAAACAGCTTCCCCGCCGAGCTGTCATTTTTAACAAACATAACCTGCGCGCCGACTTTAAGCTTTAAATTGGTCTCCGCAGGATACGCATCCTTAGGGAACTCGCCCTTTATTGTCGCTATAAATTCCTGTTCATCCCCCGTTAAGGTATCCAGTCGTTGGGTGTTGATCTGTTGGGCGTTGTTGTTATGCGTGGTAAGTGTAATATAAGGGTCCTCAACGGTAGGCTGAAAGTCGGGTATATATCGCGCATTCAGGGTTTCAAGACTTGATGCACTGATGGTTTGATGGCGCACTTCGTTCAGGATATCGACAAATGCCTGTTCCTTTTGGCGAAACACATGATCCAGTTCAATCCGGACATACTGCGCCTTTTGCATCACCAGGCTACTAAAGAAATAGGGGGTTGCGTAGTATGGCCTTAAGATCCCCCATTCCTCATCACGAATGATTGGACTGAGCTGGGAAAGATCGCCGATCAGTAAAAGCTGAACGCCTCCAAAAGGATAGGCAGATTCTTTTACATTACGTAAAATTAAGTCAATCTGGTCAAGTACATCGGGCCGCACCATACTTATCTCATCAATAATAAGCAGCTCCAGATTATAAAACAGGTCTTTTTTTTCGGCGCTATAATGCATTTCGGGGCGCCCTGTTCCCGAAGGGATGACCGGTGCAAACGAAAGCTGGAAGAAAGAATGGATGGTCATACCACCCGCATTTATTGCCGCCACACCTGTTGGGGCTACAACCGCCAGCTTCTTTTTAGAGGTTTGCCGCAGGTTTTGCAAAAAAGTTGTTTTGCCGGTACCCGCTTTTCCCGTCAGGAAAACCACCGTATTCGTGCTTTCCAAATAATCATAAGCCAGTTGCATCACAGGATTGAAGTCTTCCATCATTACATCGGCAATATTACGATAAGGCACTAAGAATGTTAGTATTTTTTATGGTTTTTAATAAACGATAAGCAATCAGCGAATTTTATAATTGGACAATTACAGCCTGATCAGGCATCACCCCGCTATTTATCTGATGGATGCTGCTCAGCGTTGTTTCTGCTATTTGGGATAATGCATCTGCTGTAAAAAAGGCCTGGTGGCCGGTAACAAGCACATTCGGGAAACTCATGAGCCGCTGAATGGCATCATCCTCAATGATACTGCCGGACAGATCTTTAAAAAACAAGCGATCTTCCTGTTCATATACATCGATGCCCAGGTAGGCCAGCCGGCCTGTTTTTAAGGCCACTATAACGGCATGGGTGTCTATAAGTGCGCCACGGCTGGTATTGATCAGTGTTGCGCCTTGTTTCATTTTACTAATGGAATCCTGGTTAATAAGGTAACGGTTTTCGGGAGTAAGCGGACAATGCAGGGAGATAATATCTGATTGGCTTAGCACTTCCTCAAAGGAGCTGTATTGTACGCCGGAAGCCACCAAATCCGAATCTTTATATGGGTCGAAAGCCCATACCTTGCAGCCGAATCCCAGCATGATTTTACAGAAGGCCTTACCGATCCGCCCGGTACCAATCACGCCGACCGTTTTTCCATGCAGGTTAAAACCCAATAAGCCGTTTAATGAAAAATTTTGTTCCCTTACCCGGTTATAGGCCTTATGGGTTTTTCGATTGAGCGTTAACAGCATGGCCACGGCATGTTCTGCCACGGCCTCGGGTGAATAGGCCGGTACACGGCACACCGTTATTCCGTGTTTTTTTGCGGCTGCTAATTGAACATTATTAAATCCTGCACAACGCAGTGCAATTACCTTAACACCTTTTTCAGCCAGTACTTCTATAACTTCGGTTGTTAACTTGTCGTTTACGAAAACACATATTGCAAATGTTCCCTCATCCACTGCATTAACAATGTGCGGCCCCAGGTGGGTTTCCAGGTATTCCAGCTCAAAACCATAATTGACATTATGCTGGTTAAACGTGGCGATATCATAAGGCTTTGCTGAAAAGAAAAGTATTTTCATAAGTATACTGACGTAAGAAGGCAAAGTTAACGGAAGAAACTCAACCCAGTCAACCTTGTTCAATATAAAAACTAACTGAACGTCAGTCTGTTGTAATTATCGCTAATAAATAAAGGAGATGTGCGCTTATTAACACCGCAAGGCATATTAAATTATTATCGGCAATCCGAACGCACTAAACAAACTTTTGGCGACCCTTGGCAAAGGGAGTCTGATAGCACTTTTTGAGGATCAATGACGCCTCGCCTTAAGATCTGCAATAGGTTTTTTAATATATTTTTTATATAAATATTCGGCATAACCTACGCTGACATAGTCGGGAAATTTCCATTTTGGGAAATAGGCCTTTTTCAAGTATTTCAGGAAACTAAAAAACAATACGCCTGCAAATAACAACAAGGCTATGCATAGTAAAATTTGTATGAATAAAATGAATATGTTCATGGCTTTCCGATAATTTACGCTTTTTTACGGGGCAGGGGGTTAATTGGTTACCTGTTTTAAAACTTATTCCCCATTCTTTTTCCACAATTTGGAAAGGTTAACATCCTGCGTTTATTTTTTTAATAAAGATCTCCGGCAAACCGAAGCATTGGGGAAGTAGTCTGCCTTTCTCTATAAAAGGAAAGAGGCCTTGATAAATTGAAAATAAAGTATTAAATTGCGCCATTGCTTTTTAACCAGGGTAATAAGCCATTTTAAACCCTTTAATAATTAAGAAAAGAATTTTCATGAAACGAGCCTTGTCATTTTTATTGATAACAGCATTATTATTCACTTTCGGGTGCGGGAAAAAAAAGCAACAGCTTACGGTTACTTCTTATGCAGGTTCAGGGCTTATGGGGGCAGCAGATGGCCCGGCAAATGAGGCCTCTTTTTCAAATCTAAAGGGGCTTGCACTGGATGGGAAAGGCAATATTTATATAGCCGACTCACGTAATAATATCATTCGCAAAATAGGCATTGATGGCATAGTTACGACGATTGCGGGTAGTGGCGTTGCCGGCTCAGCTGATGGCAAGGGGACGGCTGCTTCGTTTTTTGACCCTGCAGCAGTGGCGGCAGATAAAAAAGGCAATGTCTATGTAGCGGATAAACAGAATAACCTGATCCGCAAAATAAGCCCCACAGGCATAGTGACCACTATTGCCGGCAGAACCGAAAAAAACGAGGAATATGGCGGTAGATTCCCTGTCTTCGATTACCCAACCGGTTTAGCAGCAGACGATACAGGAACGATTTATATTGCTGATAGTTTTCATGATAAGATCCGGAAAATCGGACCAGACGGGAAAATCGTCGTTTTGGCGGGGAACGGTACACCCGGTACGAGCGATGGGTTTGGCAAGGCTGCTACATTTTTTGTACCTGAAGGTATTGCCCTTGATGCGGAGGGAAATTTATATGTGGCTGACACCTACAACAATATGATCCGCAAAATAAACAAAAACGGACTTGTAACTACAATCGCAGGTAAAAAACGGAAGGGGAATGCCAATGGTAAAGGCTCGGCAGCTTCTTTCTTTCATCCCGAAGCGCTGACTGTGGATAAAAGCGGTAATGTTTACGTTGCTGATTCGGGTAATAACCTGATCAGGAAGATAAGTCCCCGTGGTATGGTAACAACCTTTGCCGGTTGCGGCGTGCGTGGTGCGAAAAATGGCGATCTCAAAGAGGCCTCCTTCTTTCGGCCAATGGGCATAGCCGTGGACACCAGTGGTAATTTATTTATAGCCGATTACGAGAATAATACCGTACGAAAGATTAGTAAATAACATAAATTTGATTGGCAGGTTTTGAGGCTGCCTGCATTTATAAAAATCAATAAAATTTTAACCGATTATATATGAACAGATATAGCGCAATTCTACTGGTTCTATTAATAGTCTTTTGTTTGGGCTGCAAAAAAAATCAGCCAGTCGTTACAAATAACAATAACAACAATAATAATAACAACACAACGCCAAATACACAGCATATTTCAGTGCTAACCCAGCATAATGACAATACCCGCGCTGGATTTAACGCTCAGGAAAAAGTACTGACAACCAGCAATGTGAACAGCAAGCAGTTTGGAAAATTATTTAGCTTATCTGTTGACGATCAGGTTTACGCGCAGCCACTTGTTGTCGGTAATTTACCTATTGCCAACGGCACGCATAATGTTGTATTTATTGCTTCGGTCAATAACTCGGTATACGCTTTTGATGGTGATAACGGAAAATTATATTGGCAACAAAATTTTACCGAATCGGGCATGAGACCCCCGGTTGGGACTGATTTTAACTCGTCCTGGTGTACACCATATACTGATTTTACCTCCAGCATTGGCATAGTTGGTACACCCGTGATCGATTCAGTAAAACAGACTATGTATTTTGTGGCCCGCAGTACCAATGGAACCAATTTTGTGCAATACCTGCACGGCATTAATATTCTTACAGGTGCCGAAATAGCAGGTAGCCCTGTAAAGCTGGCTGCAAGTTTACCCGGAACCGGTGATGGAAATGTAAATGGGGTGGTCAGCTTTGACCCTAAACGTAACAATCAACGACAGGCTCTAACTCTTGTAAACGGCGTTATCTATATTTCCTTCTCTTCTCATTGCGACCTTAACCCTTACCATGGATGGATATTAGGTTATAACGAGGCTACCCTGCAACAACAAACTGCGTACGTTGATACGCCTAATGGTGAAAATGCCGGTTTGTGGGAAAGCGGTATGGGCATGGCTGCGGATGCCCAGGGCAATCTTTATGTGGTTTCGGGAAATGGCACGGTGGGAACCAGCGCAGGGTTTAATAATCCGGCTAACAGTAATGGAACCAGTGAAACCATCGCCAGCGGAGACCCTACAGACCTGTCGGGCCGGGGCGAAAGCGCTATGAAATTAACACCATCGGGATCGACTTTACAGGTGAGCAGTTATTTTACACCAACTAACTATCTTGATCTAAACGTAAATGACCTGGACTATGGCGTAATGGGTACATTTTTAATCCCTAATTCCAATTGTTATTTTACTGGCGCCAAAGACGGTAATTTATATTTGCTGAATAAAGATAATATGGGTGGCTATTCCTTTACTGGTAACCAGGTATTGCAAACCATCCCGTTGGGCGCTACCATGCACTGTCAACCAGCTTATTACAATAGCGGCAGTGCTGAATATGTATATGTTTGGGCCGAGGGCGATCAATTACGGCAGCTTCCCTTTAACAGAAGCGCTCAGTCGTTTTCATCAGCACAAATTTTAGGTGGGGGCGGCCCCCAGGGAACAGGTGCGGATTTATCCGTTTCTTCAAACGGTACAACTGGGGGCTCTGGAATTTTATGGGCCTCTTACCCAGTAAACGGTAGTACAAGTCTTCAGCCTGGTATATTGGTCGCATTTGATGCAACTAATGTGACCAAACAACTTTGGAACAGCACGCAGAACGTTGGGGATGGCGTTGGTTATTTCGCCAAATTTTCCTCGCCTACAGTTGCTAATGGCCATGTTTACCTTGCAACATTTACAAATGCTGTGATGGTTTACGGGTTAAAATAGCTATTACGTTGCACGCGAAAACTAATTTGCGCGGGATAATCGGTATAGCTGCTGTGATACAATTGAGGCTCTTTCAAATATTTTATAAGTTAGTACACTTTTATTTATCAATATGAATAGAAATAATTTCATCATTCTTATACTAATAATAATTGCCATTCATGGCTGCAAAAAAACGCCAAAAACGATAATTAATAACAATAATAATACACCACCCTATGTAAATAATCAGCATATCTCTGTGCTCACGCAGCACAATGATAATACACGGGCGGGATTAAACAACCAGGAAAAAGTGTTAACAACATTCAATGTTAACCCTAAACAATTCGGGAAATTATTTACCTTATCTGTTGACGATCAGGTTTACGCGCAGCCCCTTGTTGTTGGTAATTTGCCCGTTGGAAGCGGCACTCATAATGTAGTATTTATCGCAACAGTAAACAATAGTGTTTACGCTTTTGATGGCGATAACGGAAAATTATACTGGAAACAAAACTTTACTGTATCAGGTATGAGACCGCCTATATCTCAGGACATGGCTTCGTCGTGGTGCACCCCTTATACAGATTTTATGTATAATATCGGTATTATAGGTACTCCTGTGATAGATTCAGCGGCGCAAATCATGTATTTTGTTGCCCGGAGCACTGATGGTACCACTTTTGTCCAATACCTGCATGCCATCAGTCTCCTGACAGGCAGTGAACAGGCCGGCAGTCCGGTAAAGATTGCCGCCAGCATGAGCGGTACCGGCGACGGAAATGTAAATGGTGTTGTTAGTTTCGACCCAAGACGTAACAATCAACGGCAAGGCCTGGTGCTGGTAAACGGCGTTGTTTATATTTCCTTCTCTTCGCATTGCGACTGGAACCCTTACCACGGCTGGATATTGGGTTATAATGCAAAAACACTCCAGCAACAAACGGTTTATAATGATACGCCAAACGGAGAAAATGCTGGGATATGGGAAAGCGGTATGGGCATTGCCGCAGATGCCCAGGGTAGTTTATATGTTGTGTCTGGAAATGGAACAGTAGGGAAGAGCGCCCCGTTCAACAATCCGGCTACAAGCAACGGAACAAGCGAAAATAAGCTAAGTACTGATCCGACAGACCCGTCGGGCCGTGGAGAAAGCGCCATGAAACTGACGCCATCGGGATCAACGCTACAGATCAGTAGCTATTTTACCCCTGCAAACTATCTGGATCTAAATATAAATGACCTTGATTATGGCGTAATGGGTACCTTTTTGATCCCCAATTCCAACTTTTACCTGACTGGCTGTAAGGATGGAAATTTGTATTTATTGAACAAGGATAATATGGGCGGGTTTTCAAACACCACAAACCTTGTACAGCAGACAGTCCCGCTAAATGCCAGCATGCATTGTCAACCAACTTATTATTTGGGAGCAACCAATGAATTTGTTTATGTCTGGTCTGAAAACGACCAGTTGCGAACTTTTTTGTTTAACCGAAACAGCAATACATTATTATCTACAACCTTCACATCGTCAGACAGTGGCCCTGCGGGTGGGTGCGGAGCTGATCTGTCGGTTTCTTCAAACGGAAGCCTTAGCGGCACCGGGATTCTCTGGGCAAGCTATGCAAGCTCTGGCGATGCGGGAAATACGCCGAGCCCCGGCGTGTTAAGGGCGTTTGATGCCAACAATGTAAACAATGAGTTGTGGAATAGTAATCAAACCCCAGGCGACAATGTGGGCAAATTTGCAAAGTTTTCATCGCCCACCATTGCTGATGGCCATGTTTATCTTGCGACATTTTCGGGCCAGGTAGTGGTTTACGGGTTAAAATAAGACCTGTGTTAGCAAAAGTCAACCCTAAAGCAACAACAATAAATACCCGGCGATTGACCCGCCGAGGATAATAAAAACGCTGTTTGTTTTTTTGAATCTGAAAAGAATAAATGCGCTTGCTATGGCTATAGTCACAGGGCGCCAATTGGCAATGTTATCCTTTCCCATCTGGTAACATACTATAACGATAAGCGCTATTGAAGCAACATTTACCGCGTTTAAAAATGCAGCAAATAATCTTGAACCCCGCATTTTTCGAACCAGTGGGTTTAGAAGGGCAACAAACAGGAAAGACGGGAAGAAAATGCCTATGGTGGAGATAATAGCGCCACTTACGCCATTTACCTGGTAGCCTATAAATGTTACCGATGAAAATACCGGTCCCGGGGTAAACTGGCCTACAGCTATTGCATCAATTAATTGACGCCGGGTTATGATACCATGAGCCACCAGTTCAGAATCGAGAAATGCAAATAAAACATAACCGCTTCCGTACAAAATGGCCCCGATCTTTAAAAATGACAAAAATAACCTGATGTTTACCGGGCCAAAAAAGCCGTGGTTTAGGCTGGTTGAAGCAAAAAGCGGGACAATGGAAACTAAACCGGCATTCTTTTTAAGCCGGATCGCTTCCAGCCCCATGGCCGTGAACCCGGCCCCAAAAAGTATAAAGATCCCTGAATAGCCCAAAAGGCTAAGTATTAATGCAACAATACCTATAATCCCCAGTTCGACCGTCTGCAGGGACTTTTTTGCCAGTGGGTAAATAGCAAACAATACGACTGCGATAACAGCAGGGGTAATGCCATAAATGAATGGTTGTATTTGGGGTAAGCCGCCATAGGATTTATAGAGCCAGGCGAAACAGCCGGTTGCCAAAACAGAAGGCATGATAAAACAAAAGCCCGCAATGATCAGTCCTTTCCAGCCACCGCGTTCCTGCCCGATGTGGATAGCCATTTCGGTACTGTTTGGACCGGGGATAAGGTTAGTTGCCCCAATCAGGTCGAGAAAATGCTGTTCAGTTAGCCACTCCCGTTTGATAACCACTTCCTCGCGCATCATAGCAATATGAGCTGCCGGGCCACCGAATGCGGTAGTGCCTAATTTCAAAAAAAGAAGCGCTATTTCTTTAAGTCCGGTTTTTTTCATGCAGGGCAAATATACCATCTGCCGAATATTTGCCCGCACCATAAAGCAATAAAAAAATTAACCCCATCAGCATACAAAAATCCGTTCTTCCTTCGTGGGCGGCAGCCCAAAAACCTTTATCCGCCAAAATTGGGATCTTGGTGGTGTAAATGGCAGTAAGGATAACAATAAGGAGGGGAATAGCAGCGAAACGGGCGAATAGCCCAATAAGCAATAAGAAACCGCAGATGATTTCTGTTGCCCCAACAAATGGTACAAAAAAATGCGGATGGGGTATGCCAATCTTCGTAAACCGATCAAAGTTCGCTCCTGACATTAGGAGCTTTTGGAGCCCTTCCGATAAAAATACCAATCCAACCATCAGCCGGACAAGGATATTTCCCGGAAAATTCGCAAACGGGAACTTTTTCATTTTTGCGTCTTTTTGATATACATAAATGATGACAGCACTAATTTAATAGTTTCGGTCCAAAGCTCGTCGTAGTTTAGAATAAATGCGATAATTATAAATTAGTGTTTCTGCAAAATCACTTAGTTACTTTTACCTTAGTCGAATCCGCAGGTTCGTTGAGTTTATAGAATATCCCTTTATCATTTTTTAAACTATCCATTTTTACAGTCTTTGCTGATTGAATACCCTGCAAGGCAATAGTAGTTTTCTTCCAATAACCCGGGTATCTTTGGGCGAGGGCTACAGTGTCGATTTTTTTGTAAAAGCCAAGGATATTTTGTTTTAGCGGTTCGGTGAGGTTGTTAAACTTAGTATCATGAAGTCTGTCAACCAAATCAGCGTAGGTATCGTCAGTTAATTCATATTCACCAATAGCAGTAGGCTTGCCGGTATCATAGTCTATGTCCGGCAAAATGACTTTCTCATTGTGCAACCTCGCAAGGGCGGCATCATAATGCACCAATACCGTGTCAAAGCTCCGGATAAATAATTTTTCACCTTCCGGACCAACATCTTTAAATTTCAGCGCTTTTAACGGGCCTACTTTTGGCAGTACCCTTATAAAGAAAGATAAAACTTCGGCTTTAAAGCCAGGTTTTTGCCTGGCCTTTCCAAACTCAGCATAATAGTCTCTTTTCTTCATCCTGTAATGGAAATTGTGACTGTTGGCGCTTGGGTTTAATTTTTTGATGTCATTTTTCTTTATTACCCAGGCTGTACGCACTATTGTTGGCAGCAAACTTTTAACCGACCATCTGAATGTGGAGATAGCGAGGCCGAGGTCGCCAAATACAGTATTTATATCCTGCCCGTAAGTTTTCAGGAAAGCTCTTTCCAAAACCGGTCTCGACACTTCAAAGCCAATAAAATCATGGTAGTTCTGGGAGGCATAATTTCCCCTTGCCATTTGCAGCACGTCGAAAGAGATTTCCACCCGGCTATGCGAGGAATGATCTTCCCCATAAGTGACAACAGGGCCAAACTTTTCACCTATTTCCGGATATACTTTTGGTACAACAATATTGGTCGCTAAGGAATGCCCGTATTTATCACCCATATAATGACAAAGTGCGCCGAGCGCAAACGCATATTCGTTTAGGTTCTCAGATTCTGAGATCAAAGCCTCCACAAAATCACCGCTGCGGACATAGTGGGAAAGGTTGGTAAAATATTCACTTCCGAAGGGGAAATACCCCATATCGGCAATTAGTGAGCCGCCATAGGCAAATGCATGCGCCTTTTTCAGGTCATCATCCGTTGCCTGCGGATATTTATATTTTAATAAAGGAAGGATACTTTTTTGCCAGCTTGCATCAATAAGAGCCTCATGTGTAAGTACTGAATAAGCCTTCGATTGCAAGGGGCCAAATAATGGAAAAAGAACAAGTAAAACCACGTACCTGTAACGCATAAATAACTTCATCATAAACCCAATACTGTTATCAAATAATAGAAGCATCGAAACAGGAAAAAGTTTTACTTTGATGAACTTTATTATTCAGCCACACCATGTAAAAGTTTGTTTATGTAACATTTGAAAATAAAAAAAGGCGATCCGGCAATGCCGGTCACCCTTTTTTAAATAGTTATTGTTTTATACTTTTTATTTCAATGTTATGGTTGTGGTATTTACAACCATTGGATAGGATAACTGACGCCGCTGTTTAAAACTATGGTTCCTTTTTTATTGCCAAGGAATGTAAGTACTCCGCTAAAAGTAAAACTCTTACCCGAACTTGAAGTGGCCACCAAAGTAATTGCTGCTGTTCCGGAAATAATTTCGTGACTTGTTTTACTTATTTCGATATGGGTTGATTGGATATTCAGGACAGTTTTAAAAGTATATTGCCTGCCAATTTTTGAGGTAACAATACCTGTTCGGGTGAAATTAGCTGTGAGCAGATAAGACGAAGATGAACCGGTTAATACAAACTGTGCGTTACTTGTATCTTGTGCCGACATCCGGGGGCCATTGTAATTTCCTTTGCCGGTGAAGCTGAATGTTATGTTGTTGATTACTGATCCGGTACAATTCTGGATATATTTCCAGGCAAATGTGTAATTATAAACCGGGGTTGTACCCGGAGTACTCGCAATTACAATTGTAGAATCTTTTTGAACCCCGCATGTAAAGGGAACTGACGAGTAAATTGCAGTAGAATTACTTAGTTGATTGGCCATCCCGCCGCTTGAAGGCGACACCGCGTCAGAGGCAAACTGTGCTGCATCGGCTTCTGTTATAGTTGTTGAACCGTTGGTGTTGACGTTACTGTTCTTCTTGCAGGATGAAACATAGAAAGTGATTCCCGCGACAGCCAGTGCAGCACAAAGAATTTTAGTTGCGTGGTAGGTGATTTTCATGTTTTTTTGTATCGGATTATTTGCGATTTAGTATTCAGTTTTGCCTTTATACGCAGATTCGAAAATGAATGTTTTATATTGTACAGACGTCCAATAAAAAAGGT
>Ga0316224_1001510_pt1 | contig 24969 bp, 24 predicted proteins | sample TBH18013metaG_FD_206254 | JGI IMG/M metagenome (GOLD analysis project Ga0316224, IMG submission 206254) | Freshwater microbial communities from Trout Bog Lake, Wisconsin, USA - TBH18013 | ecosystem: Environmental > Aquatic > Freshwater > Lake > Hypolimnion/Profundal zone | place: USA: Wisconsin... | reverse complement strand
GTTTGTTTCAAAATGGCATCGCTTATTATGGCGAATTAGACTTCCTTTTTGTTCGACTTCTTTTTTCATACACTTTTTCTAGTGTATAGTTTTTTCCGGACGAGTCATTTCATCCCGCCTTAAAAACCCCTCTCCGTCCCCTTCACCCACGCGTACAAATCATTCATAAACTGCGGATGATCAGCAATCCATTTCGCATTTTCGGGGTTAGCCTGGTTAAGCATCCTTGCAAAAGCAGGCATATTTGGCGATTGCGCCAACTTATAAAAGTAAGCGGCTAAATAGGTTTTAAAAAAGTCATTGCCGCTTTGCTTTTCGGCTAAAGGGCCAATCGCGTTAAATATGTTTTTTAATTGCGTGGCTAACAAATCGGCAGCGGATGCATGTTTCTCTTTCCCCGCATCGGCTACTGCCGTGGTTATGGCCTGGTTGAGCGCATTGGTATTGGCATCAATTACCGGGGGGGCGGTTCCGGGTTCAATTTTTAGCGTTCCGCCCTGCAATATATGTTGCATATTGCCGAAAGCTTCGGCGCTGCGGGCGGTATTCGGCTCCAGCAAAATAAAGCTGCAAAAACCAAGCAAAGCAGCAGCCCTCTTGTTTTGGTGAAAGCATACCAGTGCATACATCCGCTGACTGTTTGCATTTTTGGGATCAAGCTTTATCGCTTCAATGGCCTGTTTTTCGGCTTCGGCATAATTTTTATCCTTAAAGTAAACCAACCCTAAATTGTAATAGGCATGCTGGTATTTCGGGTCGGCCTTTATCCCTGCTTTATAGGCTTCAATTGCTTTTGCCGGTTCGTGGTACTTGTCGTAAATATTCCCTAAAAGGTCGTCGACCTCCGCAGTTAATGAGGTATTTGCTTTAATTGCTTTTTCAAGATAGGGTATGCCCTCTTTTCCTTTGTCCGATTGCAGGAGCGAAAAAGCGATCCCGTAATTGGCATAAAAGTTATTGGAATCAATCTTCAATGCCTGTTTATAGGTCACAATGGCATCGGCATATTTGCCATCCTTATTCAATTGTACCGCCTGCTGAACAAGCAATTGGGCATCACCTGTGCCCTGGCCAAAAGTCACACTGCAGGTGATGTTAATGAGAAAATAAAACAGGAAATAAGGCAGAAATTTCATTTCTAAATTTAACAATAGATTAACCAAAAGAAAAAATAATTAAAACTTTGCTTCATACCTATGCGATAATTCCTGATTTTCGCGTTGTTTACCGTGAGAGATTATTTATTTATGAGATTTGTGTATAAAACTTTTTTAACATTTACCGCCCCCCTGCTACTGATAGCTTCCTGCTCGTCGAACCCAAAAAACACCAATAAAAGTGATACCACTGCAAAGTCGCCAAACGTTGCAACTGTTCCTTTTGATGCCAAAGCTTTATTAGCCTATAATCCCAAAAACGAGAACAAGGCGATCGACAATGTGATGCAGCAACTGCATAAAACACGCGGGTTTAACGGCAATGTGCTGGTTGCTAAACATGGCAAAATAATTTATGAAAAAGCAATTGGCTGGGCCGATTACCTGCACCGCGACAGTTTAAAGATAGGCTCGCAATTTGAGCTGGCTTCGGTTACAAAAACCATGACTTCTACCGCGATATTATTGCTGATAGAGCGCGGGAAACTGAAGCTGGATGATAATGTGAAACAGTTTTTCCCTGATTTTCCTTATGATGGCGTTACTATCAGGCTATTGCTTACCCATCGCTCAGGCATGATGAATTATGTGTATTTTACGGATGACCTTTACCGGGCAAATCATTGGGACGAACGAAAAGGGATCACAAATGCGGAGGAGATGGCTTTAATTGCCCAATACAAGCCAAGGCCGTTTAACAAGCCCGACAAGCGGTTTTTATATAACAATTCCAACTTTATGGTGCTGGGATCTATCATAGAAAAGGTGACAGGACAGTCTTATGCTGATTTTTTGAAGGAAAACGTGTTTAAACCTGCCGGTATGGAGCATACGGCGGTTTATTCAAAAGCCGCATATACAAAAATCCCGGTTGATGTGGTTGGGCACGACAGAGGCCAATGGCGTTATTCGGTTGCGCAGAATTTTTTAGACGGTCCGGTTGGCGACAAAGGGATTTACAGTACAGTTGGCGATCTTTACCTCTTCGACAGGGCTTTGCGCGATGGCCGGCTTTTAAAGCAGTCCAGCATGGATTCGGCTTATGTGCCGCGTAACCCGATGTTGCATGGTCATTTTAGTTATGGCTATGGCTGGCGTATTTTTGAGGCGCCGGGGCAACAGGTGATCTATCATACCGGCTGGTGGCACGGTTTTCGTCATATTTTTTTGCGGGATATTAAAGATGATATTACTATCGTACTTTTAACAAATTTATCTAACGGCAGCTTATTGAAATTAGATGATTTGTTTAAAGTTACCGGGATGCCCATCGTACGAAAAAGCGCCTATAAAGGTAATGGCGATACGAGTGATGATTGAGCCCCCCGGCCCCCTAAAGGGGGAGGATTTAAACATTTAAACAAAAATTACCTATATAAATTTTATTCCCCCTTTAGGGGGTTAGGGGGCAACATGTTCGACAAACTAATGCAGGCCCAGCAAAAGGCGGGCGAAGTAAAAAAAAGACTGGACGGAATTACCGTTACAGGTATTGCCGAAGGCGGCAAAATTACGGTGAGTGCCAATGGCAATAAGGTGATACAGTCAATAGTGATTGATGAGGCGCTTATTAAAGATGGCGACAAGGAACAATTAGAAGAGCTGTTGGTAATTGCAGTAAACAAGGCAATGGAACAGGCCGATAACGTAAGCCAAAGCGAAATGGCTGCCATGACCAAAGAAATGTTTGGCGGATTGGGCGGTTTGTTTTAAGTTTTAAATTTGTCAAGGGAATTAGTTAAGTTTATTTGCCTGTTGGCGATGGATTAGCGAATTTTGAGTGGTGCTGACGTTACCATCCGGCGGTCTATTTCGTTTAGTTAAGGACATGCCGGGTAATTAGCCTCACCTAAATCCTCTCCAAAGGAGAGGACTTAAACTGCACTCTTTTTTAGAACCCTCTCCTTTGGAGAGGGCAGGGTGAGGCACCAGCTGTTTTGAAAGAATTAATTATTGACTTTTACTTAAAAAACGAGATTGATCCTATATTCATCATTCATTATTCGATATTCAAAACAAAAAATCTATACCTATGAAAACTACTTATTACGGACATGCCTCTTTTGAACTGGAAGCAGGAGGAAAAAAATTATTGTTCGACCCATTTATTTCGCATAACCCGTTGGCAAAAGCGATTGATGTGAATAGCCTGAACCCTGATTATATCCTTATCTCGCATGGGCATGGCGACCATGTTGCTGATCTTGAAACCATCCAGAAAAACAGCGGTGCCACGGTGATCTGTATCGCTGAGATCGCCAGCTGGCTTGGCAACAAGGGGATTGAGAATGCCCACGGTATGAATATTGGCGGTGGATACGGTTTTGATTTCGGACGGGTAAAAATGGTATATGCGCTGCATTCCAGTTCGATGCCTGATGGAAGCTATGGCGGTAGCCCCGCCGGTTTCGTGATCCATGCAGATGGCAAGAAAATATACTATGCCGGCGATACCGCCCTGACTATGGATATGAAATTACTGGCTGATGAAAACCTTGACTGGGCATACCTCCCTATAGGCGATAATTATACCATGGGTGCAGATGATGCCATTAAAGCAGCTGGGTTTATCAACTGCAAAAATATTATCGGGATGCATTATGATACCTTCCCGGTTATAAAAATTAATAAAGAAGAAGTTAGGAAAAAATTTGAATCTGCCGGCCTTAATTTGAAATTATTGGCGATAGGTGAAAGTTTAACGCTATAAATCAAGAAATATTCTTTCAGAAAGATCCTTCACCGGGTACCCGTAAAATTATATCCTGAAATAATAAAACGGTTGGGATCAGTAGTCCCCAACCGTTTTAAAAGCCTGGCAGTGTTTCCTATGACACTAAACTGACCAAAATACCAAAATGGTCAAAAATTAAATATCTGTTAATCAAACGTTTGAATAATCGTGACATTCGGATGAAACGGCGTGTGCTTTTTGTGATGTTATTTTGTTCCGTGTTTAAAAAAACACATAAATAATTTAACATATACAATCATGAAAAGTACTTTAAAAATTTCAGTCTTAGCTTTAGCTTTTGCCGGGTTTGCATTTGGTGCAAAAGCACAAACCACTTCCTCTGCTACTCATTCAACCACATCAAATGGCGTAATTTTAAGCGTTGGCGTTGATGCAGGTATCCCAACAGGGAAATTAAACGATGCGTACAACTGGAACCTTGGCGGTTCGATACAGGCTGACATCCCGGTTATCACGCAGCAATTATTTGTAACTGTTAACGCCGGCTATAATAACATCTTCGGTAAAAAAAATCTGAACGGCACCGGTGCCGATGTTCCCAATACTCAATTACTTCCGGTGAAGGCTGGTTTAAAATTCTTCCCTGTAAGTCACTTTTATATAGAGGGTGAAGCGGGCGCTGCATTTGCGTTAAATAAATCAGATGTTGGTTTTAACAACAGCGCAGCATTTTTATATGCACCGCAAATTGGTGTCACATTCCCGCTTGGAGGTAAAAGCGCTATTGACGCCGGTGTACGCTATGAGAGTACAGCGAAATTCAATAGCAGTGTTGACGGCAGCAAAGTTAATTTCTTTGGCCTGCGCGTAGCTTATGCCTTTGATACCAAGTAATTTTTTACAAATGGTTAACCATGACGACGAAAAAGGGCCTCGGCTCTTTTTCGTTATCATTCAATAAATAACCCGGCAAGTAGAATCCACTGAATAAATACATGCGCATTAAATCATTTCGCCATGATGAATAAATTATTACTCACAGCACTCCTTCTCGTTTTGAAACTAATCCCCACGTTTGGGCAAAGCGACTGGAAACTCAAGTCGGAAAAGGAGGGTATAAAGATCTATACCAGCGTGATGCCCGGTTCAAACGTGAGGGCTATTAAAGCAGAGGCGGAATTTAATGCGACAGCCTCCCAGCTGGTTGCATTGATTATGGATGTGAACACATCCCCCGATTGGGTTTACCATGTAAAATCATGTATCTTGATTAAAAGGGTTTCACCGTCTGAGTTGTATTATTACTCCGAAGTTAATTTACCCTGGCCGGTAGCTAACCGTGATTTTGTAGCTCATTTAGCCGTTAGTCAAAACCCGGATACAAAAGTGGTGACCATTGACGGTCCGGCGGTAACCGGCATTGTACCCGAAAAAGAGGGTATTGTCAGGGTAAATGATTCAAAAGGCAAATGGGTGATCACGCCTTTGGGGCCTGATCAAATAAAAGTTGAATATTCTATTCATGTAGATCCGGGTGGCGCCCTGCCATCCTGGTTAGTGAATTCCTTTGCGACCGATGGGCCGGTGAAGATCTTCAGAAACATAAAATTGCAATTGCAAAAACCCGTTTACAAAAAAACTTACCTGGCTTTTGTTGAGAATTAAAGGAACGGCCCGACCGGCCAATGGCATCAATATCACCTTTGAAATGCTGGAGGTAATGGGTTGTCTTTGGAGGAAAGATGGCGTAAACCAGCAGGAAATTGCTGATTTAACCTTAAGGGATAAATCCAGTATGACTTATTTACTGGATAACCTGGTAAAGCGCGAAATGGTAAAACGGGTTGAGGATGAAGATGACCGCCGGAATAAGCTGATTTATTTAACCAAAGAAGGAAATGATCTGAAAGAACAATTGTATCCCTGGGTTACTGAAGTTTATGAGATGGCCTCTGAAAAAATAGAGGCGAACGACTTGCAAAACAGTATATTAGTACTTAATAAAATGATCAGCAATTTGAAAAGATAAAAATTTAAAACAGAAGTTAAATACTTGATTGTTTGTGTTCCGATTAATGGCATAGCAAATTTCGATCATGGAAAATGACAAGAGGATTTTAACAAAACTTTATGCATTTCTAAAAAGGGAAATGAGCATTACTTTGGTATTTTGGTTTGTTGTATTTTTTATTGCTATAATGATGAGAATTTTTGGTTTGGTGTAGACATAAAACAAATTTGAACTAAATTTAACTATTGAAAAAGCGACAACATTCGGGAAACGTTTACAAATTATAATTTAAGATGAAAACATTATTGATCCCTGTTGATTTTTCGGATGCCACCGAAAATGTTATTAAATACGCAGCGGGTTTTAGCTGTGATACCCATGTTGAACGTATCATCCTTCTAAAAAGCTTTTATGTATCGGTATACGCGCAATTATTGCCATCTGCAGATTTCGTGCAATTGAGCGCAGCAGATATTGATGAAGAGCGCCAAAAAGTGGTAACAAGTTTAAAGCAGTTGAGTCATGAGCTGATGAAAAAATGCTTGCCCACTATTCAAATAAAAACAGCAGTCAGCGAACTGCCGCTGGTGCGGGCTATCCATCAGTTGATTGCGGATGAGCGGCCAAACATGATATTAATTGGCACTGAAAAAGCTTTGTACGAAGATGACGGCTACGTTAGCGAACAGCTTATCGCGATAGCAAAAACAAGTACGGTACCTGTATTGATCGTACCCAACCATATACATTACGAAAAAATAAAAAGTGCATTAGTGCCATGTGACTTTGGAGCGATCTCACGCCTTAATGCCCTGAATGGCTTTCGCGATCCAAAAAAGTGGCTGAATCCCAAACTAATGCTTTTGAATGTCGATCCTAAACAAAAACACAGGGCAAACGATCAGCAAATGATAGTCGGGCTGGTAGAATTACTGAAAGATTATGAATATACAGTTTATCATTCGGAAGATAAAGACATCGTTCACGGCATACTTGATTTCGCCGACAAGCATGACCCGCAACTTATTATAGCCCTTCCGGGTAAATATAGTTTCTTTTACAACCTCACCCACCGCAGCATAACCAAGGCGCTGGCGCTAAATGCCGACCGCGCGGTGTTGATTTTGAAGTAAGTTGAATATGCAAATAGGAACGTTGCATTTCTATCATCTGCACATTTGCACATCCTCACATCTGCACATCCATCAGGCTGCCTTCGAGATATACTTCACCAAACTCCTTTTGGCTACCGGCAGCAGGGTTTGTTCAAGCGGAAATGTAATATCGCTTTGCACATAATAAACCGCCGTGTTGGGCATAAATTTATTCCTGCGGATCAGGTCGAGTTTAATGGCTTCGGGGGTTTTTGTAATGCTTTCTTCGTAGGTGTCCAAATATTGGATGTTGATGCCCCGGTATTTATCGTCCTTGTTTTCAAATATTGTGATCTGGTATTCGTAAATGCCATGCGTTTTTTCTTTCCCGTTCCGCAAAGAAAAATAGCCATGGAACGGCATTAGCGGCACAATGCCAACCGGGTCGATGGCCAGGCGACTCTCTACGAAATCATAGATCTCCTTGCCGGTTTGTATAGCCGGGTCCATTTTTTGCATGGCGTAAGTAATGATCAATTCTATCTCCTTCATCGAGCTGTCATCATCCACAATTTTTTGGTAGGTGAGCTTTACGGCTTCAATATCAGCCAATGTTAAACGCTGCGGAAAGGACTGCTGCAGCATGCTTTTATGTTTTTTGAAGAACAAAAGGTTGTTGTAATGAAATACCAGGTCGCTCAGGTTGGGGTATAATCTGCTCTTGTCGAAATGGCGGTTTATCTCCTGCAAATAATCCAGCAGGATATACTTTTTGTACTCAAAATCGAGTGATCCTTCAATAAACCAGTTTTTACTTAACTCTTTCATTTTTTTGACCCGGATTAGACAGCTTAAATTAAACAAAAAACACCAATTTTGCAATATGCCATTAGGAACCCTTTATTTAATACCTGTGCCGCTTGCCGATGAAGCCGCCGCCAAATCATTTACGCCCTTTCTTGTTGATACCATCAACAACATAAAGGAGTATATTGTTGAGAACGAAAAAACGGCCCGTAAATTTTTAAAAGAAGCCGGATTAAAAACGCCGCAAAGCGAATTGCTGATCCACGATTACAGCAAGCATAACCGCGACAGTGGTACCGGTGAATTTTTTAAAGGACTGCAAGTGGGTAAATCGGTGGGTTTAATGAGCGAGGCAGGTTGCCCCGGCATTGCTGATCCCGGCTCTGAAATTGTGGAAAAAGCGCACCGCATGGGTATAAAGGTAGTACCACTGGTGGGCCCAAGTTCCATTTTGCTTGCTTTGATGGCTTCCGGCTTTAACGGACAAAGCTTTACTTTTCATGGTTATTTGCCAATTGATAAGATTGAACGGAGTAAAAAGATAAAAGAACTGGAAACCCTGTCGGAGAAAAACGACCAGACCCAAATTTTTATTGAGACCCCTTTCCGCAATAACCCGATGCTGGAGGAGATCCTGAAAACAGCACATCCTAAAACCAGGCTTTGTATCGCGGCTGATCTAACCTCGGCTACTGAGTTTGTTCAAACCAAAACCATCGCCGACTGGCAGAAAAAAGTCCCCGAGTTGCATAAACGCCCTACAATATTTTTGCTTTTCCATAGATGATAAATGACGCTTACCGAAACCCATACCAAAGTATTGATCGTTGGCGCAGGTCCCACTGGACTGATGATGGCGGCCCAATTGCTCAGGTATGGGGTTCAGCCCGTTATAATTGACAGCAAGCAGGGCCCGACTGACCAGTCGAAAGCACTGGCAGTACAGGCGCGCTCACTGGAGATCTACCGGCAGATGGGCCTGATTGACCGTGTAATTGCTGGCGGAAAACGGGCTGATGGTTTATTTTTTAATGAAGGCGGAAAACAGATTGCCTCCATCTCTCTTACCAATATGGGCGAGGCGCAAACGCCGTTCCCATTTATCCATTTATACCAGCAAAGTAAAAACGAAAGGCTGCTGCTTGATTTTTTGACCCAAAACTGCTGTCCGGTTTACTGGGAAACCAGTTTAATAGCCCTAAAACAAACCGCGCTACAGGCCGAAGTTCAGCTACAAAGCGGCGAACACGTGTTAAATATCAACTGCGATTGGGTTGTCGGAGCCGACGGGCCACATAGTGCAGTCCGCAAACAACTGCAGATCCCATTTAATGGGGACACTTACGCGCACAAATTTTACCTGGCTGATGTTGAATTAAATAATGCGGAATTAGACGAGAGCCATGTAAATTTACTTTTGGGCAAAAGCGGCTTCTCCGGGTTTTTCCCATTGCCGGAAGCAAAACGTTTCCGGATCATAGGCAACCTGCCTGCTGAACTGGAGCAAAAAGAAAATTTGGAGCTCGAAGATGTCCTTCCGCATATAAATGCGGTTACCAACTTATCTGTAAATATCGTCCATAATTACTGGTTCACTATTTACCGCCTGCACCATCGCATGGCAGATAAATTCAGGGAGCAACGCTGTTTTTTGGTTGGCGATGCCGCGCATATCCATTCGCCTGTTGGCGGGCAGGGGATGAATACCGGCTTGCAGGACGCCTATAACCTGTCCTGGAAACTTGCCGGGGTGGTAAACGGGCAGCTAAACGAAACCATTTTAGATAGCTATTCCGCTGAACGGATGCCTGTTGCCAGGAAACTGTTAAGCACAACCGACCGTGTTTTTTCTTTCATGATGTCAAACAGCCTGCTTGCCGGTTTATTTAAAAAATGGCTGTTGCCGGGTTTGCTGAAATTTGTTTGGGGCAAAAAATCTTTAAGGGAAACATTCTTCAAAATGGTGTCGCAAACCGGGATAAACTATCGCAACAGCGCCATCAACCTGCACATCAGTCAGGCCACTAAAGTTAAAGCCGGCGACAGGCTGCCCTACCTTAAAGTTTTTGATGAGAAAAAACAAATAGAAACCGACCTGCATCAGTGGTGCAGCAAGCCAGGTTTCACATTGATTGTTTTAGGCAAATTGGCCGAGGCTGACCTTTTTAGCCTTGCCAAATGGATCACCCAGCAGTATCCTTCCATTCTTAATTTCTTCTATCTGCCCCAATCTGAAAAAAACCAACAAGTTTTTGAAGCTTTTGAGGTCGGGAAAAACCAGGGGAAAACATTAATTATCCGCCCGGATATGCATATCGGCTTTATAAATGATAAAGTTGATATGGTTTTGATGGACAATTATTTGCGGAATATCGCCGGGGTCAAGATTTCTCAATAGTGCCAATTGCAAAAAATCATTCGAATTACGCTCACCAAATTCGTGTATCTCATAGAAATCCGTGAAATTAGTGGCTGATATGCCCGTTGAAAAACTTTCTTTTAAAAAACAGATCGCTTATGCCTGCGGGATGATAGGCTGGAGCATTATGACCAATATTATTATTGTGATGCTCCCGTACTTTTATCTGCCTCCTTCAAGTTCGGGTTTAATACCACTGGTCCCGCAATTACTGTTGTTCGGGGTGTTAAATATTATGTCGGTAATCGCTGCGTCAGGCAGGCTTGTTGACGCAGTTTACGATCCCTTTATAGCGTCAATGAGTGATAAAAGCCATAATCCCAGAGGTCGCCGCATCCCGTTTATGAAATGGGCCATATTACCCGCGGTTGTTTTTTGCGGACTCACTTTTTGCCCCCTGGTAAGGGCCGAGAGCATCCATAATGCCATCTGGTTAACATTTACCCTTATTTTCTTTTTTATGGGGGCTACCACTTATATCATTCCCTATAATGCCCTGTTGCCGGAACTTACGGATACCGCTGCCGAAAAAGTCAAATTGTCATCATTTCAGCAGGTTGGTTTTGTTATCGGCATTATCATCAGTGCGCTTGTAAACAACTTTGCGGATTTGGTACAACATATCTTTCATGTCGGCAACCGCGACTCCGCAGTACAGGATACCATTTGGGGATTGTCGGTTTTTGCAGGTTTGATTATGCTGGTGCCGGTACTGGCTATTGATGAAAGCAGGTACCTCGTTAATAAAAAACCAACCCACCTGCCCATCATACAGGCTATCCGTAAAACCTTTGCTCAAAGCAATTTTAAGTACTATCTCATTTCTGATTTTTCCTATTATATGGCGCTGAGCATTATTTCCAGCGGCTTGTTGTTTTTTGTTACCGTGTTGCTTGGTTTGCCCGAATCAATGGGCGGTCTGTTGATGGGCGTAATGGTATTGGTATCCCTGGTTTTTTATCCGCTCATCAATTACTTATCAAAAAATATCGGTAAAAAACCAATCGTTTTGTTCTCTTTTGCCTTGCTGAGCCTCATCTTTGTAGCCATCTTCTTTTTGGGAAAATTTCCGGCTTCGCCTAAGGTACAGGTGTATACACTGGTGCTTTGCGCTTCCTTCCCACTGGCCTCTTTAGGAATATTGCCGAACGCAATTTTAGCCGAGATTGCCGAACACGATGCTGAAGACACCGGCGAGAACCGGGAAGGAATGTTTTTCGCGGTAAAATTCCTGTTTGTAAAGCTTGGCCAAACGCTGGGTATAGCATTATTTGCTTTCCTTACCGTTTATGGCAAAGATCCCGGCCACGACTTTGGCTTGCGCCTGAACGGAATTTGTGGATTTGTACTCTGCCTGGCTGCATTTATCGTTTTTACCCGTTTCAGGGAAAAGAAGATTGGTTAAGTGAGTGGGTTGATTAAGTTGAGTGAGTGAATAGTTTGTCAGGAGATGCCATCACATCCAAAAAACAACATACTCACCCAATCAAATAATCAACCTAATCAACTCCAATTCACCTCAACGTATTGTTAGGCCTCGTATAAACCAGGTGCATTACATTGATGTTCCGCATAGCAAAGGCTGCTTCGCAATAGCATAAATAGTAGTTCCATTTGCGGATAAATGTCTCGTCAAAACCCAATGACTTTACTCTTGTAAGGTTGGCATTAAAGGCATCATACCAAAGTTTTAAAGTTTTGGCATAGTCAGGTCCCATATCTTTCAGGTCGACCATTGTCAGATCGCCCGTCCGGTTAACAGCGCTGTTTATTGCACCCACCGAAGGTAATAACGAGCCGGGAAAAATGTGCTTTTGAATCCAATCCACCCCTTTTCTCAAACTTTCATAGCGTGAATCGGGCGAGGTGATAACCTGGATGGCCAGAATGCCATTTTTCTTTAACAGGTCGTGGCATTTTTTGAAATAAACATCGAGGTAACTGAAACCCACGGCCTCCAGCATCTCTACAGAAACGATCTTGTCGAATATACCGTCCATCAGTCGATAATCTTTCAGCAGGATCTTAACTTTGTCACTTAAACCTTCGGCAGCCACCCGCTCAACAGCCAGTTTATGCTGTTCTTCGGAAATGGTAAGGGAGGTTACTTTGCAGCCATAAACTTTGGCCATATAAATAGCATTGCCACCCCAGCCGCTGCCAATCTCCAGTACATGGTCGGTTGGTTTTAAATGTAACTGCCGGCATAAGCGTTCATATTTAGCCAATTGCGCTTCCTGTAAACTTAAGCCATCCCTGTAAAAATAAGCGCTCGAATAGGTCATAGTAGGGTCGAGGAAACTGGCAAAGAAATCATTGTTAAGATCGTAATGCGCTGAGATGTTTTTGCGTGATCCTTCAAGCGTATTCGCCCGCTTGAAATGCGAAAGTTTGTTGTATAATTTAAGCAGGTTGAGTGACAGCGTTTGAATTTTACTGCCCGAAACCCCGGGCGCATTTTCAAGATTCAACAGCACCCATTTAATTACATTGGTAATGTTGTCGGTATCCCATAAGCCGTCAACATAAGCCTCGCCAAAGCCAATATCGCCAAATAAAATTATTCGTTTGTAAAACTCATTGCTGTTTACCGAAATACTCGCCGCAATATTACCTTCGCCGGTGCCGATAGTAATTTGTTCGCCGCCGGGCAGGCCAAGATAAAGGCGGCCCTTATCCATTTTCGACAGGTATTTTAAAACAATGTTCTGGTAAAAACTACTCTTTTGTGCGATAGTAATCGTATTGGGCATAATTCAAAATTCTAAAAATTGTGATACTTCAAGTATGTACGTAAATTAACAGGTCAAAAGTTTTTGTTAAGTTACAAATTTGATATTAATTATATGGCCGGTAAACTTCTTTTTGAAGTTGAAGATCGTCATTTTTTTTATGGTAAGGCAAGTTTTTCAGCCATAGCTTTAAGGCCTGCCAATGTATTAAACTTATTATTTTCAATGTGATAAAAGGGAAGCTGAAAAAATAAAGCAACAGCGTCGAATCCTTTAGTGGTTTGCGGGTGCCGCTTAGCGTGCTGATGAAAAACCGTTTGCCCGCCTTATCATAATCATCAATTTTCAGTTGTAATTTTTCTCCGGGAATATGCAGATCGAAGTCAAAATTGGTGTCCATATCAATAAAAGGCGATACGTAAAAATACTTTTCTGTATTTTGTTGAAACTGCTCATCTTTCAGCGTATCGGCACCCAAAAAGTAGGGCTTCATCTCTAAAAAGGTATTGCAAACTTCTACTACGGAGCAAACCGGCCTGTCCTGTTCATCATAACAAAAATAAAATGAAACCGGGTTAAACTGGTAACCCATGGTACATAAATTAGTGAGCACCATAATGCGCCCCTTGCCAATGTTTACATGGTTGGTTTGCAGATAGTCGGTTATATGCTGGCGGATATTTTTTGAAGTGTCGGGGTTTTCTTTTGGCAGTTGCAGATGATCGCTGTCCCTGAAATTAAAAAGGTTGAACCGGTTGCGGCCCATAAATTTAAGACGTTTTGCCAGGCTGTCGATCTCATCCAGGTCTAAATAAAACATAAACACGCTGTAGTAAAAGCTATGAACCTTTGGCGCGAGGCGGAGGTGCATCACGGTAGCTTTGTATAAACAGGAATTTACAGCGGCATTAGCCATACGTGAATATACGGAATAATTGGAAATGCAGATTTAACAAAAATGATAAAAAACCGGGTTTCATGGTTTTTGGACAAGGCCATAGCGTGATATTTGCAAGGAATTTGAATTACAAGAAAATCGACGGCAAGTTGATAGTTACCTGAACCCTGTTTTGCGTAAAGCTTCCTTTTTATTGCGCACATGCAGTTTCTCGTATAGGTTTCGGATGTGCGTGCGGACTGTGTCTATTGAAATGAAAAGCCGGTCAGCTATTTCCTGGTAGCTATAACCCTTACTTAACCATGCCAGTACTTCGTTTTCTCTATCACTTAAACTGTCTTTGCCGTCAATATAGGGCGTTTGCTGCTGAAAAGCCATCACGACCTTCCGGGCGATCTGGCTGCTCATCGGGCTTCCCCCTTTACGCAGATCAATTAGCGATTCGATGAGTTTATTTGACGATGTGTTTTTTAAAACATAGCCCGTGGCTCCTGCCTGCAACGCTTTAAATACTTTATCGGCATCATCATATACGCTGAGTACCATAAACTGAATATCGGGCCGAAGTGGTTTTAGCCAACTTATAAGTTCAATGCCTGATTTGCCGGGCAATTGAATGTCTGTTAATACCAATTCAATATCGCCACCCAAACCAAACTCAAAATACTCCATTGCCTCTTCAGTACTGATAAATGAAGCCTTTAAATTAAATTCGCCCGAACCGGCTAACAATGCACCCAGGTAGTTACGGATTTTTTCGTCGTCTTCTATTATCACAATTGGAGTCATCACAATAAAGATAACCTTTTAAGTGCGGCGGCACAATGTTAAAAAAGTAGTAATTACCTGCCTCGAAAACTGTGGCAAATGGGCTACCATGCAAACTAATTTTTGAAATTGAACCTATAAATTACGCGTACACCCTTTTCGTGTTTTATCCAGTCAATTGTTCCCCCGATGTCTTCCATCCGTTTACGCATGTTTTTGAGGCCGTTTCCGTGTGGTCGCGAAAAATTATCGGAAAAGCCAAGGCCGTCATCACTTACCTCAAAATTCAAACAGCTCATTTCAATTTTGAGAGAAAGTTTAGCATTTTTTGCGTGGGAATGCTTCATTACATTTGTTAAAGCCTCTTTGGTAACAAGGTATAAGTTTCGGCGTTGTTCGTTACTTAGTTTTAAAGCAGGGACTACATCGGGGAAATTGATAGCCAAGACAAGGTTAAAAGGCTCAAAATCCTGCTGCATCTGTTCGCGTATGTACGACAAAAGATTTTCTAACATATCGTTCTGAGGGTTTAGCGCCCAAATTATTTCACTCATGCTTGCCACAAGTTTTCTGGCAGCAACAGAGATATTACCCAGGTCGCTTTTGATTGCCCGGTCTGTTTTTTGCTGGGTTTGTATTAATTCGCTTAAAAGGGCAATATGTGTTAACCCACTGCCAATCTCATCATGCATATCCCGGCTTATCCGGTTCCTTTCTGCGTCAATAGCTGTTTGTTTTTCAAGTAATTGTAGCCGTTTTTTTATTTTTTGGCGGGATATAAAAAAGGTGATGTAAATGATAAGCAGCAAAAAGATAGCTACAGCGCATACATAAAACCATGGCTTCTGCCAAAAAGGGGCGTTTACAATAATAATTAATTTGTCTTCCCGGCTCCAAACACCATCGCTATTTGCAGCTTTAACTCTTAATAGATAAGAGGCAGGTATTAAATGCGTGTAGCGAATGTTTTTGTCTTCGGTAGTGATCCAGTTTTTATCCCAGCCGGTTAAAATAAATTTAACTTTATTGGCCTGAGGCCTGGTAAAATCAAGTGCTGCAAATTGAAAACTAATATTGTTTTGATCATAATTCAACACAATTGTTTTGTCTTTGGCAAAGCGCTCATCTTTAACATAAGGCCTGTCATCAACATTGATTGAAGTTATGGCCACCCCGGGTGAAGTAAAAGCAGGTGCTTTAATAGTTTTGGGATTAAACCAGTTAAAACCCCGGATTCCTCCAAAGTACATGTTGCCTGACGAACCTTTATAAAATGCCTGCGTGTTAAATTCGTTACTTTGGAGGCCGTCTTTCGCTGTATAGTTTTGAAAAGAGCCTTCCTGGCGGTTAAAAAAGATGAGCCCCATATTTGTGCTCATCCAGAAGTTATGCTGTTCGTCTTCTAAAACGCCGTACACATAACTGTTTGCCATGCCATTGCGCTCGTCGTAGGAGGTTGCTTTTTGCGTTATTGTATTAAATTCAATCAAACCGACCCCGGTACAGATCCAAAGCGTGTTTTTATTTTTTTGGTCCGGGTGGATACTTCTTATATCTATCAGCGGGAATCGTTTGTCTATCTCCTCAAAATCATTGCCGGTTTTCTTGTAGTGTATAAGCCCGCGTAAGGGAGAAGAAACCCATAAGGTACGATCTCCCATCTCTACCGCATCGGTTATCAGCGAGAAGATCGCGGTTTTTGATTTGCTAAAATAGCCGGTATAACCTGCTCCGGTTTTTTTGATAGTCATCAGACCGCCCGAAGTTCCTGCAAGCAATTCACCATTATCAAGCTGGATCAGCTTATAAATAAAGTTGGTATGCTCATTTAGCGGCGGGGCGTTGATGATTTTCACTGGCTTGAAAATGCCGGCCTTCTCATCAAAAATGGCAAGTCCCAAACTGGCGCCAATCCACATCTGGCCATCCTTGTCTTCAAAAATGCTGGAAATGATGGAACCCGGCAGGCCCTTTGATCTATATTGCTGGTAATTATAGCTTTTTATAAGTCTTGTTGCCGGATCATAAATATTTAATCCGCTGCTGTGGGTGCCAATCCACATCTGGCCGCTTTTATCTTCGTAAAAGCATTTTACAAAATAATCCTTCAAAAAAGGGTAGTCACCTTCATTTAAAGGGAACAGATTAAATTTAGGGGGTTTCAGATCTAATTTACATACCCCGCCTCCATCTGTACCGATCCACAAATTGCCGGAGCGGTCAATACACAGGGCCGACAGAATATTGATAGGCAGGGTTTTTAATCTCGAATTTTCATGCAGGTAATTGATAAATGTGCGGGTGTTTTCATTGTAGCATATCAATCCGTTATCATAGGTGCTTATCCATACCCTATGATAATTGTCTCTTCGAACAGCCTGTACATCCAGTGTTTTGTTTTGCGGGATCAAATACCTTATGGTATCCAAAACATTAAATGCTGTATCTGTGATAGTTAATTTGCCGGGTGCTTCAAGATTATATAGCTCCCCTTTACCCACATAAAAAGTTGAATGAAACTTTATTGGCGTGCTACGGTATTTCAGCTTCCCGGTTTCAGTATTAAAAACAAGCATGCCCTTACTGTCCGGTGCTTTTAGCCAGATTGTATTTACATGATTAGTTGTTAATTCTTCCGATATAAAATCAGTATAACTTTCTTTTAAATGACAGGATGTTACACTCATTTGCCCTGTATTGATATGGTAAGCGTAGATCCCCATATCCGGATCAAAAAGGTAGAATATATCGTGCCTGTCTATAAAAACACCCGCTTTCCAGCCATAGCTTTTAAATGTTAGCTTACGGGTAAGTTCATCGTTAAGCGGACTATAATAAAACAAACCCGTCTCGTTGCAAAACCAAATATTGCCGTGGCTATCTTCACAAATATTGCCATGAATAAAATTTGAGTTGGCTATTTTTTTATCGTTTATTTTATAAACACGTAAGTTTTCACCGTCGTAACGGTTCAATCCGTCAGCTGTGCCAAACCACATAAAGCCTTCTTTGTCCTGGAAAATACTATAAACCGAACTTTGTGAAAGGCCGTCATTGACACCGATGTTTTCAAACCTCGGAATAATATTTTGGGCAAACAGCCGGAAAGACAATGCTAAAAAAAGCAGCGCAATAAATGGGTGTCTCATTAATCAGGTATTGGATCGATATTATAAATATACCGGAATTTTAATACTTATAAAACAGGCTTGATATTAATCCCGTAAATAAAGTCTGGCGGAGAAATAAAAATACCACTTTTTTACTACTGTCATTATAGAATAAAACATACCATCATTCGTGAAATTTAAAGTGTAAATGCTTTAAATTTTTAGAATCATGAACGCACCAAAGTTTACACTAATTATACCGTTGATTACGGTTATGCTTGGGGGATTTAATAATTATACCAAAGCCCAGGTGTTAAGCTGCGAAAATTTGCAGGCAATTGTTAAAGCTATTGCGAAGGATTCGACCCTGAAAACAATTAAAGGCGAAATGATAAAAGAAGCGATGGATGGTGACAGTGCGCAATACATGTCTTTGATTCCGATTTGGGATTACCTTGATGATTTGCATGGCGAATATATCCGGTATGATAAAACATTGGCCACCTTTGTTTACAATGCCTATTCTATTAACCAGGTAACAGTAAAAGAAGAAAAAGGACGTGCCATTAAAGCACTCGAAAATTGCCTTGGAACCGAATGGATTTCCCAAACAGCCATTGATGAATTTCACGATTCTATAACCTATTTTAAAAACCCGGCAAGTTATTTAACAATAAGTATTGGGAATCACGAAGGATCGATGCAGATTAAATGCTACCATGAACCTAAAAACATTTCACCGGTATGTGTTAGCGGCGATTGCCATAACTTTTACGGGGGTATCCGCTTTTCTAATAATGATACTTATACCGGTACTTTTATAGACGGTACACTTAGCGGGATAGGGCATGCCAACTGGTATGCAGCTAAAAAGGGGTACCAGGGTTCATTTATTGATAATCAGCTTGCGGGATACGGGACTGTTTATGACGAAAACAAACAGGTTGTAAAAAAAGGGTTCTTTTTTAACGGAGACACGGTGATACTTGACAGGCAGAAAAGCGGCTGCCAGTATGGTGATTGCGAAGACGGATTCGGGGTAAAATTGACTTTAAATGACTCTTATATTTACGCCGATGTATATATAGGATATTTTAAAGGCGGGTTGCCGGAAGGGCTGGGAGAAACAGTAACCGGTTGGAGAAATACTCAAACAATGTTTTTTGGACATTATAAAAAAGGTATTGCTGATGGCACCGGGATTTTTATAGATTATAATGGCAATATGACATTTGGAGACTACATAAATAAGATTGCAAACGGAAATTATTTAACCGCTTTACCTGATAAAACAGTGATCCAGGGCAATTACAATGATAATACCCTAAGCTATTTTGATGAAAATAATATATTAACAAAAGCAGGGAAAATACGCCTGGCATTTGTTGAAAACACCGATCCGGTTTACCTGGAAACAAAGGCCGCCGCAAAATCAATAAAAAAGTTTTATAATTACCGGCAAAGCGATTATAAAGAGATATTTGGTGGACCAGCCGGCGTATTAAATGATCCCAACGTTGACCGCTATAAAAGTAAAATGTTGTTCCAGGACTTATTCGAGACAAATATTATTACAGACTATAGTGTTAATTTATATGTGACTGTTAACCTGTCGGGGAAAAGTACTGATAAACTCACGTGGATAAAGCTTTACAATAAATATTATAAAATATTGGATAAAGCGCTCGGTAATCAATGGCGGGCAGCTACAGACAATGGTCTCGCAGGAACGCAAAGGCTTTCAAGTACTATCGTTTTACGTAACATATTCGATTTGTCAAAATCAATCAGCCTTTCCATCAATCAAAAAGGCGTTCAAATGGAAATTCATTAAAAATTAATAAAAAGGCCTCGGCTGCAGCCAGTTATTGCGTTGTTTGGATTGAGTGTCTCCATTCAAAATACTACTTTTTTCACATTTAGGCATCCTTCCCAATTGGTTAATTTAGGTGTACACGTAAAACTCAAAACCATGAACATTTTAGTAAACCATCAAATCTCTGACCCTGATGCTTATTGGGCTGCCTTAAGCGCAAACCCTCCAGTTCCTGAAGGATTTAAAGTTGTAACTTTTATGGCAGGTACCGACCCCGCCGAATCAGCCTGCTTGTGGGTTGCCCCGGATGTTGCTTCATTAAAGTCCCTTGTTGATAAAACGGTGGGCCATGCCAGCAGCAACAGCTATATGGTGATCAATGATTCGAGATCATTTGGCTTGTAAAATTGCCTTGTTACAGTTGTAAAATTCCGGCTGATGTACTTGTCCTTGTAAAAGGGGTATTTAGCCGGAATTTTTTTTGCAGGATCCGACTGATCACAAAAAAGCCAGTGACAAAATATCAACTGGCTTAAACTAAATAATCGGGAAGGTAAAATGCAGGGCTTTTTTTAACTACCGGGCACCAGCACTAATCCTAAAAAGCCTTTCCTGGCCTCCGGATTAAGGAACGCCGCATATTTGGGTGTTGCGTATGCTGTAAATCCGGGAGGGGCGGCTGTACCTGAGGCTATCATCCCCATCATAACAATAGCCTTTTGAGCTGTACTCAGCATGGAAACCGGCATATCGCAAATGATGAGTTGTAATTGACCGGCATCGTTTTTCTTGAAATCAATAACCACATTATACTCCTGGCAACCGTAAAAAACGTCGGTGCTGTTTTCCTGTGTCTTTTTAAATTGCCCCATAACAGTCAAATAACTTGCCGCAGTGTCAACAGGTAAGCCAAGTTTTGTGACCATCGACGAGATTTGGCCGGCAAGCATATAGTTAGGCAAATTATTACTTTGTTGTCCTTTTGCGCTTATACCCGCAAAAATCAGGATAACGATAAAAATCAGTTTGGTTTTCATGGGATCATGGTTTGAACTTGACGAATGATAACTTAGGAAAGATAGGCACAGGTTAAGGAGCAAAAAATGTGAAATAAGTAGTAATTTATTGAAGTGCGAAAATCATATAAACGCTGTTTGGATTGGTTTGCATGGTTGCCCCATTTATGCACTTCAGGCAAAATAGCGGGCAAAAGAGAAGAGTTGCTGACAGGCAGTAAGTCCGTTTAATCAAATGCCGGCAATGCTATAAGAAAAGCAAGGGATGGCGTTAAATAATCATCAAATCCGGTAGCAAGCGCCCTGCAAACGACAGCTTTAGATACAATTCGTAAAGGTCAGTTTATCGCTATTGAATTGCGGAGTTCAAGGTTACCAGCAGGATCATAAAATGGAATGATGTAAATGAATCACGCCCTAAAGGTCAACTCATTTACATCATCCATCATTCGGGGTTCAATTGTATGTGGCTCTCTTAATGCCGGAATTGATTAATCTCTAATTTGAAGGTGCACATTTTTTAATAATTACTTGGTAAGCTTTAACTTTTCGCAAATAAAGTTTCCGATCTGTTTTCCCTGGATTGCACCTTTTAGCGTACTGTTAAGGTAATGGATGCCTCCATAAAACCGGCTCATCGCAGTTTCATCTGATGCCTGTATAAAGGAGTTGAAATGCCGCTGCATCCCTATATACTTCATTTCACTGGTATCCTGGAAGGCAAAATTATCGCCAAATTCATGGGTAAGCACAGTAGCTGCGGCTCCGCTTATGGTCGAATGGCCCGCAGTGTACTCGGGGAATGGCGGTGTTTGTAACAGTGGCAACCAGTTATGATCTATTTTTTCCTCTATACTGGTTACCGGCCTGATGTAGCTAAACTTGAATTTTACCTGCCAGCAGCAAATAAATGCTTCATTAAGCGCTATGGCCGTAAGCGCATAAGCCTGCGCAGTTTTAACGGGATCGGCATTGGTTTGTTTACAGGCAATTGAGGTAATATACATCCAGTGGCCGCCGGGGGTAATCTTTTTATCAACGAACATCATGTGGCCGTTGTGCATTACATTAGTCGGATTATCATCCCAGAACTTTGCTATTTCCGTTTCCTCTTTTGTTAATGTTTTGTTTTTGTTATATACCTCTACATATTGTTTTACGTAGGGACTATTTTTATCTTCACTGTAGGCCGGCGGCAGCGGTGGGGCAAATACACCCGATGAATCAACCAACAATTGCTTCATCGTTCCCCAGCAATATTCAACCCCATCCAAATAGTCGGGAGGTGTAGGGCGCCATTTGGCGGGAGTCTCTTCACCCAGATATTTTGGTTTAGCCCTTGTTTGGGGATAATTATCAACGTTTGCTCTTTTTAGTATTAAATCGGCAATTTGCTCGCCAAAGTCTACCGATCGTGCATAGGTTGAATCGTCCAGATTATCCTTGTACATGGCGTATACTTTATTTTCGTACTTTTTCAAGGTATCAATGGAAAAGGTAACCTTATGCGCTACGGTAAAAAATGCTTTTGTAGCAGCAAGTGCATAGTTATAGTTTTTCCCTTTTTGGGGTTCAGGCGGAGTGCCAAAGCCCTTCAACTGCGTAATAAGCGAATTGTATTTTGGATCGGCATAACGCATTGCCTCATAAGCGGCCAATGACGTATAGGTGTAAATCCGGCTGGCTACCGGAGGCGTAAATATATCATAAATAATTACCTGCGTTAGCTGGTTCTCGTTTTCGTGCAGCACTGCTGCATCGCTTAACAGCACTGCTTTCGGCTTGTGGGTGCAGCCTGCCAAAACTATCGCACAAGCCAAAACAGCTACTATTTTAAAGTTTCTCATCACAATTATTAGTTTAATTATTTAGATATTTCTTAAGCCGGAAAGTCCGAAAGTCGGGGAAGTCCGGCATATTATTTCAAAGTAAAATGAATCAATTACTAAAGCGTAATTGCAATTAAATTTTCATTTTTTTTGAGATATAAAGACTGCTTTAAAAATGGGGTAAAATAACAAGGTTTCAAAATTTATTTTCCTTCTTTTCAATTGTAAACAATTAATAATCGCCCGGATAGGGTTACAACGGGGGCGTTTAGGAACAGAATGCCAGTGGAAAGTCATAAAACTATGCTATTAAAATATACCGGGAAAGATTTATAGCGCAATAAAATATAGGACATTTTACCTATAAAAACATCTGTAAAATTTTTAGAAATTTACTTTTTAAATGAATGATAATAACGCGTTTTTAATTAGAAAAAACATTGAACTGTGTAGTATTTTATTTATAAATTTAAAGTGAAAAGCTCAAAAAACAATAATGATATTTTGTTTAATCCTTAAAAACTATTGCCATGAATAAAATAAAATATTTTCTGATCTTGTTAATCCTTATTATTAATAAGTCATGGGCGCAACAATCGTACCCGGTTACAGATACACAACCAGTCGTAATTGATGGATTAAGCATTGGTTACAATATCAAGTCGCAGGAAGTAAAAACGGTGGGTGATAAAGGTGATTTTAGCCGTTATGCAATCCGCTTTTATGTAACTAATACAGGTTATGACAAAATCGTCCGAAACAGGGATGGTTTTATCAACGGCGGCAATGTGTCGGCCCAATTGGTCCAATTTAATATCCTCAACGCTACGGGCGCCAGGTTTACCTCTAACACAGCAAATATTAACGCGATACCTTTCAATGAGATCCGGGAATACGATGAAAGGAACAAACAGACAAATAGAATGGAACATCACAAAAATAATGTTCAGGTTGGTTTTTGGATCCCGGCAGGGCAAACTATCAGTGTTGACGAAATTGTTATTGTGCCGTTAAACCAGCAACCGAATGTACAGGTAATTTATCTCGCACTCCCGTTTCGCCACGAACACCGGGATTATAACCCGGGCCTGGTGCAAAACAACTATAACCCAGGGATTATGCAAAATGCATCTTCAGTTGTAGTTAACATACAGGGTTTCATAAAATTCAAAAATATTTTTAATGGTACCTATATCAATATTCAAACCGGCGTACCAACAAGTACGCTTGTTCAATATGGCTGGTTGAGCGCACAATGGCAGTTAATGCCTGTACAGGGGACCAATAATTATTTCATACAAAACAGGTGGAACGGAAGTTTTTTAGATACTGACAGGGGTTACGTTGTGCTTTCTTTAAACAACCAGTCACCAGGCAGTATCTGGTCGATGGAACCAACCCAGGACCCTAATGTTTTCAGGGTTAAAAATGCCCACAGCGGGTTTTATTTAAGCATTGCAAACAATAACCTTATTCTTTCCAATAATGGTATGAATGATTATAGCTCGGCATGGCGGCTTGAACAGGCGCCACAGTAAAGTTGATAATCTTGAGTTGTTAGTTTAAAGATATGACGAACTAAGTGGATTCATAATATAAAAGGCAGACCGGGTTTAACCCGATCTGCCTTTATTAAAAACTGCGCTGTTTCAATAATTGTTGCTATTCCCTCCAGAATAACCTTGTGATTGCGTATCCCAGGCTCATCGTTATGCAAACCGGACAAATGCCAAACCTGAAAAATGTAAGCAATACCCTTTTGTGCAGTGGTAAATTAGCAGGAATAACAGGGCAATTTTTCCCACGGCTTTCCGGCTCCTTAATTCCCCAAATGTTCATGTTTTATTTATTCAGGATTTTAAATATTTTTCGATCTCTTTTTTCAGGTCTTCATCACTTATTGCAATTGAAGTTTGGCCAAGCTTTTTATGGGTTTTGGGGTCCACAAAAATCACAACGCCGGTTTCTTTTATGCCTTTTACGGCATGATATACGCCGGCTGCTGCTAACTCTTTTTTAGCTGCCGCTTTTGACTGTTCATCGGTAAGATCGTTCATTAAAATGGCAAGGCCGTCTTTCATATAGGGCATCATTATCATGCCTGCATTTTGACCATGCGCTTTACATACAGGGCACCAGCTGGCTTTGTTTACTACCGCAATGATTTTCGCCTTGCCCATATCCGGCATTGGCATTTGTGCGAAAATTTTCACACCGGAGAACAGCATTAAGAATAACGCGATTGTTGTTGCTTTTTTCATTTTCATTTGATTTAATTGTTAACTGGTACTTTATACCAATTTTGCAAAACAATCACCCTGTAATAAAAAATAAATTCAATCCGCGCCCGGAGAATATTGTTTAAGAATTTTTTTAATTTGTTTTTTCAGCTTCTTTTTTTACCTGCTGTACACATTTGTATTTTTGGTTATCGGCCGTATGTTTGTTTTTCCATCCCATTTGTATCATTAAACTTTCCATAGGTTCTTTATAACCTGAGTTCGATTAATAAATAGCAAATAAAATTTGTCAATCACAAGAAATGTAAGTATATTTAAGTATCTGACATTCAAATATTTAAATACATTTCTATATGATTGACTTTGATAAAATTAGC
>Ga0316224_1001505_pt1 | contig 25090 bp, 24 predicted proteins | sample TBH18013metaG_FD_206254 | JGI IMG/M metagenome (GOLD analysis project Ga0316224, IMG submission 206254) | Freshwater microbial communities from Trout Bog Lake, Wisconsin, USA - TBH18013 | ecosystem: Environmental > Aquatic > Freshwater > Lake > Hypolimnion/Profundal zone | place: USA: Wisconsin... | reverse complement strand
ATATCGCGAATGTGACGGATACGCCGGATGCCGGGTACATGATTCGGCTGGTGGCTTCGCCGGATGGCAGCTATACGGTGGAGAATGGGCGGACGGGGGAGAAGAAGAGCTACAGCCTTCGTAAATAATTTGTACTGGCAGTGAGACTCGTCGGGCACTGGTTTCTCGAATTCCAAAGGTTGCAATATTGCCAGACTATGCTCTATCGCCAGATTCAAGGCCCTTGGAGTGTGAACCGAAGCGGTGACGGCAGGAACTCATTCCTAAAAGAAGCGCACCGACTTCTTGTGGCGAGGAATTAAGGGGACTGGCTGAAGATTATGACGACGAACTACACAGCCGAATATTTGTTGGGCTTGATCCACGAACTCTCGAAGTTGCCGGAAGAGACAGAGTGGGCAGAGTTTAAGGCCAACAATGGCGAGCCGAAGGAGGTTGGCGAGTATATCTCCGCTCTGTCGAACTCTGCGGCGTTGGTTGGAAAGGCATTCGCCTACCTTATCTGGGGCGTGGACGACACCACGCACGCGCTTGTCGGGACAGACTTCAAGCCCCGTGCCATCAAGGTAGGCAATGAAGAACTGGAGAACTGGCTCCTTCGAATGCTCACGCCCAAGATTCATTTTCGATTTTTGGAAGCGCGAATCGACGGAAAGACTTTCATCCTGCTTGAGATAGAGCGCGCCTATCGGCAGCCAGTTCAATTCCGAGGAGTTGAGTTCATTCGTGTTGGCTCCTACAAGAAACTGCTGAAGGAGTTCTCGGAGAAGGAGCGGGCGCTTTGGCGCCTGTTTGATAAGGCACTGTTTGAAGACGGGATTGCTGTCGATCATGTTCAGGGCGACGATGTTTTACGGTTGCTGGATTACCCTGCCTATTTCGAACTGCTGAGCCTCCCCCTTCCGGAAAACAAGAAGGCGCTTCTTCAAGCTCTGGCCACCGACGGTCTGATTCGCTCCTGTGAGGCGGGAGGCTGGAGCGTTACCAATTTAGGGGCAATCCTTTTTGCCAAACGGTTGGAGGATTTTTCATCGCTCAAGCGCAAGGCCATGCGCGTGATTCAATACCGCGGAACAAATCGCGTAGAGACGATTAAAGAGCAGAATGTGAGCAAGGGCTACGCCAGCGGATTTGAGGGGATGATCGGGTACATCAATGGCCTGCTTCCGAGGAATGAAGTTATCGGACAGGCAATCCGAAGACAAGTGCCGCTGTATCCTGAGCTGGCAGTTCGCGAATTGGTGGCGAACGCGTTGATTCATCAGGATTTTTTCATTTCGGGCTCTGGCCCGATGATTGAAATCTTTACGGACCGGATTGAGATAGGCAATCCGGGTGCTCCGCTGGTGGCGATTGAACGCTTTGTTGATTCACCACCGCGATCACGGAACGAGGCGATTGCCTCCATGATGCGGCGGATTGGCATTTGCGAGGAACGCGGCAGCGGTTGGGACAAAGTTGTCTTTCAAACTGAGTTCTACCAGTTGCCTGCACCGCTGGCGGAGGCTACGGGGGACCATACCAGCGTTATGCTCTTTGCGCCTCGTACCCTGAATCAGATGGGCAAAGCCGATCAGATCCGTGCAGTCTATTGGCACGCCTGCCTTCGCTACGTTAGCCAACAGCCGACAACCAATTCATCGATTCGCGAGCGTTTTGGGATTCAGGAGAAGAACAGCGCGACGGCTTCTCGACTGATTCGGCAGGCGACAGAGTCCGGCGCACTGGTTCCGTACGACCAGAATGCTGCACCAAAATTGATGCGCTACTTGCCACACTGGGCCAAGCCTGACCGAAATCCGGCAGGATAGTTACGTTCTTGTTTTACTTGATGGGTACTTGATGGATTTGTCAAATCCAGGGCGTTGCGATTCTCAAGCTATTGATAATAAACATTTTGCTTTACGTGCTTTACTTGACAGCCACTTGACGGGAAGAGCGAATGGGATCCAATACCACCCATTCGACCGCCGGCCCAACGAGCCACTCGAACACCAATGGCTTGGGTGCTTCGGGGGGAGCTAATCCGCCGGCAGGGTCATGGGCTCGATGGGGCCCATCAGGACGAGGTAGCCGAAGATGCCGGCGGCGAGGTAGGCGGCGGCGATGGTGAAGGCCAGCACGAAGGAGTGCAGCGACTGGACGGCGTATCCGGTGATAACGGGAGCGGCGATGGCGGAGACCTGGCTGGAGAAGTTGGCGATGCCGCCGACGGCTCCGACGGACTGGCGCGGGGCGATGAGCGAGGGGATGGACCAGCCGATGGGGGCTGCCGCGGAGACTCCGCCGATGGAAAGCGATATCCAGAGGACTGCGGTGACGGCGGTGTGGGCGTAGGCTGCGCCAAAGATGCCCATGCCGCAGGCGAGTCCCAGGGCGAGGATGGTTTTGCGGACGCGGTTGGGGTTTGCGCCGCGCTGGATGAGGAAGTCTGCGAGCCAGCCGCCGATGAGCAGGTCAGTGATGGCGGCGACGAGCCAGGGGACGCCGGTGTAGAGGAAGGCGTGGGCGAGGTCGATGCCGAGGGTGCTGGACAGGTACTTGGGCAGCCAGGTAAGTAGCAGATAAAACGTGTAGTTATAGGCGCCGAAGCCGAGCATGAGGGCGATGGTTTTGCGGTTGGCAAGGAGCGAGAGGAAGCGCGGGGTGGGTGGCCGGGGGCCGGGAGTGGCGTTGGCGGGCAGGCCGGTGATGTAGGCGCGCTCCTGGGCAGAGAGGCCGGTGTCGTGCTGTGGGTCGGTATAGACGCCCCAGAAGAGAGCGAAGTAGGCGAGCGAGATGATGCCGGTGGCGGCGAAGCTCATGCGCCAACCGATGTGGAGCAGCAGGATGCCGAGAACGGGGACGCCGATGGCGGAGGCGAGCTTGGCCATGGAGTCGTTGATGGCGGTGGCGAAGCTGCGCTCGTGGGGCGGAAACCAGGAACCGATGGCTTTGCCGTTGGCGGGGAAGGTGGGGGCTTCGCCGACGCCGAGGAGGAGGCGGGCGGCGAAGAGGGATTTGAGGCCGGGGCTGATGGCGGCGGCGAAGGAGGCTAGGGACCAGAGGAAGATGCTGACGCGGCCGACGCGGCGGATGCCGAATTTATCAAGAATGAAGCCGATGGGGAGCTGGAGGGCGGCGTAGGTGAAGTTATAGGCGGCGGCCAGCCAGCCGAAGGTGACGAGGGTGATGCCGAAGTCGTGGGCGAGCGCGTCCTGGGAGACGGAGAGGTTGACGCGGTCAAAGTAGTTGACGAGCACGCCGAAGCCGAGAAGCAGGGCGATGCGCCAGCGGCGGCGGGGAATGGATGGGGAAGAGGGCATGGGTGGGTGGGACCGCCTGTTGGAATTCCACGTGGAACCACCCAATCGTACAAGACGGAAGGGGAATGCGGCTTGCTAGGCGGCGCCGAGGGCGGCACGCATGGGGGTGAGCAGGTTCATCAACTGCACACGGCCGCGGCTGGTGCGGGATTTTACGGTGCCTTCGGGGATGCGGAGGCGGTGCGCGATCTCCTGGTTGTCCATTTCAAAGATGAAGCGGAGCTTGACGACTTCGCGCATCTCCGGGGCGACCTGTTCCACAGCGCGGGTGACCATTTCGATGACCTGGCGGGTGGCGGCGGAGTCGGCGGGAGAGGGGTTGAGGTCGGGGAGACGGTCTGAGAGGGAGAGGGTGTCGCTGTGGTCCCAGCCTTCATCGAGAGACTGGGTGTGCCGCTGCTGGGAGTCGCGGCGGAAGCGGTCTACGCGCTGATTGCGGGCGACGGTGGAGATCCAGCTCTTGAGCTCGCCGCGGGAGGGGTCATAGCTGCCGAGGTTGTGCCAGATTTTGACAAAGGTGTCCTGGACGAGGTCTTCGGCGTCTTCGCGGGAGTTCGCGAAGGGGAGGCAGATGCTGTAGACGAGGCCGCGGTACTCGGCGATGAGCTGCTCCCAGGCCTGGGGGTCACCCCGGCGGCATTGCTGCACGAGCTCGTAATGGGCGGTCTGCATGGGTGTCTCCTCCATTGGGTGGCGTGCCGGCGGAATAAAAGCGGGAACAAAGGAAGGGCACATGAGACTCTCGATCCTATGGCCGATACGCAGTGAACTGCGGACTTGCTCCCGAGGAGAAACGGCCGGAACGGAGTTCAGAGCCGATCTCCATGAAATCAATCACACCACCCATGGAGTGAGATTGCGGTCATGATACGTCAAGATTCGTAAAGAACTGTAATGGGAAGATGGTCAAGGTGTTACAAATCGTTACGGCGTTGAGAAGTGGATTGCGATACAACGAGAATGGGTCCTTGAAAAACCGGGGTTTGCAGGACGCGAGGTAGGTTGTTTGGAGCCGTTGCTGATCATCGACGATGACACGGAACTATGCGGGATGCTTGAGGATTACCTCGGGCGACATGGGTTTCGGGTTACGACGGAGCATCATGGAGAGCTTGGGTTGCACCGGGCGCTGACGGGGGAATTTTCCCTGGTTCTGCTGGATGTGATGCTGCCGGGAATCGATGGATTCGAGGTTTTGCGGCGTTTGCGGGGCAGCTCGCAGGTAAGCGTGCTGCTGCTGACGGCGCGCGGCGAAGACATTGACCGCATTGTGGGGCTGGAGATTGGCGCGGATGATTATCTGCCCAAGCCGTTCAATCCGAGGGAGCTGCTGGCGCGGGTGCGGGCGATACTGCGGCGCAGCCAGGCGCGGCAGGTGAAGGACGAGCGGCCGGCGATTCGGCACTTGTCTGTGGCGGGCATTGAGCTGGATACGGGCTCGCGTACGGTAACGGCCGGCGGGCAACTGGTGGACCTGACCAATGTGGAATTTGAGCTGCTGGGCGCGCTGATGGAGGCGCCGGGGCAGATTTTGACGCGCGAGCAGTTGACGGAGACGGTGCTGGACCGGCAATTCAACCCGTTCGACCGGAGCCTGGACATGCACGTAAGCAGGTTGCGGCGGAAGCTGGACGAAGTGGCTCAACTGGGGGACCAGATCAAGACGATTCGCTCGGTGGGATACCAGTTGGCCATACCTGCATATGGCAGGGAGGCCTAGGCGATGCGCAGCACGTTTACCAAGATCTTTCTCTCATTCTGGCTGACGCAGGCGCTGATCATGGTGGCCACGTTCTTCCTGATGTACCGCGATTTCAAGGTGAACGAGGCGGTGTACACAGCGGTCTTCGGGATGGTGCAGTCGAATGCCCGGGATCAGTTGAAGGCTTATGCGCAGGGCGGCTGCCCGGCGATGCTGGCGGTGCCGAGCGAGTACTACGGGGAAGGGTTTACCGAGCCGAAAGGCCCGATGCTGGTCTTTGACGACCACGACCAGGCGCTGTGCCGCCAGGTGGACATGCGGCAGTATCAGCCGATGCTGGCGAAGATGCACAAGTTCGGGTTTCTGGTACCGGAAGACCTGAACGGCGGGTATGTGATGGGCCTGGAGCTGAAGGACACGCACGGGCAGAAGTATCGGGTTCTGGCGCAGGGCGGGTATCCCAAGGGGTTTTACATTCCCTACCGCGAGATGACGCCGCGGCTGGGGATTGCGCTGGTGATTTCGCTGCTGGTGACGTCGCTGATCACGATTGTGATTACCCGGCCGATTGGGTATCTGCGGAATGCGGCGCGGGAGCTGGCGAGCGGGAAGCTGAAGACGCGCGTGAAGTCCAGCGGGAAGCCGCCAAGCAAGGGCGACGAGCTGCAGGCGCTGGTCTACGACTTCAACAACATGGCAGACCGGCTGGAGAGCGTAGTGAATGCCCAGACGCTGCTGCTGCGCGATGTGTCGCATGAGCTGCGCAGCCCGCTGGCGCGGCTGAGCGTGGCGCTGGAGCTGGCGCGGGAAGAGGCGCAGGCGAGCTTGCCGGGGCTGGACGAGCAACTGGACCGGATTGAGCGCGAGGCGGCGCGGCTGAATGCGCTGATTGGGCAGTTGCTGAGCTTGTCGCACCTGGAGTCGACGCAGCAGTTGCCGGCTGAGGCGCGGGTGGATTTGCGCGAGCTGCTGCAGGAGCTGACGCCGGACATGGAGTACGAGGCGCGCGGGCGGAACTGCCACGTGACGCTGACGGCGACGGGGCCGGTGGCGGTGAAGGGAAATCGCGAACTGCTGGGCCGGGCGATTGAGAACGTGGTCCGAAACGCGATTGCGTACACGGCGGAAGGCACGACGGTTGAGGTGAATCTGCACAGGGAAGAGCTGGTGGCGGGCGAACTAGCGGTGCTGGCGGTGCGGGATCACGGGCCGGGCGTCCCGGAGGATGGGCTGAAGTCGATCTTCCGGCCATTCTTCCGGCTGGATTTGTCGCGGCAGCGCTCCACGGGCGGGTACGGGGTGGGCCTGGCGATTACTGAGCGGGCGATTCGGCTGCATGGTGGCGAGGTTTTCGCATCCAATGCGACGGATGGCGGCCTGGTAGTGACGATGCGGCTGCCGCTGGCGGAGTAGGGCGGCGGGCAGGAAATCAACGGAAATCAGGCTTTTGGGCTACTGCATCAGGCGGCGGCAAGCGGCAGCGCGGGCCTTGAGTCCGCCGGAGAGGCCGGCGAGGGTGGGGTGCGCGTTGCCTTCGGTCTCAAGCTGATTTTCGATGGAGAGGGCGTGCTCGAAGAGGCTCTCGGCCATGTCGCGGATACGTTCCACGAGGAACTCATCGTCGATGTCGACGTCGGCGGCGAGCTTTTGCCAGTTGCGCATGCCGATGTAGCGCAGGCTGTACTCGCCGCCAATTTGCATGGCGAGCTTGACGTTGCGCGGGTCGATTTGGCGGTAGGGCAGGATGCTGGCGGGGTCGTAGAGCGGCGCGAGGCGGACTGCGCCCTGAGGGCCGATGAGCAGGGAGTAGTTTTTGGCGTGGCGCTCAATGCCGCCGATGAGCCAGTTGAAGGCGATGGCCTCAACGAAGCGGATGATGTCGGCTTCGGGGTTCTGGCAGTAGTCGCGGATGAGCTTGGCGATGCGGGTGACGCCGGGGCCGCCGTTGACTTCGTAGCGGCCGGCGGGGTGCAGGCCGATGGCCTGACAGATGTCTTCCTGATGCAGGCGGACCCATTCACCCTCGTGGAGGGCGCGGTCGTAGCGCTCGACAACGACGGCGACCTGACCGCCGGTGTGGAGGACCCAGGAGTCTGGCACGCTGATGCCTGCGGCGCGGGCGAGGGTGAGGCAGAAGTGCTCGTTTTCCGCGTATCCTTCCAGCTCGCCGGTGGGCGGCTTTAGGATGTGCGTGGTGGGAGCGAGTCCACGTGGAACACCCCAACGGGCGCCGTCGTAGACCAGGGCCGTCTTTGGCATCACGCCGGAGAGGGTGAACTGGCCGATGTCTGTGGGCAGACGCCAGGCGGAGGGATCTGCGGCAAGGGCGCGGAGGCGGACAGCGAGGTCGCCCTCGGAGAGCCAATCGACGCCGCTGGCGGTGGGGTCGTTCTGGAGCTGGTCAAATCGCTCGGGGCGAAGGAACTGCACGGCGCCGGCGCAATCCTCGCCGACGGCGGAGATGAGGTCGAAGACACTGAAGGCCGAGACCTGGTAGCGGCGGGCCCATGCGGAGAGGATGCGGTCGTTGTCGGGGAGGAGTCCCCAGAGGAATGCCTCAATGCGGGCGTGGCTGTGCTCGGTTGCGGTGAGGGGGAGAGAGATGGAGAGGGGATAGGCACTGGGGTCGTTGCGCCAGGCGTCGTCGTAGGTAAACGCAAGTTTGCCGTTGTTGTTGGAAACAAAGCCAACCGGGCGACCGTGCAACAGGGCGATGAGATGTGTAGACATGGACCTCAGAACGTGCCGAAAGCAATGGTATCAATGTGGGCTGAGTTTCTGGGGAAGTCACTCAACCAAGATTCGTGAATTGTAAATCGGGTTACCCGGTGAGGTACGAACTAATTTGGGCAGCGGCCCGCGCGGTTGTGGTGGGTGAGTCGCCAAAGTCTTCAATCCAAAGGGTATCGGGCTCGCGACGAAACCAGGTTAGCTGGCGTTTGGCGTAGTTACGATGGCCCTGCTGGGCCGCGGAGATAGCTTCGTCGAGGGTGAGTTGCTGGTTCAGGACTGCGAGCGCCTGCCGGTAGCCGAGTGCGTCCAGAGCTTTCACGGGGCCAAAGCGGTCGAGGAGAGAGCGGGTTTCCTCGACGAGGCCGTTGTGGAACATTTGGGCGGCGCGGAGGTTGATGCGCTCGTAGAGAGCCTGACGGGGCGGGTTGAGGCCGATGCGGAGGATCCGGTAGCCGGCGAGCGGGTCGCGGCCGGTGGCGAAGGCCTGGGTGAGCGGCTGGCCGGTGGCGAAGCAGACCTCAAGGGCGCGGATGAGCTTGGGGGTGTCGTTGGGGTGGATGCGCGCGGCGGCGGTGGCGTCGAGGCGGGTGAGGATGCGATGGAGCCAGCCGGCGGGGTGGCGCTGGGCGCTGCGGGTGAGGCGGTCGCGGAGAGATTGCTGGCGGGGGGGGCCGTCAAAGAGGCCCATGGTGAGGGCGCGAAGGTAGAGGCCGGTGCCGCCGGTGACGATGGGGAGGTGGTTGCGGGAGGTGATTTCGGCGAGGGCGGCGCGGGCGAGGCGGGAGTAGTCGCCGGCGGTAAAGGGGTGGTCAGGGTCAGCGACGTCGATGAGGTGATGGGGAAGCTGGGCCTGCTCGGCGGGAGTGGGCTTGGCAGAGCCGAGGTCCATGCCGCGATAGACGGCGACGGAGTCGCAACTGACGACTTCGCCGTGGAAGAGCTTGCCGAGGGCGAGGGAGAGGGCGGTTTTACCGCTGCCGGTGGGGCCCATGAGCAGGACGGCAAGGGGCTCGCAGGAGGTGGGGGCTACCATCGCCACCATCCATGGGGGAAGAGCCAGCCGGCGGGGGTGTGGAGGAGGCGGAAGAGGAGAAAGAGCGCGGCAAAGGCGATGAGACCGAAGGCCTGCATGCGGCGGAAGCGGGTGCTTTGGCGCTGGCGGCGGAGTGCCTGCTGGCGCTGTTGGTTGAGCGGGATGATGCGGCGGTTGACCACTAGATGGAACTCACCATGACGACATAAACCGACGCATCTCAACTACACCAAGTTGCAGCGATTCTGGCGGAGTAGGTGCGAGCGCCACGTTTGTTCTGGCAGCATTCGAGAAACTCACGGCAGCGGGTTTCAACAGAATGTCCCACTCATCTTTCGTGCGGGAGGATTTGAAATCTGTCGCCTCCTCTACCAACTGGCCGCTGAGTGCCAGGAGCCAGGTCTCGATATTCCGCTTTGGTACCAAGCGCGCAATCATCTCATCTTGGATATCAAAGGCTCTGTTCCGCGGGTCGGGCGATGTTTGAAGCGCTTCGTCGAGTTGACGCAAGCGTTGTTGAACCGGTCCCGTGTCAGCGTCTATCACCACGATGAGTGCCGGGGTGATTCTACCTTTCTGCTTGCGATAGCCATTGACTTCAGAGGCGAACTGGTCTCGCACCCACTTTTCCCCGCTCCCGAGCTGCGCCGGACGGAGTATGACCTTGTGGGGCTTGATACCAGAGTTTCTGAGGCAGTTCCAAACGAAGCTGCCTTGGCGCCGATCCTCGCATAGAACGATTATGGAGGTAGGCTCAGGCATGTTCCCATCCACGGGCTACAGTTTCTGCTGGTCCCACGCCAGAGTCTGCAATCTCACTGTACGGCTTCGTACGGACATGGCCGTTCTCTTCCCGGAAGAGGTACAAGCCGAACTCTGGAGCCCAGTAATTGAGGATTTCCGGATGATGGGAGATAAGGATTAACTGTCCGTGCTTCGACTCGACGGAACTTTCGGCCTGCAACAGCCACGGTTGGATTTCACGAAGAGAAACGAAGTTGTCCGGCTCGTCAATGAACACCGTATGACCTTTTGCAATCAGAAAATGAAGAATCATGTACAAGCCAATCAGGTGCCGCTGTCCGTCTGAGAGCTCGCGCAGGGAGACCGTGAACTTGTTGTTTGAGGAGGAGTTGAAATCAATCCGAAGTTTCTTGGCACCGTCATCCTCCGGGGAGAAGCGGAGGTTGCTCAAGCCCGGAAGCGCTTCTCGAATGGAAACACGGAAGGCATCATTTGCGTCGGGGTCTTCTCCAAGTACATGGCGATACCACGCGGACAGATTTTCGAGTTCGAAGTCTGGATGAACATCTTCAGCATCTGCCACCTCCTCCATCGCGCCTTCGTAGGAGTCAATCTTGAAGCAATGGACTGTATCCATCCATTCGACGAAGATGCGGACAAAGGGATTGGCGAAGGCAGCGAGGTGTAGGGAGGATTCAGTTGCCTCACCGCGCAGGAATCGCGTCTGCACATCCCCTTCAAGGTAGGAGCGTATTTCACCGTCGATCAGCTCGAACAGGGGTGTGCCGGCGAGGCTAAGTCGCTCCAGGCTGACCACAGGGGAATTTGATTTTGAGGAATAGCGGATTTCAACTCGGTAGGAAAATAGGAGTTTGTCGTGAACGAGTGCTTCTACTTCAAAGACTTGCAATGGAAGATCTCGCCAACGTGTGCGTGAGGTCTGGCTGAAGGGAATGTCGCGGCCCTTGATGAATTCCTTGAGCAGTCGGAGTGCCTCAAAGAGCGATGATTTTCCACTTCCGTTAGCACCCAACAATAGCTGCTTCGACTCCGGCCTATACTCGAAGTTGTGGAAACAACGGAAATTGTCGATGTATAAACGCGTTAGCATGGCATGGATTATACCCCGGTCCTGCATGATTACGCTCTTTTGGCGGGCCTGATCAGAAGGCGAGCAATGCAGAAGGGTGGGGAGTAGGGGATCGATTTCGGCAGCGGGTTTGTTGCCTGGCCATCGTGAGGCCCCAAATGGAAGAGGAGAGCGATGAAGGTATTGATTTTCGGATCGGGTGGACGGGAGCACGCGCTGGCGTGGGCCGCGGCCAAGAGCAAGCGGGTGACGGAGATTGTGTGCGCGCCAGGCAACGGCGGCATGGCCGCGGTGGCACGGTTGGCCCCGGTGAGCCTGTCAGACCTGGACGGGATGGTGGCGCTGGCGATTGTGGAGCAGCCCGAGCTGGTGATTGTGGGGCCGGAGCTGCCGCTGTCGCTGGGGCTGGTGGATGCGCTGCAGCAGCGCGGGATGAGGGTGTTTGGACCGACGCAGGCGGCGGCGATGCTGGAGTCGAGCAAGTCGTTTGCCAAGCGGTTCCTGCAGCGGCACCAGATTCCGACGGCGGCGTATGCGGTTTGCACGACGGTGGAAGAAGTGGAAAAGGCGATTGAGCTCTTCCACGCGCCGATTGTGGTGAAGGCGGATGGGCTGGCGGCGGGCAAAGGCGTGCTGATTTGCCAGTCGCGCCGGGCGGCCGTGGAAGCGGCCCAGGGGCTGCTAAATGGCAAGCTGCTGGGCTCGGCGGAGCAGCAACTGGTGATTGAGGAGTTTCTGCAGGGCGAGGAGGTCAGCTTCCTGTGCTTGAGCGATGGGAAGTACGTGACTCCGCTGGTGCCGGCGCAGGACCACAAGCGGATTGGCGAAGGCGATACGGGGCTGAATACGGGCGGAATGGGCGTGTACTCGACGGATGAGATTCTGACGCCGGAGATGACCCACTGGATTCTGAAGCACATTGCCCGGCCGACGGTGGCGGGGATGGCGGCGGAGGATACGCCGTTTGTGGGCGTGCTGTATGTGGGCCTGATGATGACGCCGCGCGGGCCGCAGGTGCTGGAGTTTAACGCGCGCTTTGGCGACCCGGAGACGCAGGCGATTCTGGTGCGGATGGAGAACGACCTGGTGGAGGCGCTGGAGGCCTGCATTGACGGCAAGCTGGCCGAAGTGGAGTGGAAGTGGAAGCCGGGCGCGAGCGCGTGCGTGATTGCCAGCTCGGGCGGCTATCCGGGGAGCTACAAGACGGGGCTGGCGATTGGCGGGCTGGATGCGAAGGGCCAGTTGCCGGAAGCGGGCGGGGTGCAGGTCTTCCACAGCGGCACGGCGGTGGCAGATGGCAAGCTGGTGACCAGCGGCGGACGGGTGCTGGGCGTGACGGCGGCCGCACCGACCCTGCAGGAGGCGCTGAACGAGGCGTATGCGGGGTTGCAGGGGATAGAATTCGAAGGCATCTACTTCCGCCGGGATATCGGGCACAGGGCGCTGAAGAAAAAGGGCACGTAAGGAGATTTGGAATGAGCAAGGTACGAGCAGCATTGGTATTGGGTTTGGCAATGACCGCCGCAGCGGGCTGGGCACAAACCGCAGCGCCGGCAGCCCCGGCAGCGAAGCCGGTGGATGAGTGGCGGAATGCCTACGAGAAGCAGTTGCGCGAGGATTTCCCGTGGCTGAAGCACTTTGAGGCGCAGAATGCAGCGCTGGCGGCGAAGACGGCGGGAACGCCGCGCGTGGTGCTGATGGGCGACTCGATTACGCAGGGTTGGGAGAACCACGGGCTGCCTGCGAATCCGGTGGATCCGAAACATGACTGGGTGAACCGGGGCATCAGCGGGCAGACCACGCCGCAGATGGTGCTGCGGATGCACCAGGATGTGATTGCGCTGAAGGCGGATGTGGTGGTGATTCTGGCCGGGACCAACGACATCGCCGGGAACACCGGCGATACGACCGTGCCGGCGATTGAAGACAACCTGGCGGCGATGGCCGAGATTGCGAACGCCAACGGGGTGAAGGTGGTGCTGTGCAGCGTGCTGCCGGCGTATGACTATCCGTGGAAGCCGGGACGCGAGCCGGCGCCGAAGATTATCGCAATCAACAAGTGGATGAAGGCGTATGCGGAAGCCAAGGGCTATGTGTACGTGGACTACTGGACGGCGATGGCGGACGAAAAGGGCGGGCTGCCGAAGAAGCTGAGCGGCGACGGCGTGCACCCGACCGGAGACGGTTACGCGATTATGCTGCCGCTGGCGGAAGCCGGTGTTGCGAAGGCGCTGGGCAAGTAATCTCCAGGGTTGGATAGGAAGGGGCTGCCTGCGGGCGGCCCCTTTTTGTTTGGGATGAAAAGGGATTTTGGGATTTGCGCTGGGGGCTGTAACTATTGCGCGGCTTGCGAATCTCACTGGTGCAGGGCCGAGATAGTTGGCCCCAGGCGGATTTGAGGAGATGCGAAGGATGGGTTTGATGGATGTGCGAAAGATTTTAGTGGGTGTGGTGGTGCTGGCGGTTGGGGTGAGCGGGTGCCGGGCGGCGACCAAGGTTCCGGCGCCGGTGGCTGTGGTGGATGCGGGCCTCGCTGCGACGCATGGCAAGGCGACGGCGGTCTTTGCCGGCGGGTGCTTCTGGGGAACCCAGAGCGTCTTTGAGCGGGTGAAGGGTGTGCTGGATACCACCGTGGGCTACTCCGGCGGGAGCGCGGATACGGCGACCTACGAGCAGGTGGGCACGGAGACGACGGGCCATGCGGAGAGCGTGAAGGTGGTGTACGACCCGGCGGAGATTACGTACGGGCAACTGCTGCGGATCTTCTTCAGCGTGGTGCACGACCCGACGCAGTTGAACCGGCAGGGGCCGGATGTGGGCACCTCGTACCGGTCAGTGATTTTCTATGCGAGCGAGGAGCAGAAGCGCATCAGCGAGGCGTACATCGCACAGTTGAACAAGGCGGGGATCTTCCCGAAGCCGATTGTGACCGAGGTGACTCCGCTGAAGGCGTTTTATGAGGCAGAGAAGTACCACCAGGACTACGCGCTGTACCACCCGGACAATCCGTACATCCAGGTTTGCGACCGGCCGAAGATTGAGGCGCTGAAGGCCCAGTTTCCGGAGCTGTTCAAGGTCTACAAGGGGAAGTAACGGGCGGATTCGTCACTCCCCGGTCTTGCGAGCGAGACCGGGGGGACCCGGAAATTAGTGGGGTGCCGTGGCGGCGGCAGTAATGTCGATGGTTTTGGAGTGGACGGTGGCGGAGGACTCCGGGATGGAGCCGTCGTTGAGGCGGACCTCAGTGGGTTTGCCCTGGATGACGATGCGCTGGGAGAGCTTGCCGCGGGCCGGGATGATGACGTGCTGGGTGACGGTGGTGGCGTCGGTGATGACCTGTATGGGGGCCTCGACGGCGGCATAGCCGTTGTTGGAGAGGTTGACGGCGACCAGCCAGGAGTCTGCGACGGTGGTGCGGCTGGGGAAGATGCTGTCGATGGCCAGGTCGGGGAGTCCCTTGTCGGCGTAGACCCAATCGGCAAAGAACCAGGCGAGGTTGCGGCGGTCGCCGGCCTGTTCGAGGAGCTTCTCGAAGGCATCGGGGGCGGGGTCGGCGGGGTTGTAGGCGCGGAGGGCGGCGGAGAGAGCCTGGTCGCCGACGAGCTCGCGAAGCATCCAGAAAACGTAGGCGGCCTTGGTACGGTAGTAAACGGGGGCGATGGCGCGGGTCAGCGGCTGTCCGTCGGCGGTGCCGGGGGTTTCCGGCTCCACGAGAATGAGTGCCTGGCGGCCGGCTTCCAGGGTGGCCAGCGCGTGCTCGCGGCCCTGCTGTTTTTCCGTCCACAGGGTACCGATGAAGTGGGCTACGCCTTCATTGAGCCAGGCCTGGGGCGCCTGGAGCCAGGCGTGGGAGAGCGCGTGAGCCAGGACCGAGTCAAGAACATCGGGCGAGGCGGCGCGGACGGGCGCGGCGAAGAGGGCTCCGGTCTCGAAGGGGGTGTCGGTGTCTTCGGGGAGTTCGAGGACGGTGAGTTGGGAGCGGGGGGATTTGCCGAGCCAGGACTGCAGGAATGGAGTGACGCGGTCAGCGGCTGCGCCCCATTTGGTGACGAGATCGCCGGATTCCGGCCGGGTGAAGACCTGGCCATTGGTGATGGAGTGGGGGACGCGGGAGGCGACGAAGAGGCTGAGTGCCTCGAATCCAAGCGTGGCGTCGGTGACGGTGGCGGTGGTGACCTGGTCGACGGAGGCGTCGGCAACCTGCGGGCTGAGGAGCTCGACGGGGTGGCCGTTGACGAGGGCGACGGTGGGCGCGTCGCCGGGCGGGGTCTCCACGGTGAGGTGCAGCGTGAGGTGCGCGCCGGAGGTGCGGAGCTTGTGCTCGCCGATTTCGTTGAAGAGCCGGTTGCCGTCGCCGAGGATGACGGGGACCGACGCGGTGGGGTACCAGACGACGTTGCCGAAGCCGCGCAGGCCGGTGAAGTCGAGGGAGATGCGGTCCCAGTCGGAGTCGTTGGCGGCTTGCTCGGGGGTGCCGAGGGCGAGGAGGCGGCGGGCGGACTGGGGAATGATGCCGGAGTAGGTGACGTCAGCCTGGACGATGCCGTTGGGGGCGATGGGGCGGGCGAGAGCGACGATGGCCTCGTGGAGCTGGCCGGTGTGGTCCGCGTCAGAGTTGAGGGTGTTGACGGTGAAGGGGACCTGCTGGGCGAGGATGCGGATGTGCTCGAAGTCGAGGGTGGAGGAGAGCTGCAGGCGCAGGTGGGTGAGGGGGGTGCGGCCGTCGTTGCGGACTGTGACCAGGGCGCGGACGGCGATGCGGGCGTCGGCAGGGCGCAGGCGCAGGTCGAGGTCGAAGTCGGTGATGGTCTCGGCGGTGCGCTCGGCGTCTTCGGCGGCCAGGGCGGCCTGGCTGCCGGCCGGCGCGGTGAGGGATATCTGCGGCTTGGCGGGGGGGGCTGGCTTGGCAGAATTTGTTGGGGTGGTGTCGGTGGTCTGGCCGTTCTCGTCGGTGGTGCGCTCGAAGAGGACTTTGCCTTTTTTGGCGAGCTCTTTGTCGGTCTCTTTGATGGACTGGGAAGAGACGGGGGGTGCGCTGGACGTGGTCTGGCCCTGGGCCGCGATGGCGGCGAGGCAGAGTGCGAAGACCGGGAGAGCGCGATGCATCCTAGGAACCCAAACCTTTCAGCTTCTTGGGTTTGGACGCGGATTTGGTGGATTCGTCAGATTTGCCGGCGGGGCGGGCCTTGGCGCGGCGCTGGCGGGCGGCCTCAAAAAGGACGACGGAGGCAGCGGCGGAGACGTTGAGCGAGCTGACGCCGCCGGCCATGGGGATGCGGAGGAGATGGTCGCAGGTTTTGCGGACGAGGTCGTGGAGGCCGTCGCCTTCGCGGCCCATGACGAGGGCGCAGTCGCCGGAAAAGTTGAACTGGTCGTAATCCATGGTGCCGCGCTCGTCCAGGCCGATAACCCAGATGTTTTTGCGCTTGAGCTCTTCCAGCGAGCGGACGAGGTTGACGACGCGGGCGATGCGGAGATGCTCAGTGGCGCCGGCGGCGGCTTTGGCGGCTACGGCGGAAAGCGGTGCGGCGCGGCGCTCGGTCATGATGACGGCATCGACGCCGGCGCCGTCGGCAGAGCGGAGGAGCGCGCCGAGGTTCTGGGGGTCTTCCACGCCGTCGAGGGCGAGGACGAGGCGCGGGGAGCCGGTGGGCTCCAGGACATCTTCAATGGAGAGGAACTGCTGCGGCCGGACGATGGCGACGACGCCCTGGTGGGCGGCGGTGTGGGCCATGTCGGTGAGGGTCTCGCGGGGTTCGGTGCGGACACGAATCTTGAGTTCCTTGGCGAGGGAGACGATGGCTTCGAGGCGTTCGTCGCGGCGTTCGCGGGCGACGATGACATGGTCAAAGCGGCGTTTGCCTGCTTTGAGAGCTTCTTCCACCGGGTGCAGTCCGTAGAGCGTTTGCATCTTTCTAGTGTAGAGCGAGTGGGAGTTGTAAGTCGTGCGTTTTCGATTTCTGCGGGGAAAACGAGCCGGGGAGAAATTGTGGTTGCCAGGGAGTTGGGATTGGGGACAGGATTAGTTGGAAAGGGCGGAAGAGGAGGTGGGATGCAACGAAGGAGCTTTTTGCGGGATTTGGCGGCGATGGTACCGGCGGCAGCGATGCCGGCAGCCCTGAGCGCGCAGGCGGGCACAGGAAAGGTGCCGGAACTGCATCGGGTGGGAGCGCACGAGGATCGCACCGGGCATCCGCATTCGCTCGGCTTCAGCACGATTCTTTTCCGGGTGACGACGGCGGAGACGGCCGGCCGCGTCTTCCTGATGGAGCACCAGCAGATGCAGGCGCACAAGGGGCCGAATCTGCATCTGCATGTGGATCTGGATGAGTGGTTCTATGTGCTGGAGGGTGAGGTCATCTTCCAGGTGGGCGAGCAGAGGCTGCGGCTGGGGGCGGGCGAGTCTGTGCTGGGCCCGCGGATGGTGCCGCACACGTTTGCTTCGATTGGGGATGCGCCTGGGCGGCTGCTAATCGGCTTTTCGCCGGCAGGGAAGATGGAGGAGTACTTCCTGGACAAGGGGAGCGAGAACCCGCCGAGCCGGCCGGATGGGTACTACGGGACGCGGGATATTGGGCCCTCGCCGTTCTGGCAGAGCGGGATGTAGCTGGGCTACCCCCCGCCCTGGCCGGAATGGGCTGCGCCGGCGGGCTAGTAGGTCAGTCCGAAGGCGTAGGGGAAGAGCGGGTGGGCGGTGTCGTGGGGGACGTCGCTCTTTTGCGCCAGAACCTCGGCCATAGAGCTGGGGAGCTCGAAGGGGAGATGGCCCTGGGGCTTGTCCTTGCCGGTGAGCACGTCGAAGAGGGCTGAGTCGCTGACGCCGAAGTTGCCCAGGATGGCCGCGGTTTTATCGGCGACGTTGGTGAGGATGGCGGGGCGGTCGAGGTAGATGGTGAGGACGACGGGGATTTTGGCGGCGGAGGCGCGAACCAGCGCCTGGTAGTCCGGGTTGTCGGCCTTGAAGTCGAGGTCGCCCTCGTGCTGCATGTGTCCCATGGCGTAGCCGGGGTGCAGGGTCTGGAAGGGCGCGGAGGTGCGGATGAGGGCGAAGTCGGCCTTCTCCGGGGCGTCTACGGGCTGGAATCCGGCGGCGGTGGCGGCTTTGGGGTCAACGTTTACCAGGAAGACCTTCTTGCCGGGGGTGCGGAGGGGGAGCAGGTTGGCCTTGTTCTGGAGCAGGACGAGGGAGTGGCGCTGGGCCTTGTCTGCCTCCTGCTGGAAGGCGGGGCTGCCGACCAGCTTTTCCGCTGCGTCGGGGTCGGCATAGGGGTTTTCGAAGAGGCCCTGGGCGAATTTCTGGGTTAGGATGCGGGCGACGGAGACATCGAGGCGGGCTTCGGTGACTTTGCCGGCCTTGACGGCGGCGACGACGTTCTCGGCTTCCTCGGTGCCGCCGAATTGGTCAACCCCGGCGAGGATGGCGGTGGCGAAGCGCTCGGGCTTGGTCATGTAGTCCACGCCCCAGTCGGTGCCGAAGTCGGCCCAACTGGGCGGGGTGCCGGCGGGAGTGCCCTGCAGGCAGGTTTTGCCGCAGTCCTGGGTGACGCCCCAGTCGGTAAGGACGACGCCCTGGAAGTGGTACTGGTCGCGGAGAAGGTCGGTGAGCAGCACTTTGGAGTAGTTGGCGCCGATGGGCTCAACCTGCTTGCCGTTGACGGTGACGCCGAGCAGCACCGAGTAGGTGGGCATGATGGCGGCGGCGTTGGCGGCAAATGCGCCCTCGTAGGGGATGACGTGGTAGGCGAAGTTGTTGCCAGGGTAGGTGGCGTAGCGGCCGTAGGGGTTGTGGCTGTCGAGGCCGTTGAGCTGGGAACCGTAGCCGACCCAGTGCTTGACGACGGCGATGACGGAGCCGGGGTGGATGCCGGTCGAGCCGTTCTGGAAGCCCTCGATATAGGCCTGGACGGATTGTTTGGTGAGCTCGGCATCTTCGCCGAAGGTGCCGTTGATGCGGGCCCAGCGGGGTTCGGTGGCGAGGTCGGCCTGGGGCGAGAGTGCTTCGGTGATGCCGACGGCGAGGTACTCCTGGCGGGCGATGTCGCCGAAGCGGCGGATGGTAGCGGGGTCGTGGAGGGCGGCGAGGCCCAGCGACTCCGGCCACTGGGAGAAGCTACCGCGCTCGGCGCTGGCGCCCTGGGTGTACTGGAAGTGGTTGCGCGGATCCGTGGAGACGGTGACGGGGATGCCGAGGCGGGCGCGCTCGGCCAGCTCCTGCAGCGCGTTGTTCTGCTGGGCCAGGTTGGCGGCATCGCCACCGAGGCGGGTGATGAAGCTGTTGACGTTGGCCTGGAGGATGAGCTTCTCCATGATGGTGAGGTCGTAGGAGCCGGGGGTGCCGGCGGGCGCGCCGCGCTTTTCCACGATGGTGCCGTGCATCATCAGGCCGGCCTTCTCTTCCAGGGTCATGCGAGCGAGCAGGTCTTTGGCGCGGGTTTCGGGGCTGAGGCGCCAGTCCTCGTAGGGGTCGAGCTTGCCATTGCGATTGAGGTCGCGGAACTGGAGGCCGTCAACGGTGAGGATGGGGGCAGAACGGTGGCCGAGGGCGGGCTGTTTGGGTGGCTGAGCCTGAGTCTGGACGAGCAGGGCGGGGGCGAGCAGCAGAATGGGGAGGAGACGCTTCATGGTGGGGAGCCTTTCGTGCGAACGGATAATGGTCGCTGATGGCGGCGGGGTGTGGCAAGTTTGGGGCGGGGGCGGGGCGGGTAGAATCAGACGGTGCAGCAAGGCGCTGGAAAGGCGAGAGGGAGAGTGCAATGGCGAATCGATATGGGGAAGCGGCGATATTGGCAGCGAAAGCGGGCGGGAATCCGAATGTGAGCTGGGAGACGGCACTGGAGAAGCTGTATCCGACGAGCCCGGTGGCGCGGATGCGCGGGTCGGCGCGGTCGGCGTTCCTGGGGCTGTGCGAAGAGGGGCTGGTGAAGGGGATTCCGGCGGGCGAGTACAAGGCCGGCAAGGAGAACAAGGCGATTGCGGTGCGGGCGGCGCGGCTGCTGCTGGCCGGCACCGAGAAATACTCGATTGGGACGCTGTGGACGGCGGCGACCGGTGGCGGCCGCAAGCAGGATTGCCAGTTGGATGTGGTGTTTGCTTTGTGGAAGAACGGGTTGCTGGTGGGGGAAGGGACGCAAAACGCGGGATAGCGCTCTACCGGAAGGCAGTTTCGGGCTCAGATACCCGGGGGAGCGCACTTCCCACGCCGGGTGCGGATGGGGCTAGGTTTGAGCTTCAAGGTAGGCGACAAAGTCCGGGTCGGCAGCCAGCAGTTTGAAGATGGGCAAAACCACCCTGGGGCCGTTTGCGCTGTTGGTAAAGAGGACGATTCCGGTGCGAGCCTCGGGATTGAAGAAGGCGATGGTGAAGACGCCCTCGTCCATTCCGGTGTGCATGAGGAATGTCTTTCCGTGGGTCTTGACCACTTCCCATCCCGGGCCAAAGCCTACCTGGTCAGGGCAGATGGCGGCCAGTTTTCCGACGCACAGCTCGGCTCGCCGGTCGGTGAGCACGGTTTCCCGAAGGGTGCGGATGGCGGGGGTTTCGCCGACGCCGCGCATCAGGCTTTCCACGAAGCTGGCGTATTGGCCCGGGGTTGTGTAGACGAGATCCGCGGCGACAAACTGGGTGGCGAATTGCGGGCTAAGCCATTTGCCATCCTTGTCAGTTGGTCGCGCGATGTTGCCTTCCATCCAAGGCCGCGGGGTGTAGGCGGTGTGAGTCATGGATGCGGGAGCGAAGACCAGCTCCTGTGCGAGCGATTCGAAAGGGTGGCCGGTCCTTTTTTCTGCAAAGCGGGCGACGTATTGGTAGCCCTCGCCAGAGTAGCCGTAGGCGGAGCCGGGATCCCGCAGGAAGGTGAGTTTGCCGCCGGTTTCGCGCCTCCAGTTTGCGAAGCCAGTCTGGTGTTCGAGGGCGAGACGAGGGGTAAGCAGCTTTGCGCGGGGATCGGCGGCAAGGTCGGGGTCTGTCCAGTAGGGGGCCATGGGCTCATCCAGGGAGAGCCTGCCGGCTGAGGCCAGGCGAAGGATGACCTCTGCGGAGAGGGGTTTGGAGAGGGAGGCAATGTTGTAGAGGGTGGAAGGGGTGGCGGGGACGCCGGGGCGCTGCTCTCCCCATGCCTCTGCCAAGACGGTTTTGCCGTCAGCGACTTGGGCGACGGAGACGCTGGCGACATGCTCATGGGCCAAGAGCGCGGAGATAACCTGCTGGCGAGATGCCGGGGAAGCTTGTGCGGCGGCCGGACGGGCCGATGCGGACAGGGAAGCAGCCAATGCCAGGCTGAGGAGCAGGGGGACGCCGTTGCGATGGAGCACTCTTTGGGAACCTCCGTGGTGTGGCCGGTCGTGAAGGTTGATACGCAGGGGCGGAGGAATTGTTCCAGAGGCCGCGCGGGAAGAGGCTTTTCGGTCGGGTTGGCAAGAAAGTGCATAGTTGTGTGGGATTTTTGTCATCGCGGGAACGTTTTCTATCGTCTTAACGTTTGTGATGCAGATGAATCCGTTTTCCGGCACGAGACAATCCGCGGGGGGCATGGGCGTGAACGCGCTGGCGGCGCGGGAGGCTCAGGAGCTGGTTCGGCAGGAGAGCGCGGCGATTGCTGCCGGCCTGAAGCGGCAGGATGCCGGGCTGCTGGATGAGCTGATTGTCCGCTACCAGCACCGGCTGATGCGGTATCTGCTGTATTTGACGGGCAACCGGGAGCAGGCAGAAGACCTTTTCCAGGAAGTATGGATGAAGGTTCTGGTGCGGGGCGGCCAGTTCCAGGGGAATTCGCGGTTTGACACGTGGCTGTTTACGGTGGCGCGCAACCTGCTGATTGACCTGCGGCGCAAGCGCACGACGGTGAGCCTGGAAGAGATGTTTGAGAGCGCCGGGGAAGATGACCGCGCCATGACGGTTGAGATTGAGGCCGAGGGGCCCTCGCCCTTTGAGCAGTACGCCAGCGCGGAGGACCGGGCGATGCTGGCAAAGGCGCTGATGACGATGGATACGCTGCACCGCGAGGTGCTGGTGTTGCGATTCCAGGAAGATATGGCGCTGGAAGAGATTGCGGCAGTGACGCGTGCACCGCTTTCCACGGTAAAATCGCGGTTGTACCGAGGGCTGGCGCAGATGAAGCCGAAGATGGCTGCGGCGATGGGAACATCGCGGTAGGGTCAGGGGCGACGGGCGCGGCCTGAGGGCGAGACTCCAGATGGGAGTGGCCGTGACGACTGCTGGACAGACCGGCACAGGGGATTCCGACAAGAACAAGGTGCAAGCCGCGCCGCACGAAGCTGCGGGCGAGGATTTGCTGCAGGCACTGGCCGGGCTGGATGCCGGGCGAACCCGCACTGTGGCCGAGCGGACGCGCCGGGTGGTGGCGAGCTCGCAGGGCGTGTTGAAGGAGCAGGAAGCAGGCCGAAATCGTGCCCGCGCCTATGCGCTGGCCGGGGTGATTGTGCTGCTGCTGTTGCTGGCTCCGCTGGCCTGGGAAGCTGTGGAAGGCCTGAGCGGGGACGAGCACCTGGGAGATCCGGGGTCGCAAATGGCCTTGTGGGGCGTGATTGCCTGCGCGGCGATGCTGGCGGCGGTGCTGGTGGTGGGCTGGCTGCGGCGGCGGGAGAGGTAGCGGAATGGGAAAGTTGGCCGGGGTGTGCAACTTAAGCCGGGGCCGACTCGTCCGAAGAAATGGGAAGCACGCACGACGGTGCAGGCCCGGCAGAGCGAACGGATGACTCAGGAAGTACGACACACGGCAGGGCACGACGATGCACGGATGATTCCGGTGTGGTCGATGGTGCTGGCCGGGGTGGCGTTTGTCCTGGTGGAGTACTACTTCTGGTTTGTGCTGCCCAGGTACAGGCATCATGGGCCGGGGCCGCTGGGGTTGGATATCTACTTCAACCTCTCATGGGGCATCCTGGTGGCGCTGTATTTCCTGCTGGTTGGGTATGTCAGCAAGGACGCACCGCGGCGCGGCATGAGCACGCGCTTCTGGATGCTGGTGTGCGTGGTGTTGCCGGGCGGCATTGGGGCGGTGCTGTATGTGCTGCTGCGGCAGCCGCTGCTCTCCACTTGCCCGGCGTGCGGCTCCATGGCGCAGAGCGATTACCACTTTTGCCCGCAGTGCGCGTACCAACTGATGGCCAACTGCGGAAAGTGCTACCGGAGCGTGCGGACGACCGACCAGTACTGTACGCGATGCGGCCACGGCCTGGCGGAAGACCAGATGCCGGCGCGGCTGCGCGGGCCGGGAAACTGAGCCGGAAACGGGCGCGTGGATTCCCTGCAACCTTTTTACCGAGAGCAATCTCCAATGAGTGTGCCGACAACTTCACAGATAACGACGCTGATTGTGGATGACGAGCAACTGGCCCGGGAAGAGCTGCGCTACCTGTTGGGGGAGTGCGGCGGGGTGGAGGTTGTGGCGGAGGGCGCGAACGGCATTGAGGCGGTGGAGCTGATTGAAGCGCACCAGCCCGACCTGGTGATTCTGGACGTGCAGATGCCGGGAATGGACGGGTTTGCCGTCATCAAGCAACTGATTGACCTTCGAAAGCTGGAGCGGCTGCCGCAGTTTGTTTTTGCCACGGCCTATGACCAGTACGCGGTGCGGGCGTTTGACGTGAATGCGGCGGATTATCTGCTGAAGCCCTTTGACGCCAAGCGGATACGCCAGGCGCTGGACCGCGTGCGTGCGCGGCTGGCGGAGAGCCAGTTGGATGTGGCGGAAGTGGGCGTGGCGGGCGGCGAGCGGAAGATGCAGGCGCTGCTGGATCTGCTGAATCGCGCCCCGGCGGCACGGCCGGCCCCACCGAGCAAGCTGGTGGTGCAGGTGCAGAGCCGGTTGCTGCTGGTGGACCAGGCGGAGATTTGCTTTGCGTCGATTGAGGACGGGGTTATCCGCGTGGTGACGCCGACGATGGAAGGGCAGTCGAAGTGCCGGACGCTTGAGGATCTGCTGGAGCTGCTGGACCCGGCGGTCTTTTGGCGGGCGCACCGGGGATTTGTGGTGAATCTGAACCACATTCGCGAGGTGGTGCCGTGGTTCAAGTCGAGCTACCAGTTGCGGATGGCAGACAAGCGGCAGACGGAGATTCCGGTGAGCCGGAACCAGACGAAGCGGTTGCGGGAGTTGTTTAGTCTTTAAGTGGTCAGTGGTCAGTGGTCAGTGGTCAGGGGTCAGGGAATCGGGCTGCGCTCGATTACTGGAAGGGTAGCCTGCTTGCGGGGCGCGAAAGAACAAGTTTCTTGATGTTGCCGGCGGGGCTGCAACGGGTTGTGAGAGCATGAGTTATGGGCCTGGTAAAGCTGACAGCGCGGATCTTTATTGATTTGTTTGGGATTACGCCGCCTACTCCGGAAGAGGAGGGGAAGTATGCGTGGATTCTCTTTGGGCTGTCGCTGGCGACGGTTGTGGCGGTAGGGGCGATTTTCCTGCTGCTGGTGCGGCAGATGGTTGGGTAAGCCAACGGCACTTTCCTTGATGCCATTCAAAGAGAAAGGGTGGGCACGGGCCCACCCTTTTTGCGTCTGCCGGTTGTCTCTCGAAGCGTGGAACTTAGTCGTAGCGCTCGAAGACGATTTGCTTCTTGTGCCAGCCGTGGGAGGCCAGCATGGTGCGGACGGCGGAGACCATGTTGTTGAGCCCGCAGATGTAGGTGTAGATGGAGAACTCCGGGAGCTGGTCTTTGGGGGTGTCGTCGGGGATGTTGGCACCGCCGCCGCGGATTTTGACGATCTCTTCCACGTACTGCTGGACGTAGCCCCGGTTGCCGGTCCAGGATTCCTGAGCGCGGCTGAGGGTGGAGATGTAGTGGAAGTTGGGGTATTTTTTGGCCAGGGCCTCGAAGTAGTCGGAGTAGTAGACCTCCGACTCGTGCCGGGTGCCATAGACGAGCCAGATCTGCTTGCCTTCGGAGCGGTCGGGGCCGTCTTCCGGGAAGAGCCACTGGGTAAAGCCGCGCATGGGGGCGATGCCGGTACCGGTGGCGACAAAGATGGCGTCGGTGACGGGCTGCTGCAGCACGAAGTGGCCGTAAGGGCCATGGACCTGGAGGGTGTCGCCCACGGGCATATCGGCCAGGTCGGCGAGGTGGTTCGAGAAGAATCCGCCTTCGACACGATTGACGCAGAGCTCAAAGCGATTCTTGGACGGCGCCGAGGCGATGGAGTAGGCGCGAGTCTGCGTCTTGCCGGTGGGGTCAACCGCAACCGTGGAGATGAACTGGCCGGCCTTGAAGTCGAAGCTCTCAAGGTCTTCAATGGCGAATTCAAAGTGGTAGCACTGGGCAGACTCGGAGAGACAGGTCTTTTTCAGAAGACGGGCAGTTTTGGTTTCGCGTGCCAAGGGTGAATCTCACTATCAGAAATTTAGGGCCAGCCGTGAACCCGCGTTGATTATACGGTGCGGCGGGGAGGGCTGGCCCGGAGGTATCAGTAGGATTATTCGCCGCGCTTCAGGACTTTGGCGATTTGCGCTTTCAGCTCGGCGAGTTCGCGGC
>Ga0316224_1001492_pt1 | contig 25229 bp, 31 predicted proteins | sample TBH18013metaG_FD_206254 | JGI IMG/M metagenome (GOLD analysis project Ga0316224, IMG submission 206254) | Freshwater microbial communities from Trout Bog Lake, Wisconsin, USA - TBH18013 | ecosystem: Environmental > Aquatic > Freshwater > Lake > Hypolimnion/Profundal zone | place: USA: Wisconsin... | reverse complement strand
TTGTTTGTTTTTCTTTCCCCCCCCCCCCCCCCCCCCCCCCCTTAATTCCCCAAAAATGGCCCAATTATTAGGGAGTGGTATTTTGTAGAAACGACCGCATTCTGCGGGGCGGCTTGATTTCACTGAGTAATTTTCAGCTATTTTGACGAATTTGTTGCATTAGGCTTAGTCGGAGGCGGCTCGCAATATGAGGCGGCGTGCTCAAACTTCTCTCCAAATCTAAAATTTAAATTACGAGAAATCTTAACCGTATCCCAAGCACCGCATGGCACTTTGTTTCCTTTTATTATCCAGTATCCGCCATCCTCATTCGCTGTAAATGGTTCCTGCGCCTCGACCTCTCTGAGACCATATTTTGTAATCAACTCTGAACGAACATATGCAATGGCATTCTTTGGCTGTGATAAATATGGTGCGCACCCCACAGCAAGCATAGTGACCCCAAGGATTGGGCCGACGCACGGTAGCCGGCGAAATACGGCACATAAAAGGGGCGGGGGCAATTCCGAGCTTCCATTAGAGCTAAACACCGACAACCAATAAAGCATCAAGCCCTATTGATTGCAACGCATCTACGTCAGTTTGGGGCCATGTGCGGTCTATGGGGGGGCCACGCGGTTCCGCGCCACCCCCCCACAGAGAGGGGGTGTCGGCGTCAACCGGATCGGCGCGGAGTGAGGCAGCCAGCACCCTTCCCGACCTTGACGCCCCCCCGAATCCTTACCCCAGCGGTTTGCGCCGGCTCATGTCGTGGTGAAAAATCGGTGCCGCCCATTCGATCCGCTGATCCGGGCGCGGCGGCGCGTTGGTCGATTCGAGGGTGAACCGGTCCGGGGCGCTGCCGGGCTTGATCCGCTTCACCAGGGTCGGCCCCTCGGCCACCTTGACCACACAATGGCGGTAGAGGCAGCCGGAGCGGTCGAACGGGAAGTCGCGGCGATAGAGCAGCACGTCGCCTTCCCAATAATCCGGGAACATGGACTCGCCCACCACCTCCACCGCCACGGCATCGGCGGGGCATCCGGGCGGGGCGCCGACCTCGCCGATGCCCGAGCCGTTGGGGCCATCGTCGAACGGATGCATCTCGGCCCCGGCCCCGACCCTGCCCACCACCGGCACCGTGGCCGGAAGGATGAAGTCGGCGGCGTGGCGGCCGATGGCCTTGGCCAGCTTCTCGACCTGATTGACGGTGATGGTCTTGACCCGGCCCTTGATGAAATCGCGCAGCCCCCCCTCGCTGACCCCGGCGGCGTGGGCCCAGGCGTTGACGTTCAAGCGGGGATGGGCGGCCAGATAGCGCTTGAACTCGGCCCGGATGGTTTCTGTGGCGTCCATGGCCGGCAGTGTAATACCAAATCCCGTTGATCGGAACCGATCAACGGGCCCTCAGTCGCCGGGCGGCGGAGCTCCGTCCGCCTTGGCTTTCGCCGCACGAGCGGCGCGGTCGCAGTCGCGCCCGACCGTGTCTCGATGAGTCGTGCTCATCGAGACACGGGATAGCAGACTCCCGAGTGCGTTATAACGCGAAATCCCGGCTTGACCGTTTAGCGTTATAACGCGATACTCTCGCCATGCCGATTCCTTACCCCTTGTGTCGATGCGCCCTGTGGCGGCGGCGGTTCAGGCTGTGGCGGCATGAGAACAAATAGTGATCAACGGCAAGGCAACCTCAGGAGGACAGCATGAGCAAGAAGCGTGGACGGCCCCGCAACTCCCTGGTCGACCGCGAGCCCAACGGACGGGCGCGGCGCCAGCCCCCATTAATCATTCCCCCTGCCGCCCTGGCCCAGCGCGCCGCTTCGCTCGGCCTCGACGTCGATACCCTGATCCGCCATGGCGCCGCCGCCATCGCCGCCATCTGCCTGGACCCGGGGGCGGGAACCGCCCTGGGGCGGCTGACCTGGCGCACCCGCAACGACGGCAGCCGCGAGCGGCGCCTGGGCGATTTCGGGGAGGCGCGACCTTCGGCATGGATCACCGACGAGATGGAAGCGGCGGCCGAGGAGTATCGGGCGCTGTGGGTGCGCTGGTATCGCGTGGTCGGGTTGCCCCGCCGCCATCCCCAAAGCATGGCGTTGGAGCGGCACGGCCGTAGCGCGGCGGTCGACACCACCAGCGACGCGGCGGCCAAACGGGTGATCGCGCGCATGGCCGAGGCCAATGGAATCCTGCGGGCCTGCCCGCAAGGACGGCTGGTGGCGGCGATGATCGACGCTGTGGTGATCGACAACGTCGTACCGGAAAGCCTGCTCCAGAGCTTGCCCCGGACAAGATCCGGGGGCGAGCGCTCGGCGGCGCTGGCGGCGCTGCGCTCGGGCCTCGGCGCTCTCGCCCAGGCCCGGTCGCGGGGGCGGCGGTGCGGGCAGGATGCGGAATATTTTCCGATAAATCTAGAATTTTAGGTTGACATTCCCTTAAGGACGTGCGAAGTCATTAATACACCCTGGCGATCGAACGCCCGGGACGATCAAGCGCCCGGAGGCCTGCCAGCTTCCGGGCGTTTCCCATTCCCGGGGCCGGACGGCACCGGGAGATCCGACGATCCGGAGTCCCCATGTGGCGGTCCATCCTCTCCAGAGCCAATGCGGCGCCCCAACCCGACGCGGCGGACCCTGCCGGCGCAAGGCGGGCTGGGGCACCGGCCATCCCGGCACCGGCCTTTGCCGGCGCCATGACGCGGACGCTCCCCGGGACACGCCCGCCGATCCGGAGCCGCCGCCGCCCGACCCGGTCGAGCGCATGCGGGTGCTGGCCAACCTGATGACCCAGCGAGCCCTCGCCGCCCATGACGCGGCGACGCAGGACCCCCAGAGGGACACCGACGCCATCGATGCCCGCATCGCCCGCGCGGTGCGCACCGCGGCCCAGGCCACCCGGGTCGAGCTGGCGGCGCAGAAGGCCAAGGTCGATGCCGCCGGGGCGGATGAGGTGGCCGACGCGATCATGGTCACGGTGCGAAGGATCGGCGATGGGACGGCGGATTGAGGTTACCCCGGAACTGACCGCGCCGCAGTTCGACTTCGTGTTCGCCGGCGATCCCTTTCCGGCCTTCGTCGGCGGCTATGGCGCCGGCAAGTCCGAGGCCCTGGTGGTGCGGCTGTTGCTGCTGAAGTTCCGCCATCCCCGGCTGGATGTGGGTTACTTCGCCCCCAATTTCGACCTGATCCGGCTGATCGCCTGGCCCCGGTTCGAGGAAAAGCTCGACGCCTGGAAAATCCGCTACCGGCTGAACCGGTCGGAGAAGGTCATGCGGCTGGCGACCGGCGGCCAGATCATCTTCCGTTCCATGGAGGTTCCCGAACGCATCGTCGGCTTCCAGATCGCCGATGCCGGGGTCGACGAGCTGGATACGCTACGCGAAGACCACGCCAGGAAGGCCTGGGACCGGATCATCGCCCGCTGCCGGCAGAGAAAGCCGGACGGAACCCCCAACACCGCCGCGGTGGCGACGACGCCGGAAGGGTTCCGGCTGGTCTACTGTCTGTGGCAGCGCGACCGGCGGCAGGGTTACCGGCTGTTCCGGGCGCCGACCCGCTCCAATCCGTTTCTGCCCCAGGGCTATATGGAGCAGTTGCGCTCGACCTATTCGCCGCAATTGCTCGACGCCTATCTGGAGGGGCGCTTCGTCAACCTGACCAGCGGCACCGTCTACCCGGATTTCTGCCGGCGCGCGAACCACACCGACGCCGAATTGGCGCCGGGCGAGGCGGTCCATGCCGGGGTCGATTTCAACGTCTATAACTGCACCGCGGTGATCGTGGCGATCCGCAACGGCCGGCCGCTGATCCTCGACGAATTGACCGGGTTGCGCGATACCCCGGCCCTGGCCCGCCTGCTGAAGGAACGCTACCGGGACCGGGACCATCCGGTCACCGTCTATCCCGATGCCAGCGGCCAGGGCCACAAGACGGTCAACGCCTCGCTGTCGGACCTGCAGATTCTCAAGGATCACGGCCTGACGGTGGTGGTCAACCCCACCAATCCCGCCGTCAAGGACCGGGTGGCGGCGGTCGGCGCCGTGATCTGCAACGGCGAGGCCCGGCGCGGGTTGCTGATCAATACCCGGCGCTGCCCGGTGCTGACCGAGTGCCTGGAGCAACAGGTCTACGACCGGCACGGCGAGCCGGACAAGGCGGCCGGCAAGGACCATGCCCCGGACGCCCTGGGATATGTCGTGGTCAAGCTGTGGCCGGTGGTCAGGCCACCTGCGGCGCGGGTGGTCAATCTTTCCCTGTGAGGTTTCGTCATGGCATCCCAAGTAAGCGATCAATCCGCCGCCGTCGCCGCCATGGCCGAACACTGGCCGATGATCGACGCCCTGGTGGGCGGCACCAAGGCCATGCGCGCCGCCGGCAGGGCGTTCCTGCCGCAATGGCCCAAGGAAGACGAGTCCAGCTACCAGACCCGCCTTGCCGTCGCCACCCTGTTCCCGGCGTTCAGCCGTACCACCGCCGTGCTGGCGGCCAAGCCGCTGTCCAAGCCCATCGGCCTGGGCGAGCTGCCGCCCGCCATCGCCGGTTTGATCGCCGATATCGACATGGCCGGCAGCACCCTGCATGCCTTCGCGGCGCAGGTGATGCTGGCCTGCCTGCGCTATGGCCTGGCCGGGGTGCTGGTGGAATGCCCCCCCGCCGAGGGGGCGGTGACCCGGGCCGACGAGGTTGCCCGCGGCATCCGGCCCTATCTGGCCCTCTACCCCGCCAAGACCATTTTGGGCTGGCGCTCGGCCCGGGGTCCGCAAGGCACCATCCTGACCCAGTTGCGCCTGTTGGAACAGGTGACCGAGGCCGATGGCGATTTCGGCGAGGCCACGATTACCCAGGTCCGGGTCCTGACTCCCGGCGCTTGGGCTATCTGGCGCCAGGCATCCGCCGGCACCGGCGACAGGGAGGAGTGGGTGCTCCACAGCCAGGGCACCACCACCCTGACGACGATTCCCTTCGTGTTCTTCTACGGCCTGCGCGATGGCTTCGGTCTCGGCCCGCCGCCGCTGCTCGACCTGGCCTATCTCAATGTGGAGCATTGGCAATCGGCTTCGGACCAGCAGACCATCCTGCATGTGGCCCGGGTGCCGATCCTGTTCGCCAAGGGGTTCGCCGAGGGCGATTCCATCCTGGTCGGGGCCAGTTCGGCGGTGTCCAGCGCCAGCCCGGATGCCGAACTCAAATATGTCGAGCATAGCGGCGCCGCCATCGAGGCCGGCCGTCAGGCGCTGATCGACACCGAGGACCGCATGCGCCAGATCGGCGCCGAACTGCTGGTGCAAAAGCCCACCATCGCCACCGCCACCCAGACGGTCTCCGAGGGCGAGGCCAGCCGCTCGATCCTGCAGCGCATCACCGAGACCTTCGAGGATTCCCTCGCGGAATGCCTCCGCTTGATGGGCGCGTGGATCGGCGAGACCGTCACCGCCGAAGTCGAGATGTTCAAGGATTTCGGCGCCACCGATCTGTCCGAACGGTCCAGCGACATCCTGTTGCGCGCCGCCGCTGGCGGCCATGTGTCGTCGGAGACGGTGTTCCACCAGTTGCGGCGCCGCGACATCATCGCCCCCGATCTGAGCTGGGACGACGAGCAGGGCAAGTTGGCCGCCAAGCCGCCGCCGGTCAAGGACGACCAGCCCACCTGATCATTCACCCGCCCGGCCATTGCGCCGGGTTTTTCATGCCGCGGCGCCGATGCGCCCGGCGCCCCCGGCCCGGATGGGCCTTTTGCCAGAAGGTCGGATGATTCATGAAACTCAAGCTCGACGATAACGGCCATGTGGTCGTGCAGGACGGCAAACCGGTCTATGTCCACGACGACGGCAAGGAAATCGCCTTTGACGCCGCCGGCACCGTCGCCACCATCTCCCGCCTCAACGGCGAGGCCAAGGGCCACCGGGAACGGGCCGAAAAGGCCGAAGCCGGGCTCAAGGGGTTCGAGGGCATCACCGATGCCGGCGCGGCGCTGAAGGCCCTGGAGACGGTCAAGGGACTCGACGCCAAGACCCTGGTGGGGGCCGCCGAGGTCCACCAGGCCAAGGCCGAGGCGATCAAGGCGGTGGAGGAGAAATACGCCCCGGTCCTCAAGGAACGCGACGACCTCAAGACCGCCCTGGTGAGCGAGAAGCTGGGCGGCGCCTTCGCCCGCTCCCGGTTCATCGCCGACAAGCTGGCCATTCCCGCCGATCTGGCCCAGGCCCGCTTCGGCGAGTCCTTCCGCCTGGAGGGCGGCGACGTGGTGGCCTACGACAAGGCCGGCAACAAGCTGTTCAGTCGCGCCCGCCCGGGCGAGGCCGCCGGGTTCGACGAAGCCCTGGAACTGCTGATCGAGCACTATCCCTACCGCGACCACATCGTGAAGGGGTCGGGGGCCTCCGGCGGCGGCGCCCAAGGCGGCGGCCATGCCCTTCGCCCCGGAACCAGGACCCTCGACCGCGCCGCCTTCGACCGCATGCCTCCCGAGCAGCGCATGGCCCACGTCAAGGCCGGCGGCACCGTCACCGACTGATCGACGGGGAATGCGGGCGAGACGCCCGCGCTCCATCGAAGGTTAACCAATCCCCATTTTCGGAGTAACCACCGTGGCCAATACCCTGACCTCCCTGGTACCGACCATTTATGAGGCCCTCGACGTGGTCTCGCGCGAACAGATCGGCTTCATCCCCGCCGTGGCGCGCAATTCCAGCGCCGAACGCGCCGCCCTCAACCAGACCATCCTGGTCCCCATCGCGCCGGCCACCACCCTGTCCGACAACACCCCCGCCGTCACGGCGCCCAATGAGGGCGACCAGACCGTCGGCAATGTCGCCATGACCATCAGCCGTTCCAAGCACGCCCCGATCCGCTGGAACGGCGAGGAACAGCGCGGCCTGATCAATGCCGGCAGCTATGGCGGCATCCTGACCAACCAGTTCGTCCAGGCGTTCCGCGCCATCACCAACCAGATCGACATCGACCTGTGGACGACGGCGTCCCAGAACGCCTCCCGCGCTTACGGCACCGCCGGCTCCACCCCGTTCGGCACGGCCGGCGACCTGTCGGACATCGCCCAGGTCCGCAAGATCCTGGACGACAACGGCACGCCCCAGGGTGACCTTCAGCTTGCCCTCGGTTCGGCCGCCATCGCCAATCTGCGCGGCAAGCAGAACGTGCTGTTCAAGGTCAACGAGGCCGGCACCGACGCGCTGCTGCGCCAGGGCATCATCGGCGAGCTGGAAGGCATGAACATCCGCAACTCCAACGCCGTCCAGGCGGTGACCAAGGGCACCGGCGCCGGCTACACCACCGACACCGCCGGCTATGCCGCCGGCGCCACCACCATCACCCTGATCACCGGCACCGGCACCGTCCTGGCCGGCGACCGCGTCACCTTCGCCGGCGACGCCAATATCTACATGGTGGCCGGCGGCATCGCCGCTCCCGGTGCCATCACCCTGGCGGCTCCCGGTCTCAAGGTGGCGCTGCCGGCCGCCGCCACCGCCGTGACCATCGGCAATACCGCCATGGCCAATATCGCCTTCACCCGCTCGGCGGTGCAGCTTGTCACCCGCGCCCCGGCCATGCCGGTCGGCCCGGACGGCAAGGCCATGGACATGGCCGACGACGTGATGTCCATCACCGATCCGCTGACCGGCATCACCTTCGATATCGCGGTCTACCGTCAGTTCATGCAGCTGGTCTACCAGGTGCGGCTGGCCTGGGGCTATCAGGCGATCAAGTCCAACCACATCGCCCTGCTGCTGGGCTGATACGGCGGGCGAGGGCTTCCGCCCTCGCCCCTCCATCATCTGGGGGACATCCCATGATCTGCAAAACCATCCGGGTCACCGCGCCGGTCTCGGACGAAAACCCGCTCGGCTACATCGTCATCAACGAATCGGACCTGACCGACGGGCACACGCTTTTCGACGCCCCGGAAAAGGGGGCGCCCGAGAGTGTCTCCGTTCCGAAACGGGCCAAGTGACATGGCGCTGACCGATGCCCAGATGGTGGATGTCCGGCGCTACATGGGCTATCCGCTCGCCGGAACCACCATGCCGATCACCAATGACCAGGATCTGGTCTATGGCCGGTTCGGCATGGTCACCATGTCCCTGCAGCAGCGCCTGACCACGCTCGGCGCCGCCGAAGAGGCCATCCTCACCACCACCTATCTCGCCAATCTCAATACCCTCGAGGCGGCCATTCCCGCCGCCGCTGCCAATCTCGACACCGACAGCGCCGCGGTGTGGACCCACAACAAGAACGAGGTCGCCGAGCGTGCCGCCCTGTTCAATCGCTGGCGCCGCGAGATGTGCGCCTTCATCGGCTTTCCCCCCGGTCCGCTGCTGGCCGGCAGCGGTTGCAGCATCGTGCGGTGCTGATATGGACGGATTCACCATCCAGGCCCGGGTCTATGCCGGCTATGCCAAGGCGGCGGCCCGCGTCGGCCTGCCGCACCACCTCTACCGCCCGGCCGATCCCATGGCGCCGCTGGCGGCGGTGCTGGTCAGCCTAGCGGCCAGTTTCAATGTCAAGGGCGCCTATACCCAGCCCAATATTTATGGCAACGCCCTGTGGCAGTGCATCGCCGATGGGGCGCAGTTGCGAGTTGGCGACTATCTGCGCGGCGCCGCCACCTATTTCATCGCCGCCCTGCAGCCGCTGCTGCCGATCCTGGCGGTGGAGTGCAATCGCACCATCCAGGCGGCCCGGGTCGCGGCGGCTTCCGGTGCCGGCGTGGTCGGCTATAACGGCGGCTCGCCCGCCACCGAGGTTGCGTTTCTGACCGGCTGGCCTGCCTCGGTGCTGCGCGGCCCGCCAGGCGAGAAGAACCCGGTCGGGCTGCCCGACGATGTGCGTCAACCCTGGTTTCAGGTGCTGTTGCCGGCCTCTGCCGGTCCCATGCTCCGGCCCTCGGACATCATCACCGACGACCTCGGCAATCGGTACATTTGCGGTCAGGTCGAACTGACCGATCTGGGCTGGCGGCTTATGGTCCAGCAGGCGGTGACCTAGGATGAAACCGCAGTGTTTCATCCGGCGCGGGTCGGAGACCCGTTTGGTGGAGAATTGACATGGCTGACCTCTCCGACGTTCAGCGGGCGGTGGTCGATCTCCTGGCCGCCACCGCCTATCCCGCCGGCACCGCGCAGCCATCGGCCATCATCGATCCCGCCACCGGCGCCCCGGTGACGTTCCAGGCATCGCGCGGCTGGCCACAGCCGGCCCAGTTGCAGGACCTCCTCCGGGCCGGTTCGGTCTATGTCAACGTCTGGGCGCTCAAGGGCGGCCAGTCCACCACCCGCTATCCCGTCCGGTGGCAGACGGTGGCGGTCACCCCGCCGACCGTCACCCTGGCGGTCTCCGGCAATACCGTCACCCTGGGCGGCGCCATCGCCACCGGCCAGAACGTGGCGATTGTCGTCGATGGCGTCGGTTCCGTGCATGCCGTCCAGGCCGGCGACACCCTGGCCGGCATCGCCTCAGGCCTGGCCATGGCCATTGGCGGCGGCGCCACCAGTTCCGGCCCGGTGATCACCATCCCCGGCACGCCCACTATCGGCGCAACGGTGGGAACCTTCGGCCAATCCCTCCAGGAGGTGGCGCGGCAGATCCGGCGGCTGCAGGTCAATATCTGGGCGCCGACCCCGGGTATCCGCGATGCCGCCGCTAAGGCGCTGGTTCCGGCGCTCCGCTCCGTCACCCGGCTGGCCCTGCCCGATGGCAGCGGCGCCCGCCTGATCACCGAATGCGACGGCGACGATGACGACGCCGACCAGAAGGAACAGGCCTATCGCCGCATCCTGATCGTTCCGGTGGAATACGCCACCACCGTCACCGGCAGCGCCGCCACCGTCGCCGTGGTCACTACCACGCTATCGCCCTCGCCCGAGGGCTGTCCCGTCACCCGATTCGACACCACCACCGGAGTTCCGACGCCATGAAGGCCCTCACCGTCATTCACCCCTTCGGCGCTTATGCGCGGGGGGACCGCATCACCGATCCGGCCGCCATCGCCGCCGTGCTGGCGGGCGACAACGCCCACCACGTCAACCGGGTCGAACTGCCCGATGCCCCGGCGCCGAAGACCGCTCCCGCCCCCACCGCCTGACCGGAGGCCTGACCCATGCCCGTTTATGCCCTTGGCGCGCTCAACACCACGGCGCTGACCGCCCCGGATGTCTACATCCAGAAAATTCCGCCGCGCACCCTCTATATCAACGGCGTCCCCTCCGATAGTCTCGGTCTGGTCGGCGTCGGGTCGTGGGGACCGGTCAACTCGGCCATCCTGGCCAGTCCCGATACCTTCGGGCCGGTGACGGTGCGCTCCCGCGATCTCGCCACCGCCCTGGCGGTTTCCGCTCAGGCCGGCGCCCAGAATGTGCGGGCGGTACGGATCACCGACGGCACCGACGCCGCCGCCACGGCCGCGCTGGTGGACACCGCCGGCACCCCCGTCACCGGCGCTACCCTGACCGCGTTCTACAGTGGCGTGGTCGGCAACACCCTGACCGCAACTATGGCCGCCGGCACCAGGACCGGCAGCTTCAAGCTGACCCTCCAGCGCCCGACCTATACCGCCGAGGTGTTCGACAATATCGGCGGCAGCGGTGCGGCGTTCTGGGTCAATCTGGTCAGCGCCGTCAACAACGGCCAGAGCGGTATCCGTGGTCCGTCGCAGCTGGCGGTGGCCAGTCTCGGCACCTCCAGCGCCGCCCCCGCCGTCGCCGGCGCCGTCACCCTCTCCGGCGGCAGCGATGGCACCACCACGATCACCGACACCTTGCTGCTGGGCACCGATGGCACGACGCCGTCGGCCCGCACCGGCATGTACGCCCTGCGCGGTTCCGGCGTCCAGGTGCTCAACCTCATCGACCACACCACCTCGACCGGTTGGCCCACCATCGTCGCCTTCGCCGAGTCCGAGGGGATCTATTCGGTCAACGCGGCGGCGGCCGGAACCTCCTATTCCGCCACCTCGACCTTGCTCAACACCGCCGGCACCGACGACCCGGCCCTGAAGCCGCTGGTGGGTGATTGGACCTATTGGAACGACACCGTCAACGGCGTGCTGCGGCTGCTGTCGCCGGCCACCATGGTGGCGGCCCGGATCGCCGCCACCTCGCCGCATCTGTCGTCGCTCAACCAGCCGCTGGCCGGGGTGGTCGGCACCCAGCGCAGCAGCCAGAACCAGCCCTACAGCCTGGCCGAGATCGGCGCCACCGCCACCAGCCGCCTGGACGTGGTGACCAATCCCTGCCCCGGCGGCAATTATTACGGCTGCCGCACCGGCCGCAACGCCAGCAGCGATCCCACCCGCAACGGCGACAACTACACCCGCATGACCAACTACCTGGCCATCACCCTGGCGGCGTCCTATGGCTGGGTGGTGGGCCAGCCCCAGACCAAGGATCTGCGGAGCAAGGCCAAGGCCTCGATCGCGGCGTTCCTGTCCGGCCTGGAACAGCAGGGCATGATCGGCGACGTCAACGGCGGCCCGGCCTTCAGCGTGGTGCTGGACCAGACCAACAACCCCGACAGCCGGGTGGCGCTCGGCTACATGCAGGCCGATGTCCAGGTCAAGTATCTGTCCATCGTCTGGTTCTTCCTGGTCAATCTGGAGGGCGGCCAGTCCGTCAGCGTCCGCCTGACCAACACCCTGGCCGCGTAAGGAACCCTTCCCATGCCCATCAACGACCAAAGCGTCGGCCGCGACGTGACGGTGGATATCGTCACCTCCTATGGCCTCGTCAGCTTCTCCATCACCACCAGCTTTCACGCCAAGCCCAAGCATACCGACCTCAAATCGGTGGCCCTGGACGGCACCCACCGCGAGGGCTATGTCCCGGCCGGCTGGGATCTGACCTTCAAGCTGGATCGCGGCGATTCCACCGCCGACGACTATTTCGCCCAGGTGGAGGCCGACTATTTCGCCGGCATCAACCAGGCGCCCGGAACGGTGCAGGAAACCATCACCAACCCGGACGGCTCCATCAGCCAGTACCGCTACGAGGGGGTGACGCTGAAATTCGACGATGCCGGCGAGAAGGCGGGCGACAAGCTGATCCAGATGAGCGTCGCCGGCTTCGCCAACCGCCGCAAGAAGGTGATGTGATATGGCAAAAGTGACAATGCGGGACGGGGCAACCCCGTCGGAAAAGATCATCAAGGCCGCCGCCGCGACCATCTCCGTCACCGACGCCGATGGCCGTGTCATCGTCATCGGCAAGCCCCGGCCCCTCGACAACCTGGATTTCGCCAAGGCGGCCGGCGGTGACAAGCTCAACCTGATCTATCTCGCCGAGGTCGCCCACCTCAAATTCGTGCGGCAGATCGATGGTGACACCGTTTCCACCCCCTCCAACGAACTCCAGTTGCGCGCCCTCTATCAGCGTCTGGGCGACAATGGCAACGAGGCGGTGCAGATGGCGGTGGCGGAGAACTTCATGCCGAAAGGAATGGAGGAGTCCGACCTAAAAAACTCCTGAGGGACGACGCCGCCAACGAATGCCTGTGGCTCGTCCATAACGGAGTCCCCTTCGACGTGGCGTTCTCGCTGGACACCCCCCATCGTCAATGGATGGCCATCAAGTTCAGCGAGTTCCACGGCGCCGAATTCGACATCGGCGCCATGCGGTTCAAGGAGCGCAAGCCATGAAGCAATTCGGCAGCCTGGGGGCGTTCGCGGTCGAATTGCTGGCGCTCCGGATTGTCACCGAAAAGGCCCTTGAGCATGGCCTTGAGGTGGCGGCGAGAAAGGTCGAGGCCACGGCGAAAGCCGAGATCGGCCGCTACCAGGATGAGATCGGCCCCTTTCCCGCCTGGGCCGAACTCGCCGAATCCACCAAGGAAGACCGGGTGCGGCAGGGCTTCACCGAGAACGACCCTCTGCTTCGGTCGGGCGAGTTGCTCCACTCGATCAGTCACGAGACGAAAGGGCGGCAGGCGGTCATCGGATCAACCTCGGAGGTTGCCGTCGACCAGGAATTCGGCACGGCGAAGATGCCGCCGCGCCCCTTCATGGGGCCGGCGGTCGAGCGCAATCACGAGGTCATCAGGACGCTGGTCGGGACGGCTGCGGTGCAGGGCCTGCGGGGCAATGCCCAGATTCATCAGAGCCTGGGATACGACCACAAAGTTTAGGTGGTGAGGATCGGGGTGGTCGATGAACCGGAAACGGTCGGCGAGCCAAGCGCGGGTATCGGAGAGAGGCGTGGTCATGACGATTGAAGCCTATCAGGTCGCGGTGAGAATCGCCCTCATCGAGAATGTTACCAGCGGTCTGGCGGCGCTGTCGCGCCACTTCCAATCGGCGAATGCGGGTGCCGATGCGTTGGAGCAGAGGCTGGCCCGCATCGGCAAGATGTCGACGTTCGGCGGAGCTCAGCGCGCCGCGGGAAACCTCGTCCTGAAAATGGACGAGGGGATGCTGGATGAGGCGAGGCGGCACCAGGACCAATTGGCGGTGCTCCGCTTCCCGGGTATTAACCATGGCAACTTCGCCTCGGCCATGGCCCGGGATGGCGACGTGGCCGAACGGGTGATCATGGATGCGCCCAAACGCGCCGAGCAGCGCGGCCCCCTCGGCGATCCGGCGACCGGGGGCTTCACCCCGGATCGCTTCAACGACGTGTTGAGCCTGATCACCAAGGCCTATACCGCTTCCGGCGGTCGGGCGGCGCCCGATCAATCCCTGGAGTTGATCATGGCCGGCGGGATCGCGGCACAGGCACGGTCGGACCGCGCCTTGTTCCTCGGGACGATGGACCCGGCGAAGGCGGCCGGCCCCGGCAGAATCGGCGACGGGCTGCTGGCCGGTTGCCGGGAATGGGTCCTGGGGCACACCACCCGGCAAATCGCCGACCTGATGGCCGGGAACGGAATGCGGGAACCGGGGCAGGCCGGCGGCGATCCGGGCGCGCTCAAGGATGGGACGGACCCGTTTGCCTGGACGGAGCATCTGCGCGCCACCGCTATCAGGGACGGCTCCGCCATGGCGGGGGCGCTGTCCAGGATGACCGGCGATCGCAAATTCACTGACCTGATGTTGGGGAGGTCCAGCCATCGGGAGGGGATTCAACAGAGCATGGCCACCGCCGGCGCCGGCACACTGAGCGGCAAGCTCCTCCAAGACGAGGCGCGGCGCGCCGATCTGACGCCGGAGCCTGGGCGCAACATCCTGCCGCTGGCCATCGCCGGGTTCGAGCGCCTCAATGGCGTCCTTGAGCGGGTCATGGCCTTTGCCCGAGAGCACGGCACCCTCACAAAATGGGTCAAGATCGGGGCGGCGGGTCTTGCCGCCGCCGCCGGCCTTGGCGGCGTGTTGATGCCGGTCTCGGGTGGGATCGCCACGCTGGGGCTGGCGCTTAAGGGGTTTCCTGCAGGGGCCAAGCTGATGGGCCTGTCGAACGGATTCACCGCCCTTGGCGGGGCGCTGGGACCGTTGATCGCGCTGCTGGCCAAGGGCGGGGTTTATGGGGCGGTCGCCCATGGGGTGGTCTCCGCCGTCGATCCCGAGGACAAGGCCGGCGGCTGGATGGATAAGACCATCCCCGGCATGTCGTGGATCGACGACAAGGCCAGCAAGGTCGGCTTCGGCCTGAGCTATGCCGAGCAGCGGGAGAAATTCGGCATTGGGGGGCAGCCCCAGACCATCAACCTGACCAACACGACCGTACTCGACGGCAAGGTCATCGCCACCAGCGTCACCAAACACATGGCCGACGGCATGGACCGCGCCCCGGATTCCGGGACCGGCTTCGACGGCCGCCAGTCGCTCGCCCCCACCTTCCTGCCGATGATGCCCTGATGCCCGTCACCCCCACATCATCGAGCGCCGGCCCCTCCGGACAGATGCTCTCGGCTGGCCCCAACCTGACCTTGGGCGACGTGGTGTTCTCCGAGTTCGAGATCCCCGAATCCCTGCCGCTGGGCGGCGATCATATGCTGGCCGAGCACAAGCTGCCCGGCGGCGTCCGGGTGATCGACGCCATGGGACCGGACGAGCGCGACGTGGAATGGAGCGGGCGGTTCCGTGGCGCCAATGCCCAGCTTCGCGCCCTGCGCCTCGACACCCTGCGGGCAGGGGGCCGCCAACTGACCCTCACCTTCAGCGGGTTCCGCCGCCAGGTGGTGATCCGCCGGTTCCATTACGACGTTCAGATGGCCGGGCTGGAGATTCCCTACAAGCTGACCCTGTCGGTGGTGATCAACAGCAATCGCCCCCTGCTGGCGACGCCCCCCAGCGTCGATCAGGCCCTGGCCGCCGATATGGCCGCCATGCAGGCCCTCGGTCTCGCCGAGGCCAACGTCCTGACCCAATTGCGCGCCGTGGCCACCGCCTACGCCGCCTATCAGTCCGTCCGGGCCGGCAACTATACCGCCATCGGCGCGCTGATCGGGGCGGCAGCAGCCGGCGCCACCGCGGCGGGACCGTCCAGCGCCCTGATGGGATCGCTGCTCGGCCTGTCCAATTCCGTCACCGCCGCCATCGCGGTGACCGCGCCGCTGCTCCAGGCGACGGCGCTGCCGGGCGGCGGCATGGCGGCGCTGGCATCGGCCGCGACCCTGGCGATGTCGTCGCTGGCCTTCCAGCAGATGGCGCAACTGCTGGCCCTGCAAAGCCTGACCAACCGGGCCGCCACCAATCTGGGCAACCAGATCGACGGCGACGGCGGCTGGAACGGCCCCGCCGTCATGGCGGCGGCATCATGAATGCCACCGTCACCACCAGCGGCGGGACGCTGTTCCGCCTCGCCCTCGATCACTATGGCGACGCCACCCAATGGTGGCGCATCGCCCAGGCCAACGGCCTGAGCGACCCCATGATCAGCGGCACCGTCACCCTGACCATTCCCGCCCTCACCCCCACCGACAGCGGAGGCATCCTTGACCCGCGCCGTTGATCCAAATGCCGTGGCCTCGCAGGTGCGCCAGCCGGGAGCCCGCGTCACCGTCAACGGGATCGTGGTGCCGTGGACGGAATGGACCGTCACCAATGTCAGCCACTTTTCCGCCGACACCTTCGCCGTCACCTTGGCCGTCAAGACCCTGCCGGCCGGCGTCGATCCGGCGTGGTGGGCCACCACCGACGCGGCGACGGTGGAGATCGCCGCCGGGTTCGCTGACGAGTCCGGGGAGATCTCCGCTCTGACCAGCCTGATCGTCGGGCGGGTCGATGAGGTCGAGCTCTGCCCGCTCGAGCGCACCCTGCGCCTGACCGGCCGCGATCTGTCGTCCCGGTTGATCGACGCCAAGACCGCCGAGAAATTCCAGAACCAGACCGCCTCCCAGGTGGTGCAGACCCTGGCGGCGCGGCGCGGCCTGACCGCCGACGTCGTCGCCACCACCACCCGGGTGGGGCGCTATTACGAGATCGACCACGCCCGGATCACTACGGAACAGACCGAATGGGCGCTGCTGTCCTGGCTGGCCCAGGAGGAGCAATACGACCTGTGGGTGGGCGGCACCACGCTCTACTTCCACCCCAGCCTGGACCCGGCGGTGACGGCGCCGCGCCCCTATCTCTGGGTCGAGCCGGGCGACCAGGGGCCGGGCATCGCCACCCTCGACCGCCCCCGGCTGAAGCGGTCGCTGACCATCGCCAAGGATATCGTGGTCAAGGTCCACTCGTGGAATCAGGCCAAGGAATCGGGCTACACGATCCAAACCAAGATGCCGCGCGCCTCGTCCGTATCCTCTGACGGCGAGGCGCAGACCTATGTCTTCACCCGGCCGAACCTGGAGTGGGACCGGGCGGTGGCCTATGCCCAGCAGATGGCGGCCGAAATCTCCCGCCACGAATATGTGATCGAGGCCGAAGGCCCCGCCGATCTGATCCTGAGCCCCCGCCAACTGATCAAGACCACCGGCTTCGGCGGCTGGGACGGGGTCTATACCGTCGATCAGGTCGAGCGCGGCTTTTCCGTCCCGGGAGGGTTCCGCATGTCCTGGCGGGCCAAGAATCACCCGACGCGCGCCATGGTGGCGCTGTGAGCATCGGCCGCATCCTCAACCGCGTCCGCGGCGAGGCCATCGCCGCCGCCGATGCCCACCGCCAGCATACCCGCATCGGCATCGTCAGCGGCTTCGACCCGGTGCGCTATTGCGCCAAGGTTCGGCTGCAGCCCGAGCCGCCCGACCAGCCGGCGGGCTCCACCGAAACCGGCTGGCTGCCGGTGCTGGCGCTGTGGGGCGGCAATGGCTGGGGCCTGTTCTGCCCGCCGTCGCCCGGCGATGTGGTCGAGGTCCAGTTCCAGGAGGGCGGACGCGAGGCCGGGATCGTCCTCGGCCGGTTCTTCAGCACCGTCACCCAGCCGCTGCCGGCGCCCTCGGGCGAGTTCTGGCTGGTGCATCAATCGGGCAGCAAGCTCAAATTCCACAATGACGGTAGCGTCGAACTGGCGGCGGCAACCAACCTGACCATCACCGCCGGCCAGACCCTGCGGCTGGCCGGGGCGGATATCCAGATCCACGCCACCAATTCGTATCGCTGGGATGTCAACGGCCACGGCCAGCACTGGACGCCGACCAGCGTCAACACCTGGCAGACCGGCGAGACCGCCGGCACCACCAACCCCATCAGCCCGCCGGAAATTGGATAGACCATGCCCGATCTCGCGCATCTGTGGGCCGGCGACCTGTCGTTCGGTCCCACCGGCGACCTCGCCATCGTCGATGGCCTGGAGATGGGCCGCCAGCGGGTATTGCGCCGCCTGCTGACCAATCCGGGGGAATATCTGTGGCAGCCGGGGTATGGCGCCGGTCTGCCCACCTATGTCGGGCTGACGCCGGCGGTGGCCGAGATCGCCGCCCTGATCGGCGGCCAGATGACGCTGGAACCGGCGGTCGCCCCCGATCCCGCCCCGGTGGTGACGGTCACCGCCATCCCCAACGGCCTGTCGGTGGACATCGCCTATACCGATGCCGGCAGCGGCTCGCCCGTCACCCTCGCCTTCGATCTTCAGTAGGAGCGGCGCCAGATGGTTCTCAGCACCCAGGATTTCACCACGCTGGTGCGCAACATGGTCGCCGCCGCCCAGGGTGGCGCCACCGCCGCCCTCAATCTGACCCCGGGCTCGACCCTGCGCGCTATCATCGAGGCGGTGGCCGGGACGGTGCTGTGGCTGGAAAGCCTGATCCTCCAGGTGCTGATCCTGACCCGCGCCGCCACCAGTTCGGGCAGCGATCTCGAGTCCTGGATGGCGGATTTCAGCCTGACCCGCCTGCCGGCCACCAGCGCCACCGGAGCCGTCACCTTCGCCCGCTTCACCGCCACCCAGGCGGCGGTGGTGCCGTTGAACGCCACCGTGCGGACCGGCGACGGCAGTCAGGGTTTCGTGGTGGCGCTGGACACCACCAATCCGGCCTATAACGCCAATCTCGGCGGCTATGTCCTGGCGGTTGGCGTCTCCAGCCTGTCGGTGGCGGTCCAGGCGATCACCAGCGGCAGCGGCGGCAATGTGCTGGTGGGGGCCATCACCACCATCGGCCAGGCCATCCCCGGCGTCGATACCGTCACCAATGCCGCCGCCTTCACCAATGGGCTGGATGCCGAGACCGATGGCGCCTTCCGCCTGCGCTTCATCGCCTATATCGCCTCGCTGTCCAAGGCGACCAAGGCTTCGGTCGGCTATGCCATCACCAGCGTCCAGCAGGGGCTGCAATACCAGATCGTCGAGAACCAGCAATATGGCGGCACCACCGACAACGGTTATTTCTTCGTGGTGGTGGATGACGGCTCCGGTTATCCGTCATCGACCCTGCTGGCCAATGTCAACACCGCCATCGACGCGGTGCGGGGGCTGGCGATCCGCTTCGGGGTGTTCGCCCCGGTGGTGGTGACCGCCACCCCCACCATGACCATTACCGCCGCCGCCGGATATCCCCATGCCACGGTGGTCGGCGCGGTCGGAACCGCCCTGACCGCCTTCATCGGCGCCACCGCCGACCTGACCGCCACGGTCAAGCAGGCGATCAAGCCCGGCACCCCGGTGGTGTCCTGATATGGCGATTGGCGATCAGAACGACATGGCGGGACGGCTGGCCGCCCTGCTGCCGGTCTCGTGGTTCCAGGGCGCGGTTCCGGTGCTGTCGGTGCTGCTGGCCGGGTTGGGCAATGGGCTGGCGCTGATCTACAGCCTGACCGCCTATGCCAAGCTCCAGACCCGCATCGGCACCGCCAGCGATGGCTGGCTCGACCTGATTTCGGCCGATTTCTTCGGCACAACCCTGCCGCGCCGGACCGGAGAACTGGACAGCCGCTACCGCGCCCGCATCCTGGCTCAGTTGCTGCGGGAACGGGCCACCCGCAAGGGCATGATCGGCATGCTGACCGTGCTGACCGGCCGGGCGCCGCTGGTGTTCGAGCCGGAGCGCCCCGCCGATACCGGCGGCTGGGGTGGTGGCTGCGGCTATGGCGTGGCGGGGGGCTGGGGGTCGGTGCTGCTGCCGGCCCAGGTCTTCGTCACCGCCTTCCGCCCCACCGGCACCGGCGTGCCCATCGTCGCCGGCTATGGCATCCCGACCGGCGCTTACGCCACCGCCGGCCAGGCCGAATATGCCGCCATGACCATGGTCCAGGGCGCCGTCACCGATGCCGACATCTACGCCGCGGTCGATGCCACCAAACCCGCCGGCACCACCGCCTGGACCGCCATCAGCAGCTAGTTTTTCCGCCCCTCACTGTGGGCTTCGGCCCCCTCACGTCCGCCGCCTGTCCCGGCGGTCTTTTTCGTTGGAGCGCCCGTATGGATCGCCAGATTGTCTTTCCCGCCGCCATCCCGCTTGAAACCGATCTGCTGAATGCCCAGCGCTTCACCATGACCGCGCTGGGATCCATCATGCAGACGGTTTTGGGCAGTTCGACCCTGGTCCAGGGCCTCGCCTGCGCCCCGACCTCTCCCGCCTCCATGCAGGTCCAGGTGGGGGCGGGCTCGGTCTACAGCCTGCAGAATCTCGACAATACCGCCTATTCGTCGCTGGCGGCCGACACCACCCACCAGATCGTCAAGCAGGGCATCGTGCTGGATGCCCAGGCCTTCACCATCACCGCCCCCGCCACCGCCGGCACGTCCCAGGTCTATCTGGTCGAGGCCTGCTATCTCGACAGCGACACCAATCCGGTGGTGCTGCCCTATTACAACAGCAGCAATCCGGCCCAGGCCTATAGCGGCCCCAACAATACCGGGGTGGCCCAGAACACCACCCGCAAGGGCGCCTGCTCGGTCCAGGTCAAGGCGGGGGTGGCGGCGGCCACCGGCTCCCAGACCGTTCCGGCGGCCGATACCGGCTATACCCCGCTCTATACCGTGACGGTGGCCCAGGGCCAGACCACCATCACCGCCGGCAATATCGCCACGGTCAGCGGGGCGCCCTTCGTCTCCGAGACCCTGACCAGCAAGATCAGCCAGGCGACCGGCGATGCGCGGTACCTCAAACTGTCGCAAGTCCAGTCGTGGGAAGCCACCGATACCGGCACCGCCAACACCTACGCCGCCACCCTGTCTCCGGTCCCCGGTTCCATTACCGCCGGCGCCCGGGTGTCGCTGCTGATCAGTAACACCAATACCGGCGCTTCGAGCTTCAATCCCAACGGCCTGGGGGCGGCGGCGATCAAAAAGAACTCCGGCGGCGCGCTGGTCAATGTCGCTTCCGGCGATCTTCCGGCCGGGATGCTGGTTGATCTCGAATTTGACGGGACCGTCTGGGAAAAGCTCAATGGGGCCGCCATCACCCTGGCTGACAACAGCCTCAAGACCGGCGCCTCGGGTCTCCAGGTCAACGAGGCCATCACCAGCTATGCCACCAGCCAGACGCTGACCGCCGCCAACCACCTTGCCAATATCGTCGCCACGGCGGCGCTGACCCTGACCCTGCCCAAGGCGTCCACCGCCGGCATGATGGCGGTTGCGCTGCTGGCCCAGGGTGGCGCGGTGACGCTCACCCCCAACGCCGCCGACGCCATCCAGGGCGGCACGGTTGGCGCCAACACCGTCATCCCGCAGGGCTCCAGCGCCTTCCTGGTTACCGATGGGGGTGCCCCGGGCAATTGGTGGATCTTCTTCCAGCCGGGTGCAGGCACGGTCGGAGCGGCCTTTAAAAACCTCAAGATCGCCCCGTCGTCGAACACCGCCGTGGCCCTGACGGCGGATGAGACCGTGCTGGAAAGCCCGGCCTTCGCTTATTTCATGGCCCGCTCGGTCAGCTTGAGTCTTTCCACCGCCTCGACCGGCGCCAACGCCCTGGACACCGGCGCCGTCGCCAACAACACCTGGTATTCGGTGTGGGTGATCGCCACGGCCGCCGGTACCGTGGCCGGACTGCTGTCGGCCAGCGCCACCGCGCCGACCTTGCCGACCGGCTATCTTTATAAGGCCCGCCTCGGCTGGGTGCGCACCAATGCCAGCGCCAACCTGTATCGCACCATTCAGTATGGCCGCCGCGCTCAGTGGGTGGTCGATGGAACCCTGTTGACCGCCCCGCCGGTTCTGGCCAGCGGTGCGCAAGGGACGTGGCCCAATGGCCCTTATGCTGCGGTTTCGGTCTCGAATGCGGTTCCTTCCACGGCAAGCCGCATCATGATTACGTTCTATGTCGGCCAGAACAACGGAGGCTATGCCGCCCCCGGCACCACATGGACCGCGAACGGCGGAAACGGGATTTCCGGCGTTATCCAGGCAAACAACAACTCCAGCTTCGAAGTGCAGACCTCGGCGGACATGGCGCTGGAGAGTACGAATATCGCCGTGGTCATGCAAAGCACCTGCATTCTGGCCTGTTATGGATGGGAGGATAATATCTAATGTACGTCTACTCCAATAATGGACGGGCTTTTCGCGCCGTCGATCCCGAATATCAAGCCGGATCGGGCGAGGTCATCTTCCCCGATTACGCCACTCCGGAGCAGTTGGCGGCGGCCTTCCCCGCATACACGGCGGGGGTTGTCGCCGATGCTCAAGGAGCCCAGGGCGTCAGCCTCGGCGCCGCCTATGCGGCGGCCTGCGCCCAGCCGGTCAGCTTCACCACCGCCGCCAAGGTGACCAAGACCTTCCAGGCCGACCCCGGCTCCATCACCGTTTTGCAGCAGACCCTGGCCGGCCTGTCCGGCGCTCAGGCAACGCCGGCCGGATTCTATTGGGTCGCGGCGGACAATACCCAGGTGCCGTTCAGCTTCGCTGATCTCCAGGGTTTGGCGGCGGCGATGCTGGCTCAAGGCTGGACCGCATTCCAGCATCTCCAGACGCTCAAGGCCGAGGTCGCCGCCGCCACCACCGTCGCGGCGGTCCTGGCCGTCACCTGGTAACCATCCCCGCCCGCCGCCGATCTCCAGCCGCCTCCGAGCGGTTTTTTGTTGCCTGAAAGGAACCCGAGCCAATGCCGGAAACCCCCATCACCTGGCAGGCGCTCGGCGCCGTCCTGGTTGCCGTCGGCATCATCTGCGGCGGGCTGTGGACCGTCTACGGCGCCATCAAGAAACAGTTCGACCGCGCCGCCACCCTGGGCGAGGAGCGCACCACCCGGACCCATGCCCTGATCGAGAATCTCAGGGCGCATATCGGCGCCACCTATGTCCCCCTCGCCGTGCATGCTTCCGAATTGCGCCGTCTCGACGACGCCCTGGAGGAGCGTGACCGCCAGATCAACGACCTGGCCGAGCGGATGCCGTGTCCGGCGGCGGTCAAGCGCCGACGTTCGCCAACCAAGAGGAGTCCCCAGACATGAATGTGTCGAAGACCCACAGCGAAGCAAATGTGTCGAAGACCCACAGCGAAGCAAATGTGTCGAAGACCCACAGCGAAGCAAATGTGCCAAATGGCCCACAAGCCGCAGCAACCGGTACCGCTTCCGTTACCCCCGGATCAAGTCCGGGGCAGGCTCTGCCGCGCGGGTTGCGCAACAACAATCCCGGCAATATCCGCCACGGCATCGCGCCGTGGCGGGGGGAAGTCCCGGGCGATGACCCCGACTTCATCACCTTCGACACCATGACCGACGGGGTCCGGGCCATGGCCAGGCTGATCCGGAATTACCAGACGCTCCATCGCCTCGACACCGTCGCCGCCATCGTCGGGCGCTGGGCGCCGCCCGGCGAAAACGACACCGCCGGCTATATCGCCTATGTGGCGGAAAGCGCCGGCGTCGCGCCCGATGCCGGGCTTGACCTGAGCCATGCCGCCATGCTGGGCCGTCTGGTCTACGCCGTCATCTGCCGCGAGAACGGCCAGGAGGCCGCCGAGCGGTGGGTGAGTGCCGCCGATCTGCTGGCGGGCGTCCGTGAGGCCTGCGGAGGACCGGCCTGATCCCCAGGGCTTGAGCACAAATATTGCCGCCCGGCATCTCGCCCGGCGGCTTTTTCATTGGAGAATCGCCATGTCCTACATTGCCGACCGCGCGAAAGAGCGCGTGTCCCAGGCGGCCATCGCCGCCGCCCTGACCGCCATCGCCACCGTCGCCGGCCAGCCTTCCGCGTGGCAGGAGGGCAGCCTGCCCATGTGGCTGGGCCTCGTCCAGCCTCTGGCCCTGTGCCTGATCGCCATCCTGGTCCCTGACGGCATCGGCGCCACCGTGGCGAGTCTCGCCGGCCTGACGCCGCCCGCTCCCCCCCCTCCGGCCATCCCGCCCGCTCCGGTGCCGCCCGCCAATCCCGGCCTCGTCACCGGCAGTCTCCTGCTGGGTCTGCTGCTGGCGGCGGGCGGCCTGTCGGCCTGCTCGGCTCCCGCCACCACCAGCCAGATTCAGAGCGATCTGCTGCTGGCCGAAGACGGCTATCAGGCCGCCCTGATCGGGGCGGCGGCCTATTCCGGCCTGCCGGCCTGCGGGGCGGGCGCCACGCTGTGCCGCGATCCGGCCGTGGTCTCGGACATTGCCCTGGCCGAGACCTCGGCCTCCGTCGCCTTCGTCCAGGCGGAAACCGCCATTCTCGGTTGCCCGCTCGCCCAGTGGCGGGCCTCCCAGGCCGTGCCGCCCACGGCAGCCTGCGGCCTCCCCATGGCCGGCCAGGACGGCCAGACCCAGGCCCTCACGGCGGTCAAGGCGGTGGTGCTGACCCTGGTGGGGGTGGTGCCCGCCGTGGCCAACGATCCGGCCGCGAAGTGATCCGCGCCATGGTCGTGGCGGTGGCGGTGCTCGGCCTCTCGGGCTGCGCGGCGCTGCCGGCGGTGCTGGGGATGGGCGGGGCCGGCACCGGCACCATCGCCCTGGTGCAATCGGCGGCGACCGATCTGGATACCGCCCTGGCGGTGGACAAGCCGTTCAAGGACATGCTGTGCGCCGAGAACCCGCCCGCGTCGCCGGCCGGCAAGGCATGGTGCGCCAATATCCCATCGGACGCGGCCGGGCTGGTCCGGCAATGGGCGGCGGTGGGATTGGCGGAGGAGGTCGAACGGGACCGCGAATAACCAGGCTTTAGAGCGCCGAGCCCCATATCCGTTTCCGTCAGGGTGATGCGGATATGGGGCTCGGCGCTCTAACCGGCCTTGCCTCCCCGAACTTGCCCACCCGCCATGGCCGGGTGGGCGCTTTTTTGTTGGGGGATCACCGGTCGGGATGGGTTTCCTTCCACGACGGACATGCCGTCCAGGTCGGGCAGAATCGGCCATAGGCGGCGATCCAGTCCCGGGCGATGGCGTCGCGGGCCTCCCGGAGCGAGAGTTCCTCGGCGCAGACCAGATGCTGGAGCTTGATTTCGAGGCGGTCCTTGGTATAGGCGCCCCAGCGGCCGTGCCAGCGTTGCACCCACAGATTGCGCTCGTCACGCGCCGCGCCGCCGATGGACAGCGGAATCAGGTGGTCCATCTCATAATCGGCCGGATTGTCGTCGGGGCCGAGCTGGCGCCGCTTCAGCGCCCGCGTATAGCCGTTGGGCGGGCGAACCTTCTTGGTCCAGCCTTCGACGCAGATGGTCTGATGGATGTTGTCCTGGGTCACCTCCGGATCGATCGCCCCCGGCGTGGTGGCCGGGTCGGGAAGGTCTCCCGCGAGGGCGGCCGGGGCGGCCAGCAAAAACCCGCAGAATAGCATTCGGGGCAAGCCCATGATCCGTCTCCCTGGTCTCGGGGATGAAGGTTTGTCGCCTGATACGAGGGAATCGGTTCCGGCCGTGGGGCCGGCGGTCTTGACGGGAAGGGTACGGTGCCTCCGCCGGCACTTTCAAGGATTTTAGTAACTGCCCAGGTCCCCCCCGTCAAGAAAGGGCTTGACAGGTGATTCTGGGGTAGATTCTAAACTGTCCATGACGCAAGCTGTGGACACGTTGATCTCTGA
>Ga0316224_1001487_pt1 | contig 25325 bp, 17 predicted proteins | sample TBH18013metaG_FD_206254 | JGI IMG/M metagenome (GOLD analysis project Ga0316224, IMG submission 206254) | Freshwater microbial communities from Trout Bog Lake, Wisconsin, USA - TBH18013 | ecosystem: Environmental > Aquatic > Freshwater > Lake > Hypolimnion/Profundal zone | place: USA: Wisconsin... | reverse complement strand
GACACCTCGCAGGAAGAGCCGAAGATCGGCGTGTTCGTCTGCCGTTGCGGCGCCAATATCGGCCGCGTCGTCGATGTCCCGGACGTCGTCGAATACGCCAGGGGCCTGGACAACGTGGTTCACGTCGAGGAGAGTCTGTTCGCCTGCGCCACCAACACCGCCCAGGCCATTTCCGAGACCATCCGCGACAAGGGGCTGAACCGCGTCGTCGTCGCCGCCTGCACCCCGCGCTCGCACGAGCCGCTGTTCCGCGACACCCTGCGCGAGGCCGGGGTCAATCAGTACTTCTTCGACATGGCCAACATCCGCGAGCACTGCGCCTGGGTGCATTCCAAGGAGCCGGAAACCGCCTCGGCCAAGGCCAAGGACATCGTTCGCATGTCGGTGGCGCGTGCCGCCAAGCTCGAACCCCTCGGCGAATACCTGCTGCCGATCAACAAGGTGGCCCTGGTGGTCGGCGGCGGCGTCGCCGGCATGACCAGCGCCCTGACGCTGGCCAACCAGGGCCACGAGACCTATCTGCTGGAGAAGGAATCCGACCTGGGCGGCATCGCCCGGCGCATGCACTACACCGCCGAGGGGGTCGCGGTACAGCCCTTCCTGACCGACCTGACGAAGAAGGTCTACCAGCACCGCGACATTCATGTGATCACCGACGCGGCGATCATGACGGTGGACGGCTATGTCGGCAATTTCGAGACCAAGGTCAAAGCCAAGGGACGGGTGCGCACCATCAAGCACGGCGCGGTCATCATCGCCGTCGGGGCGCAGGAGCTGAAGCCGACCGAGTATCTGTACGGCCGCAACGAGCGGGTGATGACCCAGCTCGAACTGGAAGAGAAGATCGGGACCAATGACGCGAGCCTGAACGGGGTGGACAGCCTGGTCATGATCCAGTGCGTCGGCTGCCGCCAGGAGGATCGCAACTACTGCTCCCGCATCTGCTGCAGCGGCGCCGTCAAGAACGCCCTCAAGATCAAGGCGATCAAGCCGAAGGCCGAGATCTACGTGCTGTTCCGCGACATGCGCACCTACGGCTTCAAGGAAGATCTCTACCGCGAGGCCTCCAGTCACGATGTGAAGTTCATCCGCTACGAGCCGGGCGACAAGCCCGTGGTCGAGGCGGTGGAGGAGGGTGGCCGCAGCTTCGTCCGGGTGACGGCGACCGATCTCGTCCTGGGCCGGAAACTGGAACTGGATGTGGACAGCGTCGTCCTGTCCGCCGCCGTGATCCCCCCCGCGGGTGCCCAGGACATCGCCCGCTATTACAAGGTGCCGCTGTCGCCCGACGGCTTCTTCCAGGAGGCCCACGTCAAGTTGCGGCCGGTGGATTTCGCCGCCGAGGGCGTCTATCTGTGCGGCACGGCGCAGTATCCGAAGCATTTGGCGGAGACCATCAGCCAGGCCTACGGCGCCGCCGGGCGGGCGCTGACCATGCTGTCGCGGGACACCGTCGTCGCCTCGGGCGCGGTGTGTGCGGTCGATGAGGTCGACTGTGTCTCCTGCGGGGCCTGCATCACCTGCTGCACCTACAACGCCATCGAGTTCCACGACACGCCGCGGGGCAAGAAGGCGGTGGTCAATCCGGTGTTGTGCAAGGGCGATGGCCTCTGCAACGCCAAATGCCCGACCGGGGCCATCAGCTTGAGCCATTACACCGACGACGAGGTCTTCGGCCAGATCGACGCGGCGCTCGCCGGATGAGTGACCATACCGCCAACCCATTGCCAGAGTGATCGAACCATGGCCCCCCCTCGCGACTTCAAACCCACCGTCGTCGGCTTTCTGTGCAACTGGTGCTGCTATGGCGGCGCCGATCTGGCGGGGGTATCCCGGTTCCAATACCCGTCGCATCTGCGGGTCATCCGCCTGATGTGCTCGGGCCGGGTCGACCTGGAGTTCATTTTCCGCGCCTTCCTTAAAAAGGCCGACGGGGTGTTCATCGGCGGCTGCCATATCGGGGACTGTCATTACGACCCGCAGGGCAACCACGATGCGATCGGCAACACCCTGATCGCCAAGCGCATCCTCGACAGCATCGGCATCGATCCCGACCGGCTGCGGCTGGAATGGGTTTCCGCCGGCGAAGGCATCCGCTTCGCCGAGGTCCAGACCGAGGTGGGAGCGACGATCAAGCGCCTTGGCCCCCTCGGTTCGGCCGAGGGCAAGTCGACCGCCGAACTGCAGGCCGGGCTGCAGGCGGCCATCGACCTGGTGCCTTACATCAAGCTGGTCGAGCGCGAGCGGTTCCGGCTGCAGGAGCGGACGGAAGAGAATTACCACAAGCTGTTCGGCAGCGCCGAGTTCGATCGCTTGTTCAAGGAGTTGATCCTCGACAAGCTGACCATGAGCCGCATCGTGGGCTGCGCCAGGGCGCAGCCGGTGGCGGCAACCGAGATCGCCGCCAGCCTGAATCTGCCCGCGCCGGAGGTCAGCCGCCATCTCGATGTGCTGGTGCAGCGGGGCGTGGTCAAGCGCGAGGGCCATCACGTCCACGTCATGGCGGGCGGCTGAATCCAATAAAGTGAGACGACACCATGGGCAAACCAGAAAAAATCGACGGCATCATCGAGAAATACCGGGGCCAGCCCGGCGCGGTGATCCACGCGCTGACCGAGATCCAGCACGAGAACCATTGGCTGCCGCGCGCGGTGATGGAACGGGTCGCGGAAGCGCTGGCGGTGCCGTTCAGCCAGGTGATGCAGATCGCCAGCTTCTACAAGACCTTCAGCCTGACGCCCAAGGGGCGGCACGAGGTGCATGTCTGCACCGGCATGACCTGCCATCTGCGCGGCGCCGCCAGGCTGATGGCGAAGATGGGGGAACTCACCGGCCTCAAGCCCGGTGAAACCGATGCGGACTCCCGCTTCACCCTTGAGCGCGGGTCTTGCCTGGGGAGCTGCAGCATCGGCCCGGAAGTGATCGTCGATGGCAAGCACCACGGACGCATGACCCCCGACAAGCTTGAAGACGTTCTCAAGCGCTACGAATAGGAAACCGTCATGCCCTTGCTTAAGTCAGCCGCGGACCTGGACCAACTTCGCAGCGACATCCTCGCCCGCCGCGATCCGGCCCGCCCGAGCATCGCCGTCTGCGCCGGCGCCGCCTGCGACGGCCTCGACTCCGCCGCCGTGGCCGGCGCCTTCAAGGCCGAGATCGCCAGGCACGGTCTGGAAGCCAGGCTCGACCTGCGGGTGACCGGCTGCCATGGCTATTGCGAGAAGGGTCCCAACGTCGTCGCCGGTCCGGACGACGTCTGCTACTTCGAGGTCACCCCCGAGGACGTGCCCGCCATCGTCACCGCGACGCTCAAGGGCGAAGTGTTCGAGGATCGGGTGTACAAGGACCCGCGGACCGGCGCCCTGGCGGTGCACATGAACGAGGTGCCGTTCTACAAGCACCAGACCCGGCTGCTCATCGGCGACAACCCCAAGATCGATCCGATGAAGATCGAGGATTACATCGCCGTCGGCGGCTATGCCGCCCTGACCAAGGCGTTGTCGACGATGACGCCCGATCAGGTGCTGGCCGAGGTCAAGAAGGCCAATCTGCGCGGCCGTGGCGGCGGCGGCTTCCCGGCCGGTTCGAAGTGGGAAACCACCCGGAACGCGCCCGAGAAGACCAAATACGTCATCGTCAACGGTCACGAGGGCGAGTCCGCCGCCTTCATGGACCGCGCCATGCTCACCGGCAATCCGCACAAGGTGATCGAGGGCCTGATCATCGGCGCCTATGCCATCGGCGCCCAGTTGGGCTTCATCTATACCCGCCATGACGCCCCCCGGCTGGTGGAACACGTCAAGGCGGCCCTGGCCCAGGCGGAGGAATACGGCCTGTTCGGCGACGACATCCTCGGCTCCGGCTTCAGCTTCCGGGCCGAATTGCACTTCGACGTCGGCATCTTCGTCTCCGGCGAGTCCTCGGCGCTGATGCGCTCGATCGAGGGCAATCCCCCGGAGCCCCGGCCCAAATACATCCGCACCTCGGTGTCGGGGATCTGGGACAAGCCCTCCAACCTCAACAACGTCGAGACCTGGGCCAATGTGCCGCAGATCATCGCCCGCGGCGCCGACTGGTTCACCGGCATCGGCTCGGACAAAAGCAAGGGGACCAAACTGGTGTCCCTGTCGGGCAATGTGGTCAACAGCGGCATCGTCGAGGTCCCCATGGGCACGCCGCTCCGCACCCTGATTAACGACATCGGCGGCGGGGTGCGCGACGGCAAGGGGCTCAAGGCCATCCATTTCGGCGGCGCCATGGGAGGATCCATTCCGGGCCATATGATCGACGCCAGGCTGGACTTCGACGAGATGTCCAAACTGGGGGCGCCGATCGGTGCCGGCGGATTGCTGGTCATGGACGAGGATACCGACATGGTCGAGGTCGCGCGCTATCTGCTCGACTTCCTGGTCAAGGAATCCTGCGGCAAATGCGTCCCCTGCCGCGAGGGCATGCACCAGATGCTGAAGATCCTGACCAATATCGCCGAGGGACGGGGCAAGAAGTTCGATCTCGATCGGCTGGCCGATCTGACCGAGGTCACCAGTCTGGCCAGTCTGTGCGCGCTGGGCAAGACCTCGTCCGATCCGCTCAAGAGCATGCTGCGCTATTTCAAGGATGAGTATGAGGCGAGAATTGCCGCAGGCAGCGCCGCCGGGAGCCCCGCGATATGAGTGATATTGTCCTGAACATCGATGGCAAGGATGTCCCCGCCACCGCCGGCATGACCGTATTGCAGGCGGCGCAACAGGCCGGCATCCACATTCCGACCTTGTGTCACCACGAGAAGCTCGAGGCCTATGGCGGCTGCCGGCTCTGCATCGTCGGGGTCGAAGCGCGCGGCAAGACCAGCCATGTGGTGTCATGCCTTTACCCGGTCGAGAGCGGCCTGGTGGTGCGTACCCGCTCGGAGAAGGTCGACAAGATCCGCCGCGTCCTGATCGAGGAGCTGATGGCCCATGCCCCCGACGCGCCGGAACTGGTCAAGCTGGCCTACGAGTATGGCGCCGACCGGAACCGGTTCGAGAAGGAGGCCTCGTTCTGCATCCTGTGCGGCCTCTGCGTCCGCTACTGCGCCGAGGTCAAGCAGAAGAACGCGGTCGGCTTCATCGAGAACGGCCCCCGGCGCGAGATCAGCTTCATCCCGGATGTCGCCAAAGACCAATGCTGGGACTGCCAGGAGTGTTTCACCCTGTGCCCGACCTCCTACGCTCAGGCCGCCTACATGCTGACCGAGGCCTTGGCCTTCCCCGGACAGCGAAAGGCGCCGAAGCCCGGGCATCGGCCGGTGACGGCACCGGATGAAATTCCGTCATCGGACCAACGCAAGTTGGGATAATACCGGCGAGCCAATTCTTTGGCTCGCCGGTATAAGCGGCTGCTGCGGTATTATCAAAAAAAAGCCCCCAGGACATGGGGGCGGGGGAGTTTCGTCAGGGAAAACAAAATGCGTATCGTGTGAGGTGCAGTAACGGTATAAGCCTCCATCTGCAAATGGTCTGGTCGAGATGGACTCGATCATTGCCATCACCACAATACGGTGGGCGCTTATATCGATAAATAACCAAAACAGGTTAGTTCACGGCGCATTTGTCATGTCGTTGGCGCAGCACAACAGGTAGGTCAGCGCCGATCGCAGGCGGGCGGGGTTGATGGGTTTGGCGAGAAACTCATAGCCGAGGCGGCGGACCTGCTTGGTCACCGGGGCGGTGGCGTCGGCGGAGATCACCAGGGCCGGAAACGCGGTGTTGGCCATGCCGGACAGGACCTCGATCGCGTCCAGTCCGGTTTCCGTCGCGCTCAGATGGTAATCGACGATGAGCATGTCCGGCTGGCGATCCAGCAGGGTGGCGGCCTCCTCCAGGCTGCCGGCCTGCAGCGGCTGGCATTTCCAGGCGGTGAGGACGGTGGTCAGGCTGTCGCGCGACATGGGGTCGTCGTCGATCACCAGGATGCGCCGGCCTTCGAGCAAGGCGATGTCCCTGGCCGGCTTTTGGGTCTGGGCCTGAAGGCTGGCCCGGTCGCCCAGGGGGACCTCCACCGTGAAGCAGGACCCGCCCCCTTCCTCCGACCGGACGGTGAGGCCGAGGCCGAGCATGGAGGAAATGTTCTGGGCGATGGTGAGGCCCAGCCCCGAGCCCATGTCGGCCTGCCCGGTCGGCGGCGCCAGCCGCTGGAACGGCAGGAAGATATCGTTGAGCTTGCTTTCCGGAATACCGATTCCGGTATCCCACACCCCCACGACCAGCCGGTCGCCACGGCGGAGGCAGCCGACCAGGATGCGGCCCTCGCGGGTGTAGCGGATGCCGTTGGCCAGGAGATTGCGCAGGACCCGTTGCAGCAGATGGCTGTCGGTATGGACGACGGCGGAACACGGCACCACCCGGAGGGACAGGTTGCGGCGCTTGGCCTGGGGGGCGTATTCCGCCTCCAACTGGGCCAGCAGCGGCGCCATGGCGAAGTGCGAGGGCTGGGCGGCAATGCCGCCGGCCTCGAGTTTGGCCACATCCAGCAGGTCGGCCAGCATTTCCTCGGAAGCTTCCAGCGCCCCCTCGATCCGGCCCAGCAGAGAACGTCCCGCCGGCGACAGCTTTTCCTCGATCAGGGCGCCCAGCAGCAACCGGGCCGCGTTCATGGGCTGCTGCAGGTCGTGGCTGATGGCCGCCAGGAAATCGGTCTTGCTCTGGCTGGCCTGCTCCGCCTCCGCCTTGGCCCGGATCAAGGCCTGTTCCATTTCACGGCGGGCCACCAGTTCCGAACTCAGTTGGGTGTTGAGTTCGGCCAGTTCCTCGGTGCGGCGCTGCACCGTCGTTTCCAGCAGGACATTGTTCTGGAACAGCGAGAAGGTGTCGCTGGGCATGTTCATGCTGCGCTCAAGGCGCTGCAGCAGGACACGCACCGTCTTGCGCAGCTTGGCGTTCTCGTCCTCGAGGCGGGAGTCCTCGTGACTGCTCCGGGGGGGCGGCGGCGGCGAGGGAGGGCTGGCCTTGTCGCTGAATTCCCCGAAGGCGACGCCGGTGAAGGTATGGTTGAGGTGCATGCCGTTGAACTGTTCGCCATAGGCGGAACAGCCGATGACGTGATGCTCGGCGAACAGGTCCGTCATCTCGTTTTCGAGGCCGGTGGCCGTGACCTCCAGGCGGCGCATGATGCAGTCGAACCCGAGAACCGCCACCGGCCGGCCGATGGCGCGGGTGACGCCCTCGAGGCTCTGGCGAAGATTGGACGGCATGCCGGTGTTGCGGCCCACCGAGAGCGGAATGCCCTCGTCGATGGCGCAGGCCAGCTGCAGGGTGTTGTTCGGATTCAAGCGTTCGATGCTGCGGGCGAACCAGGTCCCCCCGACCCGCACCACCAGCGGCGGCAGCATGGTTTCCAGCGACCGCAGTTCCTCGACGTCGCGTCCCAGCAGGCGGGCATATTCCAGGGCGGCGCGTTCGCCGTTCAACTCGGTGACGATGCGCTGATCCGGGATGGCGCCGGTGACGATCACCTGCTCGCCGGTCCCGGCGAAGTGCTGGGAGGAAAATACCCGGAACGGAATGCGAGTCCGCACCAGGGTGAGGATGGCGGCATCGGTGTGGAAGCGCCCCTGGTGGAAGACGAAGGCCCCGGAGCGCTTGCGGTGATCGTCGGCCGCCGATCCGCCGAAAATGGGAATCCCGCCGAGCACGGCGCTGAGGGTGCTGATGATCTGCTCCTCGACCAGGCGCAGCCCGTCGATGACCAGGAAGCCGAAGGTGTCGTGCGGGGTGGGATCGCCGCCGTTCTGGCGCAGGTCGTGCAGCAGCGATTGGGCGATGGCCCGGCCATCGGCCGGCCGGAAGTTGGAGATGCCGCTGATCAGGCCGGACACCGAAACGCAGGCATCGTCCGAGATGCTCAGTCCGGCCAGTCCCCCATCGGTATAGCCCAGCGCGGAAATTTCGCCGGCGGAGGTGCAGCCCACCAGGGGAGTGTCGGTGAATTCGTCGTTAAGGGCCTGTTCCAGGCGGTCCCGGTCGAAGTGGGGCGAACAGAAGATCGCCGCGAACCCCGGTTGCGACCGCAGCAGGACGGCGCGGATTTCCCGGACCGCCGCGACGGGATCGGTGCTGGTCGAGATCGCCTGATGAATCATCGAAGCTACTCTGGCCCCTTTGGCGCCCTTGTCCGAGCGGCGATGACGTTCGGCCGGATGGTGCGTCATATTCTAGGAGCCTTTTCCGCCCGGATGCAATCATCACCCCCCCTGCTCAACGATCGTCCACCCGGCATGGCATCGCGGTAGTAGCACATATGGCCGGTGGCGCAGAGGTCGAGGCGGCCCCGGATCGCTCTGGCGAAGCCGGTCAGGTCCCCGGCGGGCCGGTCGAGGCGGTCGAGGGTGGCGCGGACCATCTCGACGCTTTTCAGCTTGCGCTCCATGGCGCCCTCGCGGCCGGCGATCTTGACCGCGCCGATGCGGCCCGCCGCCAGGGACGGCACGGCGCACAGGCCGCAGGGGCCGAACGGATAGCCCGCCTCGGTCACGGCAAAGCCGCAACTGAACCGGTACCACAGCCACTGGTCATGGGCGGCGTCGTTGTCGGCCAGGGCGGCGCTCTCGTCCGCCCCGAGGGCGCGGCCGTCCACCCGGGCATGATCCACGGTGTAGCGGTCCAGGCAGATGGGGCCGCCCAGGTGGCCGGGCAGATGGATGGTGTGGCAGTTGCCTTCCTCGAAGACGCAGCCGTCGTTGAGGACGAAGGCCTCGAACTCCAGGGCGGCGTTGGCGGCGGCGATCGCCGCCATTTCGGCCAGGGTGACGTCGCGCGGAAACACCACCCGCCCAGCTCCCAGTTCCCCCAGCAGGGCCGCCGTTTCGGTATTGCGGCAGGCCAGCAACGAACTGGCGTGCAGGCGCAACGGAAGGTCCCGCCCGGCCAGTTGCGCCAGCAGACCCAGATCGCCGACGATCAGGGCATGGCCGCCCATGGCGGCGAAGCGTTCGGCCAATTCCCCCAGGGCGGCGATCTGGGGTTCGGTATAGTGCTGGGCGTTCATGACCAGCGAGATCGAGGCGCCGAGATCGGCGGCGATGCGCACCACCTCGGCCAGATCCTCGTAGCGGCCGAGATTGCCGAAGGCCCGGCGATTGACGCCGGAGCTGCGAAAACGCTCGGTCCAATCCGCCGGCACGATGCCGCAGTAAAGCTCGTCGGCGCCGGCCCGGATCATCGGCGCGGTTTCCTCGACCCGGCTAATGGGGGCGACGATTTTCATGCCAATCTCCGCTCAGAACCAGACGATCGACCCATCCCGCCGCCATGGCTTCGGCCACCGTCGCCCGCATGGGGGCGGAGTGGCGGTAGAACTGGGTATTGCCGCGCTGAAAGCCGGGCAGGTCGGCCGCGCCGGTATCCGGCCGCGACAACCCGCTCCCATAGATCAGGCATTCGCGCCGGCAGTCCTGGCCGGCGGTGAACTTGGCCGGGGAGGGCTGGGCCAGCGAGCCGATGCGGCAGCTCCGGCCCTTGACTGAAAAGCCGTAGGGCGCATGCACCGAGACCTTGACGGTGGGGAAGCGGAAATCGCGCGGCTCGGCGAAGGGCGGCACATCCATCTCCACCCGCCCGGCCCCCAGGCGTTCCAGCAGGGCGCTGAACGGGGCGGAATGAAGGCCATGGGGATAAAGCCGCGCCCATTCCGGGGATGGCAGGCGCGGATCCTTGATCATCTTGCACAACAGGCGTCCCGCCACCGCGATCAGATCGGGCCGGGTCCGGCGCAGCAGGCGCAGGGTTCCCCAATCATTGGCCACCACCTCGGCGGCCGCCGGCAACAGCGCCAGCAGGGGGGAAAGGCGGGCCAGTCCGGCATCGGACAGGATCGGCGTCACCAGGGCGAGGCCCAGTCCGGCGGCGCCGCAGCGGTCGAGGGCATGGCGCAATTGGCCGGCGCCGGGCAGCAGGGTCTCGCAGAATTCCGATCCCAGATGGACGCGGTCGATGGCGGCGTCGCCGAGGCCCGGCGGCACCTCCGGCCAACCGAGGGCGTCGGCGCAGGCCGCCACCTCCGGGGCACCGCCGGCCAGCAGGAGGTCGAGGGATCGGGATTCGACCAGGCCCAAGGCGATGGCGGTGGCGATGGCGGTCATGGGCGGCCCTCCAGATGCTCGCGTTGAGGGCCGCGATGGGCGGCGGCGGCGGCCAGGCGCCGCAGCATCTCGCCGTTGTCCAGTCCGGGCTCGGCCGCCAGCAGCCGGGACAGCGCCGCGGTGACCCGGGCGGCGGCCACGCTGGCGCCGCTGGCCCGGTCATGGGCGGCCAGCCGGGGATTGGCGCCGAAATCAGCCCGGTCGCCGTCCAGGGCGGAGATTTCGTCATGGCGGCAGCGGCCATCGCCGGTGGCCCGGACCATGCCGGGATAGGCGGCGGGAAAAACCCGTGGCCCCATGGCGGGGGTGGCGGCCACCAGCAGCACGCCGGCCCGGACCGCCGCGGCGCAGGCCTCGGCCAGCACGGCGCGATCCTGGGTGAGGCCGAAGCTCAGATTGATCAGGCGGGCGCCCTCGGCCACCAGCCAGCGGATGCCCGCCGCCGCCGCCGCCGGGCTGGCGACGCCGCGCCGGTCGAACACCTATGCATTGAGGAAAAGTGGTGCTTGGGGCTGCCGCTCGGCGATGACCGAGGCCAGGGCGGTGCCATGGCCGATCAGGTCGGGTTCCGTCGCGGTTTCGACCACCGCGCCATCGCCGTCCAGGGCGAAGCGCCGGGCCAGCAGGGCCTGGCCCCCAGGCAGGCCGTTGTCCAGCAGGCCGCTGTCCAGCAGGCCGATGATCGGCGCCGGATTCATGCCGCCGGCTCCCAGCGGCGGCGGGCAAGGCCGGTGGCGCTCAGTTCCAGCACCAGGTCGGAGCCCGCCAGGGCGTCGGGGTGGTGGGACACGACGATGCGGGTGCGGCCGGCGAACAGGCCATCGACCATTTTGCACAGGCGCTGCCCGGCGGCGCGATCCACCGCCGAGACCGCCTCGTCGAGGATCAGCACCAGCGGATTCTGCACCAGCGCCCTGGCCAGGGCCAGCCGCTGGCGTTCGCCGCCCGACAGGGTGGCGCCACGTTCGCCGATCATGGTGTCGAGGCCGAGATGGGCGATCTCGGCCCGCTCCGCCGCCGTGGCGATCGCATGATCCGGAGCGTCGGGAGCGGCGAAACGGATATTGTCGGCGACGGTGCCGGCGACCAGGGGGCTGTCCTGGGCCACCACCGCGATGCGGCGGCGCAGGTCGTGCAGGTCCAGCCGCCGCAGATCGATGCCGTCCAGGGTGATGACCCCGGCCTGGGGGTCGTAGTGACGGTGGAGCAGGTCGATCAGGGTGGTCTTGCCGATGCCCGAGGCGCCGATGATGGCGACCTTGGCTCCCGCCGGGATATGGGCGCTGAGACCGTTCAGCACCGGCGGTCCGCCGCCATAGGCGAAGCCGACCTGTTCCAGGCGGATCCGGCCGGCGGCTTCCGGCGGCAACGGCAGCGGCTGGGCGGGATTGTCCACCGCCGGCGGTTCATCCAGGATTTCGGCCACCCGCGCCAGGCTGACGCGGGCGCGGCGTTGCGCCAGCATCAGCCCGGTCAGGGTGGCGGCGGGGCCGCTGGCCTTGCCGAGATAGATGGTGAAGGCGACCAGCCCGCCGACGCTGAGTCCGCCATGGCCGACCATGGTCCCGCCCATCACGAACACCGCCGCCACCGCGACCCCGCCCAGCAGGCCGGGGAGGCCGCCCGCCATCATGGCGAACAGTTCGGCCCGCCGGAGATCGCCCAGATAGCTGCGGTTGAGGGCGGCCATACGGGCCTGTTCGCGGGCCTCGGCCCCCACCGACTGGATCAGCTTGGTGGTCAGCAGGCTTTCCACCAGGAAGCGGGACAGCTCGCCGCTGGCTTGCCGCAGGCTGCGGGTCAGGGCCTCCAGGCGGGGGCGGCAACGCGCGGTCAGCAGCACCTGCAGGGGAAGGACCAGCAAAGCGGGCAGCATCAGGACCGGCGACAGGGTGAACATCACCGCCAGGGTCCCGGCCAGCATCAGCGCCGCATTGACGGCGGCCAGCACCCCGTCGATGGCGAAGCGCTGGATTTCCGCCACGTCGCCGTCCAGGCGCGACAGGATGTCGCCGGTGCCCCGGCGGGCGGTGAAGGTGGGCGGCAGGCGCTGGATATGGCCGAACACCGTCTCGCGCAGGCGGAACAGGACCTCTCCCGACAGGGTCAGGTAATGCCAGCGGTTCAGCGCCCCCAGGGCGAAGGACAGTAGCGCCGCCCCCAGCAATTGGGCGCAGAGCAGTACCACCAGATCCATCCGCCCGCCGATCAGGCCGTCGTCGATCAGCCGCTTGGTCAGCCAGGGCTGCACCAGGGTCAGGGCCGACGCCGCCAGCGACAGGACGAGCACCAGGACGAGGCGGCCGCGATGGCGGCCTACCAGGGCGAAGAGAGGGGAGAATCCGTGTCCGCCGCCGGTCATGTCATCCCTCCCTAACGTTGGACCATCCGGATCCAGGAGCCAGCCATGTCGTTGCCGCCGGGCAGGTCGATCTGGCCGATGCGTTCCAGGGTTTCGCTGGAGTAGATGCCGATATCGCCCATGGTGCCGGCGGTGTAGACCTCCTTGCCGTCACCGGAAATGTTCAGGCAGTAATTGGTGTGGGGCAAGGTCACCCGCTTGATCAGGCGGTTGCTCTCGATATCGGTCTTGGTCAGGGTGTTGTAGATGGAGAACGCCTCGTTGCGCCGCACCGGATTGACCACCGACGAGAACATGATGGCGCTGGTATCCTCGAACTCGGACATGGTGAATTTGCCGGTGGCGAGGTCGAGCACCAGCATGCCGGTCCGCGCCGCGGCGGGGTCCTTGGGGTCGGCGCCGGCACGGGTGGTGTAATAGGGATTGGCGAAAATGCCGGCCTGTTCATACTGGATCCACACCCCGAACAGGTCGGGCGGGGCCTGATCCGGGCGGTCCCAGTTCAGCACCTTGTCGACCTTGAGGACCTTGCCGTCGGCGGGGTCGAGGGTCAGCACGTCCCATCCGACGGCGTAGAGCCGCTTGCCGTCGGGCGAGATCAGCAGATTGGTGGTCCGGCGCGGCACCGGCAGAACCCGCCGCGGCGTGGCCTTCAGCCCGGCATCGGTGCCATAGACGGCGATGCCCACATCCTTGACCTCGTATTCGCCCTGGCCGAGGCGGACGGGGGATTGCATGACGAACAGTTCCTTGCCGTCCGGGCTGATCTCCAGCCCGAACATGTTGCGGACCCGCAGGTCGTCATGGCTGAAATCGGCGTGAAACACCTCCTGGCCGCTGTCCAGGTCGATGCCGATCAGGCTGCCCCAGTGGTTGGTCACCACATAGGCGATCTTGCCGTCGGGCGAGGTGACGATGCCCAGCGGCGAACCGTCGCCGGCAAGGGCATAGCTGCGCTCCACCTTGCGGGCGGCGGCATCCACCAGCACCAGGGTATTGGGCTTGACGGAGGTCAGGATGAATTCCTTGGCCGAGGCGGTGGCGGGCAGCGCCAGAACGCACAGGCAAACCAGGGCCGCGGCGAGGGACTTGCTCTTCATGGCGGTTTCCACTCCGTTACTTCTTGCGGAACACGGGCTGCAGATTGCGCCAGTCGCGGTTCCCCGACGGGCTGTCGGCATTCCAGTTCGGGCTGGTATTGATGGTGTCGGGGATCTGGGCCGGCCACCAGCACGGGTCGGAACAGCCGTAGAGATCGGCCTCGACCGGCTGGCAGAGGGCGGCGATGCCGCCGAACGGATCGACCTCCCAGCCGGGATCGAAGGTGGAGGTGCAGCCGTTGACCACCTGCATGACGCGGGCTTCCTCGACCTTGCCCTCCTCGGCCAGCCGATCCAAGTGCTCGGCTTTCCTGTTGATGGGCTTAAGATGCTTCATGTGGTGCTCCCTCGCGATCCCGAACGGCGGGTCATGATGGTTGGGGTCTTCGCCATGATCTCGGCGTAGATGGCGATGCCCAGGTCGATCCATTCGCGCATCAGTTCGCAGTAATGGTCGGTGGGCCGCAGCGGGTCGCCATGGCGGCTGTAGGATTCGTGGTAGCAGCCGCCGGCGCAGAGATGGCGGGCGTGGCAGCCGCCGCAGAAGCCTTCCGCCCGCTGCCGCGCCTGGGTGACGAAGCGGCCGATGCCGTCGTGGTCGATGCCGGTGTCCACATGGCCGAACCGCATGATGCCGCTGCCGGCGAAGCGGTGGCACAGGGCGATGTCGCCGCCGGTTTCCACTGCCAGCAGGGCGACGCCGGCGCCACAGGGGATCAGCTTGGAGCTGCCTTCGTGCAGCGCCGTCATCATCTGGCCTATATTGGAAAAGCCGGTGTCGCGTCCCGCCAGCGCGCCGTCGCGCCACGCCAGCGCCAGCGTCCTGAGGCCGTCGAACACCAGCCGGGTCTCGCCGTCGTCCAGGCCGAAGCCGGCGGGCATGCCGGCGGTGACCGGGGCGAATCCCACTTCGGCGAAGCCGATTTCGTCCTTGAGGTGGCGATGGATCTCCACCAGATCGGCGGCACCCTTGGCCAGGGTCACCCGTGCTCCGATGGGCCGGTCCCGATAGCGGTGGAGCAGGCGCCGCGCCTTGTCCGCCACCACGGCATGGGTGCCCCGGCCGCCGCGGGTACGGCGATTGCGGTCGTGGATCGCCGCCGGGCCGTCCATGCTGACGGTAATGGCGAAGCGATGCCCGGCCAGGGTCTCGATGGTGGCGTCGTCCAGCAAGGTGGCGTTGGTGGTGAGCGAGAAGTCGAAGCTCTTGCCGGTTTCCTCGCCCCGCGCCTCGGCATAGGCCACGACCCGGCGGATCAGCGGCAGGGCGGTCAGGGGTTCGCCGCCGAAGAAGGTGAGATTGACCCGGGGCCGGCGCCCCGATTTGGCGATCAGCAGATCCACGGCGCGGCAGGCATGCTCGAACGACAGCAATCGGGCATTGGCCGGCCGGCTGAGATCCTCCTTGTAGCAATAGGTGCAGGCTAGGTTGCAGCCGGTGGTCAGGGTCAGCACCAGGGTGGTCAGGCCATCCTCGGGCATGGCCGGCGGCTCGCGGTGCGGCGGATTGGCGCCGAGGCGGCGGATCACCCCCAGGGCGGCGAGATCCTCCAGCGCCCCGGTCAGGGCCGGCCGGGCAAAGCGGGGTTCCAGGCTGGCGGTGACGCCGTCCCAGCTCACGGCGTCGGCCAGGGAGAACTGATCCATCACCGCCGCCGCCACCTCGTCCAGTTCGAACAGGCTGGTGGTCGGCACATGGAACAGCACCCGCTTGCCGTCGATCCGATAGTCCCGGGTTAAATCACGGGGAAGGCACCAGGTCATGATGATTCCTAACGGATCAGAGCGTCGTTCCAGCGTTGCGGCGACACGATGAGATGGGCCGTCCCCGCCATGGTGCCGGCGCCGTCCGCCACCTCGGCCTTGATCAGCAGATTGGCGACGTTGTTGCCGCCGCCCCGCTTGGGATTGGGGCCGGCCTCGGCCGGGGTGAACAATCCGGTGGCCGACAGCACCCCCCCGAAAACGGCGTCCTGATCGTGTTCGGCGGTGGCGTCGAAGCCGAGGCTCGACCATTTCGCCGGCATGGCGCCGATGCGCAATTCGCCACTGTAGCCGACCGCCTCGAACTGGGCCAAGGCCGGCGGCAACGGACCGCCATTGCCGCCGGTCCGGGCCAGCATGGTGGGCGGTTCCACCCGGATCGCGGTGAGGCTGTCATAGACCGCCAGCCGGCCCGGCGCCTTGGCGGTTCCCACCGTGACGGCGCGGCGGCCCGGCTTGGCCCCCGGTGCCGCCGAGGCGATGACGGTGACGGTATCGGCGGTGGCCGACACCACCTGGCGGATCCGCACGCCGGCCCCCAGCGACACCGCTCCGCCGAGGCCGCTGCCGGTGATGGTGACGCGCCGGGTTTCCCCGACCTTGAGGGCGGCGGGCGACACCGCCGCGATGGCGTTGCTGCCGCGCACCGCCACCATGTCGCCGCCCAATCCGTCCTGGCCATCGACGAACCAGCGGCCTTCGAGGCGGTCGCCATTGGCGGAGAGCTGCAGAACCTCGCTGATCCGCTCGTCGCCGAGGGCGACGGCGCCGCGCCATTCATAGCCGGTATAGAGCACCGCGCCGCCGCTGGCCTGCTGGGTGGCGCCATCCTCCCAGGTCAGGCGGTAGGCGAGGCCATAGCGATCAGCGCCGGCGGCATGGCTGACGGTCAGGGTTCCGCGATAGTCGCCCCGGCCGGGGCGGTGGCCGGCGACCTGCCAGGTGCCGGCGAGGTCGGCGGGGCGATGCCGGCGCCACTTGGTCCAGGCCGCCGAGTCCAGCGGCCATTTGGCCGCCAGCCTGGCCGGCAGCGCCCCCGAGGCCAGTTCCCACCATTTGCGGTCCCGCGATCCCGCCTGGTATTCCAGGGTCGGCCACTGCCCGAGATGCATGTTGACCAGCCGGCGCCATTCCGCCTCGGGACGGCGCTGCAGGGCGGGGCGGGCATAGGAATGACAGCGGGCGCACATGGTTGCCAGATCGGCGTCGTCCGGGGTTTCCACCTGGGTTCGCCGTTCCAGGGCGTAGCGGAACGGCGCCGCTTCCTCGGGCGCCAGCCCGGCGGCATCGGCGAGGTACTTGACCAGACTCGCTTCCTCGGCCTCGGCCAGTTCGACGCCATGCCACTTCTGCATGCGCTCGATGGTCATGGACCAGCCTTCGGGGGTCTTGCGCTGGTCCTGGATGCGAAACAGCCCGCCGCCCGGGGTGTGGGCGTGGCAGACGGAACATTTGGCGTCGAGCAAAACGGAGGCGTCGGGCAATTCCGGGCCGGACGGATCGGCGGCGGCAGCCCGGGCGGCCGGCGTCATTCCGGTCACGACCAGTGTGGCGGCCGCTGCCAGCCATAACCCCAAGGACATGCGCTTCATACTCGATCTCCGGGAACGTGCGGCGCGGATGGGAGCAATGCCGCAACAGCAACCGCCCCATGCAATGATGGATGTTGACTTTACATCAACAGACGGCCCGGAACGCGATAACCAATTGGGGTTATGGGCGGAGGGCACCAAAGGCAGCTCCCCCTCAACTCCACCCCGGCCTGTCGCGGGTGGGGCTGCTGAAGATGATGATGCGGCTGGGATTGCGGTAGGTCGCATTCGCTCTTGCCATTGGTAGGGATGAAATGTGTCCATGGACTGTCGCAGTGGATGTGATATCTTGCCGCGCCTCGGTTGCTCTAAGCTGAGGCGGAGCAGCTAATCATGGGGGTCGTAATGGATGCGGTTCGGAGGGAGGGCGCGACCAGCTTCGCCGCCTATTTGGCAAGGTTTTATGTGGCAAAGAAGGGCTATGCCATCGGCACCGTGCCGGAGGCGGCCGGGCTTGCCGATTCATGCGACACCATCCTGACCTGTACAGATGGCTATGCTCTCAAGATCGTCTGCATCATCGATCGCGAGACCAATCCCGATCGGCGCTTCGAGGTACCGCGCAGCCACATCGAGTTGATCGGTGAGCAATGTCTCCAGTATACCGGCAAGGTCAACGGGGCGACGATGCCTGTGGATATCCGGGTGATTGAAATCGGCGGTGGGGTCCTGAGCCAGACCGACCGGGATCGTCTGAGCGCGCTAAAGGGGCGCGGGCTCTACGCCAAGGTCCAGATATCGGGATGGCACCTGGATCCCTCGATCTCATCGTTGTGGACCAATGCCCGTTTCGGCGGACTTCTCTCGGGGGCAACGGGCCTGCGTAAGCTGATGCGGATGCCTCGTGCCCCGGAGGAGGAGCTTCAGCCGGTGAGTATGGCCTTGCCGCCGCCGGTCACGCCCTGGACTACCTACGCCCTGCTGGCGATCCTGGCGGGGGTCTTCGTGGCGGAACAGCTCTTCGGCATCGGCCCTGCTACCGGCCCGCTGAAGCCCACCATCATGACCCTGGTGGCCATGGGCGGGGAGAATTCCAATCTGGTGGTCAAGGCGGGTGAATGGCACCGAGTCCTCTCCGCCCCGCTGTTGCACGGCGATGCTATCCATCTGCTGATGAACGGGGTCGCCCTCTACCTGGGCGGCAGCGTTCTGGAACGCCTGATCGGCCGAGCTTGGTTCGCCGCTTTGTTCGTCATGGGGGCCATCGGTGGCTCGCTGATGTCGCTGGCGATCAATCCGCCCAACGTGATTTCCGTGGGCGCGTCAGGGGCGATCATGGCCCTGCTGGCAGCCGCCTCCATCTGCAGCTATCGCATGCCGCTGGGGCCAGAGCGCACCACAATCCAGATGAATCTGGCGCGGATGCTGGTTCCGGCTCTGATTCCCCTGGCCAGTTCGGCCCATGGCCAGCAGGTGGATTTCGCCGCCCATTTCGGAGGTGCCCTGACCGGAGGGCTGGTGGGATTGGGCCTGTGGCGCTTCTGGCCCGCCTCCCATCCGCTTCCCCGGTTCGGCCGCATCGCGGCGGCCGTGGCCGTTGCGGGTCTTTGCGCCTTCTCCTTTTCCTTCACTCTGGTCGCTCGCAGTCATCATGCCTATGCCTTGGGGTCGCAATTGATTCCATCGGATCAGCTTCCGAAGACCGTGGCCGACGAAAGAGCGCAGGCCAAAGGGCTGGTTGCCCGCTATCCCCACGATCCCCGCGCTCATATGGTGCTGGCCGGTGCCTATATCGAGGCCAAGGACTACAAGCTGGCGGAGCAGGAACTGCGGATGGGATTGGACGAAAGCGACATCCTCAAGACCATGTTCGCCCCCGAACTGGAGTGGCAGTTGCGTGCGACGCTGGCCCAACTGATCGCCAATCGGGGCGATGCTTCCGAAGCCAAGGCAGTCGCTCAGCCCGTCTGCGTCGCCCAAAAGGCCAGTCCGATGAAAGAGGCGTTGGAGAAGGTCCGCCTCTGTGAATAGGGAAGAGGGAAGGAGCGGTAGGGTGGAAATCGGGATACCGGAGAAAATCCCCATAATCGGAAAATGATCGCCTGGACCCAACACCAACGCGTCATGCGCCGGCCTATTTCATCTTGAACGCCATCATGGTCGCCTGGGCCCGGCTGGAGACCCCCAGTTTGCGCAGGATGGCGGAGATGTGGATCTTGACGGTTTCCTGGCTGATGCTCAGTTCGTAGGCGATCTGCTTGTTGGATTTGGCGTCGCCCAGCAATCGCAGCACGGTCAATTGCCGGGGGGTCAACAGTTCCAGCCCATCGGAGGGAGTGGCGGGATTGGCCGCCGCCGCGCCGCCGACCGTCTGGGGAAAATGGGTGTCGCCGGCCAGAATGCGCGACAGGGCGGCATGCATGGTCTCGACCTTGCTGCTCTTGGTGATGTAGCCGCTGATGCCCAGGCGAACCGCGCGCTGGACCAGTTCCGGGTCTTCGGCGGCGGAGACCACGACGATGGGGGTGGTGGGGACCAGACTGCGGATGGTCATGACTCCGGCCAGGCCGCCGGCCCCCGGCAGGCCCAGATCCAGCAGGACCAGATCGAAGGACGGATCGTCGGCCAGGACCGAGGTGGCCTGTTCCAGCGAATCCGCCTGGACGGAAACCGCATCCTCCTCGACCCGCGACAGGGCGAAGGCCAGGGCCTCGCGGAACAGGGGATGGTCATCGACGATCAAGGCGCGCACCGAAGGATACCCTTTTCCTACCAATTCCAGTGAAAATGGCCGGGTTCAACAGCCAATATAAAATGCTGCAGCGCAGTATTGCGGGGGAAGTCGCGGTTACGGTGCTAGCATAGCAGCCTTGCGTCCCGAATAACCACATTTGGTTATATCGATTCTTCCGGGGTTCTTGGTATCAAGGTATGGCTTGGAGAAAGAGCGGCCCCGCACAAAAATGGCCCCGTTCCGAGCGCACCGGCATCACGGCCGGCGCAGGGCAGGTCTGGAACGTTACGGCGACACAGCCGAAAGACATCAAAGATTACAGCCGCATTGGTATTGATGCGCAGTGGGTGAGTTTTGCCAATTTACATCCGTATTGGTATATTTGTTTGTGGTCATTACATCGTGGTTTTGGATCTCCACGGGACGGTTTGGAAAAGATCGGCCGGTGATCCGCGAGTGGTCCGATCCATCTGAAATGTGCGGTGTCCCGCTCACTTCAGATGGTGAATCGGCCCACGATTTGAATACGTTGGTGCCTGATCCATTTAAAATGAGACCCGTCATTTTAAATGGATCAGGTCACGAGGGCAAACGGGAGGATGTTCGATGAAGTTGTCCAGGATTTCCCTGTCGGGGGTCGTTGTTGCGAGCATGTGGGCCGGGACCGCGCTGGCGGCGGATGCCATCCCCGAGTTTTCGGGGCCGGCGCTGCCCGAGGCCGGGTGGAGCTATGGACAGGTCCGCGGCGACGCCTGGAAACACAAGGGCGAAAAGCCGCTGTTTTCCATTACCGCCGCCAATCTCGATCAGTATGCCGGCAAGTTGACGCCCGGCCAGGTGGCCCTGTTCAAGCAGAAGCCCGACTACCGCATGGATGTCTATCCGACCCATCGCGATTGCGGTTATCCCGACTGGATCCAGGCCAATACCAAGCAGAACGCCGGCACCGCCAAGCTGGACCCTTCCGGCAACTTCATCGAAAGCGCCGTCCTTCCCGGCATTCCGTTCCCCAATCCCGCCAACGGCGCTCAGGTCCTGTGGAACTATCAACTGCGCTATCGCGGCGTCGGCACCGAGTGGCCCAAGACCACCACGGCGGTCTCGCCGCGTCCCGGCAGCACGGAATGGATCGCCACCACCGGGCCGCAGCATACCTTCTTCCCCTGGGGCAAGAAGGGCCAGAACGCGCCCGACCAGACCGGCGGCCTCCATTACGGCATTTTCTTCGCCTATGCCGAACCGCCGGCCCTGGCGGGCCAGGGGATCGTCCAGCGCTATTCCCTCAAGCAGGCTTCGGCCGAGACCTACTACTACTTCCCCGGCCAGCGCCGGGTCCGCCGGATGCCGACCTATATGTACGATGCGCCGCAGATCGGCTTCGAGAACAACTACGCCCTCGACGAGCCCTGGCTGTTCAACGGCCCCATCGATCGCTTCGACTGGAAGATCGTCGGCAAGAAGGAGCTGTATGTCCCGTACCACAGCTTCGACATCTACAATTTCAAGACCCCGTTCAAGGATGTGGCCGAGGACAAATACATCAACCCCGACCATCGGCGCTATGAACTGCACCGGGTGATCGAGGTGGAGGGAACCGTCAAATCCGATGTCCGCCACGTCGCGCCCAAGAAGGTGATCTATTTCGACGAGGATACCTTCCTGGCCCTGGCCGGCGAGGATTACGACGCCCAGGGGCGGTTGTGGAAGGTGCGCGAGGGCTATTCCATCCCGGTGTGGGAATTGGGGGGGGCGTGCGACGTGGAGGCCTTCGCCCAATACGATCTGGTGAATGGCCGCTATGTGTTCGATCAGGCCGGTCTGGGGGCGCCGAAAGACATGCGGTGGTTGCCCGAGGCTGGCGACGACACCCGCTTCACCGACGGGTTCTTCTCGTCCGAGACGCTGCGCTCGGTCAGCGAACGGTAGCGTTTTCAACTGAAACCCGGCCGACCGGCGCGCCTCGCGGGCGCCGGCACGGTGGGACTTCGTCAAAAGATCGCCCGCCCGTCAGGAGCGGCGGTATGAATTCCAGGGGGGATAGCCATGGCTTCTTTGCGTAAAACCTTGATGCGCACGACCGGTATCGCCGTCGGAGTCGCGGGCGGTCTGGCCGTCCTTTCCGGCCCGGCCCGGGCCGTCGACTACGATGTGGGCGGCGTCCATGCCTCCTGGGACACCCAACTGACCGCCGGCATCGGCATCCGCACCGAGAATCCCTCCTGCGGACTGACCGGCGCCAGCGACGCCGGCGGCAACGGCTCGTCGGGCTGCGGCGCCAGCGCCAATGCGGCGCAGTGGGGCAACGGCCAGAGCGGCAACCTCAATTACAAGCAATGGCAACCCTTTACCGCCTATCTCAAGGGCACCACCGAACTGCTCCTTACCGGCTATGACGGCTACAAGTTTCTTGGCCGCGGCACCGCCTTCTTCGATCCCGCCGCCCATTTCACCCAGTATGACAGCCTGACCGACCCGGCGCGGAAGAAGATCAGCAATGATGCCCAACTCCTCGACCTATGGGTCAGCAAGGATTACGACATCGACAAGGAACACGGCCATGTCCGCTTCGGCAATCAGGTGCTGAACTGGGGCGAAAGCATCTGGGCCGCCGGCGGCATCAACGCCACCAATGCCCTGGACCTGCAGAAGCTGTCCATTCCGGGCACCCAGTTGAAGGAGGCGGTGATCCCGTCTCCCATGATCAGCTTCGCCCAGAACATCATGCCGGGGCTGAGCCTCGAGGCCTATTACCAGTTCTGGTGGAACCACGACCGTTTCCCGCCGGTGGGCACCTACTGGTCGGTCAGCAATAATCTCGGCGCCGGCGCCGGCCCGATCTACCTCAATGGCAACAACGCCAATCTGGCGGTGCCGCCCGGAACGCCTGGTGCCACGGTGGTTCAGATGGGAGCCGACATGCAGCCGAGCAATCAGGGGCAGTTCGGCCTGAATCTGCACGCCAAGCCCGCCGGCACCCAGATGGATCTCGGTCTCTATTTCCTGAACTATCATGACAAGATGCCGGTCCTCGACAACAACATCAATGGAACGGTGTCGCCCAAATATCTGGAAAATCGCCAGCTCTACGGCGTCAGCGCCAATTTCCCGGTGAGCGACTGGGCGGTCGGGTCCGAGGTCTCCTACCGTCCGCGTGACGCCGTCGCCCTGACCGGCTGTTTCGCCCCCGCCAGTCCCATGGATGCCCAAAACTCCCCCCAGAACATCAATTGCCATCAGTGGAAGGAGATGCAGAAGTTCCAGACCGATGTGACCGGATTGCTGGCCATGACCCCCAGCGACTATCCGTTCCTCGAAAAGATCGGTTCCGATGGCGGGGCGTTGACCATGGAGGCGACCTGGATCAGCTATCCGGGGGTGAACGACCATAGGCTGGTCAGCTCGACCGTCAACGGCCAGAAGGTGGTCCAGGGTTACCAGGCCGGCTATTATCCGTGGCTGAACAACAACTCCAATACCGGCTACACCATCACCGGCAGCAAGGGCACCGCCAATTCGGTCGGCACGACCATCGATTACAACATCACCTATGACGGCAGTGTGATTCCGGGCTGGCAGGTGACGCCGGGCACCACCTTCACCTATGCCATCTATGGCAATACGCCGAATTTCCAGGCCAATTACCTGCAGGGTGCCAAGACCCTGAATTTCTACGTCAACTTCACCGAGAACCCGGCCATCTGGCAGGGCGCCATCAACTTCAGCCATTTCTTCGGCGGCGGGGTGCTCAGCCAGCCGCTGGGCGACCGCGACTTCATCGGCGCCTATGTGACGCGGAATTTTTAGAGCGCGATGACAACAGGTTGAGGCAGCGAGGCCTCACCCTGTTGTCTGAATCGCTCTCTTATGTATTGACGAAAGACGGATTCAGCTTTTCGGGCTAGGGATCCAGTGCAATGGGGCGGGCCGCTGCCAGGCGGCCCGCCGAAAGAGAGTGGGAGCCGGCTATGAGTTTGGATCGCCTTGTCGCGAAACTTGAGGATCTGTTCTTCCGCAACCGGAGGCCGGTGCTCATGACCCTGACCGGCTTCACGCTGGTGATGGCGGTCTTCGCGGTCCAATTGCGCATGGAAGCCGGCTTCGAGAAGCAGATTCCGGTGGGGCACGAATACACCAACACCTTCGAGACGTATAAGGCGGACCTGTTCGGCGCCAACCGCATCACCGTGGTGGTGAAGGCCCGCCAGGGCAAATCCATCTGGAGCGTGGACGGGCTGTCGCGCCTTTACAAGGTGACCCAGGCCGTCAGCTTCCTGCCCAACGTCGACAAGCTGGGGGTCCAGTCGCTGTGGACGCCCAACTGCTTCGTCAACGAGATCACCGAGGAGGGATTCCGGGCCGATCCGGTCATCCCCGGTACCGTCACCCCGGCCGCCCTCACGCCCGACGTGATCGCCGGCATCCGCGCCTCGACGGTGGCCGGCGGCTATATCGGGACCATGGTGGCACGCGACGAAACCAGTGCCATGATCACCGCCGACCTCAACGAACGCAGCGCCGTGGGCGAACGCCTCGACTACATCGCCTTCAACCGCATTCTGGAGGAAAAGATCCGCAAGCCGTTCGAGGACGCGGATTTCGAGGTCGAGATCATCGGCTTTTCCAAGCAGATCGGCGATATCGCCGACGGCGCCTCGGGGGTGTTCCTGTTCTGCGGCATCGCCCTGGTCCTGACCGGTCTGGCGGTCTACTGGTACTGCCATTCGCTGCGCTTCACCATCCTGCCGATCATGTGCTCGCTGACCTCGCTGGTGTGGCAGTTCGGCACCCTGCGTCTGCTGGGGTTCGGCCTCGATCCGCTGGGGGTGCTGGTTCCTTTTCTGGTCTTCTCCATCGGCGTGTCGCACGGCGTCCAGCAGATCAACTACATCGTCAGGGAAATCTCGCAGGGCAAGACCTCCTACGCGGCGGCACGCGCCAGCTTCAGCGGGCTGCTGGTTCCGGGAACCCTGGCCCTGGTCACCGCCTTCGTCTCCTTCGTCACCCTGCTGCTGATTCCCATTCCCATGGTGCGCGAATTGGCGATCACCGCCTCCCTGGGCGTCGGCTACAAGATCGTCACCAATCTGATCATGCTTCCGGTCGCGGCGTCCTATTTCAACGTCACCAAGGACTATGCCGACCGCGCCCTGACCAAGCGCCAGGCCCGGTCGCGCTGGCTGCGGGTGCTGTCGCGGGTGGCCGAGCCCCGCAACGCCATCGTGACCACCGTCCTGATGTTGGCGGTGTTCGCCGTGGCGGTGTGGCAGAGCAGCGACCGGATCATCGGCACCATCCAGCCGGGCGCTCCGGAACTGCGCGCCGATTCGCGCTTCAACCGCGACGTGGTCGCCATCGCCGGCGACTACGACATGGGACTGGATTGGCTGTCGGTGGTGTTCGAGGCTCCGCCCAATTCCTGCGACACCCCGCGGGTCGGCCTCGCCCAGGACGAGTTCGTCGGAGCCATGCGGACGGTACCCGGAGTGGTCTCGGTCTCGTCCTATTCCGAGACGCTGCGCACCTATAACCAGGGCTATAACGAGGGCAATCCCAAGATGTTCGTGGTTCCCATCGACCCCACCAATTACGGCGCCCTCAGCGCCGAGATCGGACGGGTGCGCGGATACATGAACAAGGATTGCAGCATGACCGCCGTCCACTTCTATCTCACCGATCACAAGGCGACCACCATCACCTCGGTGATCGACGCGGTGAA
>Ga0316224_1001486_pt1 | contig 25336 bp, 19 predicted proteins | sample TBH18013metaG_FD_206254 | JGI IMG/M metagenome (GOLD analysis project Ga0316224, IMG submission 206254) | Freshwater microbial communities from Trout Bog Lake, Wisconsin, USA - TBH18013 | ecosystem: Environmental > Aquatic > Freshwater > Lake > Hypolimnion/Profundal zone | place: USA: Wisconsin... | reverse complement strand
TTGTAATATTTTTTATTTTCTTAAATACTAATAATTAAAACAATGCGCAGATATATATTACTAATATTCCTGTTCTTTTTTTTATTAAGCCAACTACATGGACAAAACCAACAATCTTTATTATGGAAGATTAGTGGCAATGGCTTGAAACAACCCTCCTATATTTTTGGAACTTTTCATTTATTGTGTGAGAAAGACATCGATATACCAGATACTTTACGGTCGATCATACATCATTCAAAACAAATTTACTTTGAAATAAAAATGGATGATCCGGATATGACTAAAAAAGTAATGCAATCCATTGCTATGAAAGACGGACATCAACTGAAAGATTTTATTACAACTAAAGACTATGCGGCAATCGATTCTATTTTTAAGTTAAAAACACAATTATCACTCAATCTTCTTTCAACATATAAACCTTATTTATTAATTCCACTTTTATATCCTTCTATGTTTAACTGTATGCCAACTGGATTAGAGACTGTATTACAAAATATTGCAAAAAAAGATTCACTTCCCATTTTTGGATTAGAAACATTGGAATATCAAATGAAAATATTCGACAGTATTGCTTATGCTATTCAAGCAAAAGAATTATCAAAAAATATTTTGCATTATGATGAATCCAAAAAAGAATTATTAGAAATGATAAAAGTATACCAATCTAAGAATATTGAAGTGATGCATGATCTTATAAAGACAGACAATACATTCGGCAATTATGAAGACATATTGTTAAATGAACGCAACAATAATTGGGCTCCCATCATTTCTGAACAAATAAAAATGAAAAGTACTTTTATTGCAGTAGGTGCAGGCCATTTAGGCGGACAGAAAGGAATACTCAATTTATTAAGATTAAAGGGATTTGATGTGATACCTGTCTTTTATTAAATAATAACCGACTTCTTTATGGATAAAAATTTTTTGGTCTGTAGAAAAATAATTGCATTTATTACACATCTCCTTATTTTTTAATAGTTATCATTTATCTCATTTCAGCTACAACAACAATTAGATAAATGTTGGTTAAGAAAAATATTAATTGAGCAGCATCAGCTTAATTCAATTTGCAACCATCCTTTCTTCTGGTATCAATCAAGTATTGAATCTTCCAACTACCCGATGATTCTTTTACCAAAACAAAATTATCTACTCCGCAGTGAGTATATTGTTTATTGTAAAAGAAATCATACGGAGTCCAAACATTTGCTAATGGCCCATCTAATTTTATTACATCAAATACAATTCGTTCGTCTGCTGCATCTTTTGATAAATGGCTGATGGTTTCAATAAATACAGTGATACTTTCATTCTTTACTATTAGTTTTCCTTGTTTATCAAAACTGATGGTTTGCATGATAGCACTATCCGTAAAACATAATTTTAAAAGATTCGCATCACTATTCTTCATAGCAATAAATAATTGATTGATCGCCATCTTTACTGAATCCATCTGGCTTTGCGTATAAGAATTTATTGAAAAAGAAATCAATAAAATTAAAATGAAAAATGTTTTTTTATTCATACTAATTTATTTAATGAAAGATAGAAAAATATCTTTTTTGAATGCATTAAAAAACAAAAGGGGTCACTCCACAGTGAACCCCTTTTATGCCCATAATTGTAACCCAACTAAATCTTCAGTGCATTGCTATGCCCAATGACCAAACCTTTATCATTAATGATTTGAATAAAATAATTTCCATGATCCAAACTATTGATAGCAATTGATATACCGTAATTCTGATTGGTTGGCGTTTGTTCTGTTTTGGTAATAACCAATCGTCCATAAGTATCATACACTCTCACCTGAACAAAATTGGTATTTGTTGCTTTCACACTCAATTGAATATTACTTACAAATGGATTTGGATAAGTTGATAAGACTGCATTGTTATCTCGTGTTTTACTTGAATCACTTGCAGAACTTCTATTCCCATTATTATTTACATTCGTTATTCCCGAAGATAATCCATTACCAATACTAACAGTTCTAATTAAGGTATCCGTACAACTATTTTCTCCAATAGCAATTAATTTAACTTCTCTGAAATCTGTATTCTTTGCATATGTATGTGTTGGCTGATCATCTACTGATGTTGAATTATTACCATCACCAAAATACCAATTGTAATGTAATGTTCCATTAGATGTAGATGATGTATTAGTGAAATGAATTGTACTTGTTGAATTTGTACTACTTACCAAATTTGTATAGAAACCTGCACTTGGTGATGCATAAATATGTACAGGCCGGGTAATGGTATCGGTACAAGTAGAGTTGGTAAGTTTTGCAACCAATGTTACATTGTACGTTCCTGTTTCAGCATACGACACAACAGGATTTGTTTCTGTACTCGTTGTACCATTTCCTAAATTCCAAACATAATATAAAGAACCTCCGCCACCACTGGATGATTCATTGGTCATGGTGAAACTATTGTTCTTAAAACATTGTATGGAAACAGGATTAGGAACAAATGCAGCCTGCAATCCACCAACAGTAACAGTTTTAGAATATGTTGATATACATCCACCATTGGTATTATTGATGGCTTGAAGTATTACAGTATAAGTTCCTGCTGTGCCATATACTTTATTCGGATTTTGATCTCCTGCAGTTGTGCCATCACCAAAATCCCAAACATAATGTAATGAACCTGCGCTTACTGTTGATTCATTAGTGAAAGTAAATTGACTGCTCTTCTTACATTGCGTTTCCTGATTCACATTAAAATTTGCAACAGGTGAAGGATATACAGTTACAGTATGTGTAATCGTATCCGGGCAACCACTTGCGCCCGTTGTATTAGCAATTAATTTGATAGTGTAAGTTCCTGGATTATTATATGATTTAACCGGATTAGTTTCTGTTGAAGTAGTACCATCTCCTAAATCCCATTGATAAAATAATGAACTACTATTAGAAGATGATTCATTTGTCATGGTAAAACTATTATCTGCCTGACATTGTAATGAAACAGGATTGGCCACAAATGCAGCATTAGATCCAACTACATTAATGGTTTGCGATGTTACTGCATTACAACCGGGAGAATTACCATTTACTGCAGTTAATGTAACAGTATAAGTTCCTGTTTGTGTAAATGATTTAGTAGGATTAGTGGCAGTTGAGGTAGTACCATCTCCAAAATCCCATGTATAACTTAATGAACCGCTACTAGCATTTGATTGGTTATTAAAAACAAATTGATTATTGTTTTTACATTGAGTGGCAGAATTAACTGTATAAGCTGCAGTTGGCATTATACAATTTGTATTATAAGAAATTACTTTTGATATACTATCCTTACAACCAAAATCACTGGTCACTACCAATTTCACATGATAGTTTCCTGAGTTGGCATAAGTTTCTGTTGGGTTCACTAATGTTGATTGATCTCCATTACCCAGATCCCACCAATAATACATGGAACCACTTTGTATGGTGGATGTACTGATAAAAGTAAAACTCTGTCCATTTAACGTGCCTGTCAATATTTTATAATCAACTGCAGGTTTTGGCATTACATTAATAAACAGTTCACTAAATGCATAATCGCTTCCGCTCCTTACATCCAAATGAATTTTAAAATTACCTGCCTGATTAAATGAATGAGATGGATTGGCATCAGATGATGTTGTTCCATCACCAAAATCCCAATTGTAAGTAACACCACTACCCGATGAAGATGTATTGGTGAAAGCAAAATTATTTCCCTGAATACATTGAGCATTTGCATTTACAGAAAAGGATGCATTCAAAGTAAAATAATTATTGTAATCATTTCCGGACGATGTAACATTAAAATTCCCTGTTTGTGCAAAGCCATTAAACGAGAGCCCGATCAATAGTGCTAAGAATAGCACCATCTTTTCAAGGATTTTGTAGGATTTTTTCATGGAATTGGACTTTAGGATTTTGGTTGGATATTAGACACATATATGCAAACAGCCCGTTCATTAGCCTTATTGGCATCATGAACGAGCTGCTTTATTAAAGAAGGTGGTACGGATTGTGTTACGGTGCCGAAATTATTCGTTTTCATAGCACCTGCTTGAAATAACTGTGTTGCTAACTTCAGCACACAGTTATACTGGATATTGGATACCATGGACAAAGGATTTTAATATTCGGTTTTTTAATAGGATGTCTGAATTTTTAATTCAGCGCATTTGGATATTGTTCCACTAAAGTAGATTGCATATTTGCATCAAAAAATTATGCAGCATCAATTAAAGGTTCTTTTAATTCGATTAAAGGTGTTTTTAATTTTACCCTAATCGTTTTAAACCCGTTTTAATTTCAGAAGTAATAAAAGAGGAGAAATTATCTTAAGTATCCTAGTATTTTCAACATGCTTTGTGCTGATTGTTCTTTTGCATATAACCAATCAATCAGTTTACCATTCTTATCATATTCAATGATAACATGTTTGGGTGATGGAATTAAACAATGTTTGATACCACCATATCCGCTTATCTGATCTTGATACGCACCGGTGTGAAAGAATCCAACATATAAAGGTTCTTTATTAATAGCAGCATCCGTACTTTCATTAATGCTCTTTAGTTTAGGAAGAAACACTTCATTAATGTGTTCCTCACTATCGTAATAATCATGACTATCGCAAGTGATACCACCTAATACCACTCGGTGATATTCATTTTCCCATTTATTAATGGGCAACATCAAAAACTTTTCTCCAATACCCCAAGTATCAGGTAATGTAGTAATGAATGAGGAATCTATCATGTACCAGCACTCTCTGTCGTTCTGATTTTTTTGTCCGGTTACACTGTAAATATGCGCCATGCTCTCTCCCACTGTAAAACTTCCAAACTCTGTGTAAATGTTCGGCATGGGCACTTTTGCTTTCTTACAGGACTTTTTAATATTACCAACAATTTCATTGATCATGAATTGATAATCATATTCAAAGCCCAGCGAATGTTTAATTGGAAAGCCACCACCGATATTAATAGAATCTAATTCAGGACATATTTTTTTCAACTGACAATATAAGTTGATGATCTTATTCAACTCACTCCAATAATAAATATCATCCTTGATGCCTTTATTTAAAAAAATATGCAACATCTTAAGTTGAAATTTATCTTCATAGCCTTCAATCTCATCTACATAAAATTCCAAAATATCTTTAGGACGAATTCCCAAACGAGAAGTATAAAAAGGGAAAGTTGGCTCTTCTTCTGCAGCAACACGAATCCCCAATTTAAAGGGCTCTTTAACGCTTTTACGGTACGCTTTCAGTTCATCCTTATTATCTAAAACAGGAATCACATTTTTAAATCCTGAGTTGATCAATTTTGCAATTCGGGATGTATAATTTTTTTGTTTATATCCATTGCAGATAATGAATGTTTCTTTGGTGATCTTTCTTCTTTGATATAAACGATTCACGATTTCAATATCATAAGCAAAAGAGGTTTCTAAATGAATTTCATTTTTCAATGCTTCTTCAACAACAAAACTAAAGTGAGAACTTTTGGTGCAATAGCAATAAAAATATTTGCCTTCGTATCTGTGTTTCTTAAATGCATCGGCAAACATTTTTTTTGCTTTATTGATTTGTTTTCCAATTTTAGGCAAATATGAAATCTTCAACGGCGTACCATATTTATCTATCAGCGCTTTTAAATTAAGATCATTGAATTCTAAATACCCGTCTTCACTTAAATCAAAACCTTCTTGCGGAAAGTGAAAAGTTTGATTCACCAACGAAGTATAGCTATTGTTCATTTCTTCGGTTTATTTTTAATAGATAAATAATTCAACAAAAATAATAGATTGAGAAGGATATAAAATAAAAAAGTTGAAGACAGCAGCCTTCAACTTTAATTGTTTATAAAAGAAGTGAATTTATTTTACAGAAACAACCAAAGCTTTGAAGCTTTCAGGGTTGTTCATCGCTAAATCAGCCAAAACTTTTCTGTTCAAATCAATTCCTTTAACTGCTAATTTATTAATGAACTGGCTGTAAGTCATACCTTCTTCTCTTACAGCTGCATTAATACGTGCAATCCATAATTGACGGTATTCTCTTTTCTTTAATTTACGGCCCACATAACTGTAAGTCTGACCTTTTTCAACAATATTCTTCGCAACGGTATAAACGTTTTTACGTTTGCCGTAAAAGCCTTTGGCTTGTTTTAATATTCTTTTTCTTCTTGCTCTTGAAGCAACTGCATTTACTGAACGTGGCATAATGAATTATTTTATAAATCCGAATTTCAAATAACGAAATCCGAATTTTTGTTTTCGAATTTGTTTTGAAATTATTTCAAACGTAATAAGCGCATTACAAAATCTTTGTTAGGTGCACCTACTACCCCTTTTTTGTTCAATGCTCTTTTTCTTTTCTTTGATTTCTTGGTAAGAATGTGACGTTTGAAAGCTTTTTGGAAAGTAATCTCTCCGGTGCCTGTCACTTTAAAGCGTTTTTTTGCGCTTGAGTTTGTTTTTACTTTTGGCATAAAATAATCTTATTAAGATTACACCCTGCTGGCGGTCTCAAACAGATGAGACACTTGTTGAGCCTTACGGGAAAAATTTGGAGTGCAAAAGTAGGGATTTACAGGCAAACTGACAAGTTTCAGATGAACCTGTGTCAAAAAAAATTAAAGCACCCCTTCAGAGTGCTCTAATTTTTATACTGTAGTAGTTTCTTTCTTTTTCTTATTCGATTTGGGTGTTAACATCAGAAACATTCTTTTCCCTTCTAATTTAGGTAAACTTTCCGGCTGACCAACTTCTGCCAATCGCTCTGCAAATTTCAGTAAAACCAATTCACCTCTTTCTTTAAACTGAATCGCACGTCCTTTAAACTGTACGTATGCTTTTACTTTATTGCCATCAGCCAAAAACTTCTCGGCATGCTTCGCTTTAAAATCAAAATCATGATCATCAGTTCCCGGGGTAAAGCGAATTTCTTTCACTTCACTTTGCTTGGCATTGGCTTTCATCTCTTTTTCTTTCTTCTTCTTCTCGTACAAAAACTTTTTGTAATCTATTGCCTTACAAACGGGTGGATCTGCATTTGGAGAGATCTCTACAAGATCTAATTCCAGATCACGTGCAATACGCAAAGCTTCATGTGTGGGATAAACGCCAACAGTAATATTGTCACCTACTAAACGAACCTGTGGTACTCTGATCCTTTCGTTGATACGGTGCTCGGGTTCTTGTTGTCTTTGAAATCTGGGGTTGAATCTTCCGCCCCCGCCTCCTGTGTTTCCTCTAAAAGGTAATGCCATTAAAACTTATTTGGTTAAAAAATTTAAATTAAAAGTAATGATAAATTCTTCTATTCAACTGATTTACGTTGTGCAATTTCATCCACAACCATGTTAATAAACTCTTCCGTTGTTTGTAAACCCATGTCTCCTTTGCCTTGTCTGCGAACAGAAAGTTTGCCTTCATTCATTTCTTTTTCACCTATTACCAACATATATGGGACACGATGTAATTCTGCATCACGAATTTTTTTCCCGATCTTCTCATTGCGTTCATCAACTTCAACTCTTATACCTGCTTTCAATAATTTGTGCTGAACTTCTATTGAATAAGGAATGAATTTTTCACTGATCGGAAGAACTTTTACTTGTTGCGGAGCTAACCATACCGGGAATTTTCCTGCATAATGTTCTAATAAAAATCCAATGAAACGTTCATGCGTACCTAATGGTGCCCGATGAATAATCAATGGAATTTCTGATTCATTATTTTGATTAGTAAAAGATAATTTAAAATTACGTGGTTGAGCAAAATCAACCTGATTGGTTGCTAATGTAAATTCTCTTCCGATGGCACTCCAGATTTGAACATCAATCTTTGGTCCGTAAAATGCACCTTCGCCTTTCACTTCCACAAACGGGACTCCGGTTTCGATCAATACATTTCTTACCAACGCTTCTGTTTCTAACCACAATTCAGGTTCATTAATATATTTCTGTCCTAATTTTTCAGGATCATGTAAACTTAAACGCATCACATATTTCTCAATACCAAAAATTTTAAAGTATTTGAGATACATGTCATTCACGGCTTTGAACTCTTGTGCAAACTGTTCCTTACTGCAATAAATATGTGCATCATTCATGTGCAGACAACGTACACGCATCAATCCAAATAATTCGCCGCTTTGTTCATAACGATAACAAGTTCCATATTCAGCTAACCGATACGGTAAATCTCTGTAACTTTTTGGTTCTGCATCATATATTTTATGATGATGCGGACAATTCATTGCTTTTAAATAATATTTTTCGCCGTCCATTTCCATTGGAGGGAACATACTATCGGCATAATAGGGTAAATGTCCGCTGGTGAGATATAAATTTTCTTTAGCAATATGTGGTGTTACGACTCTTTTATATCCGGCAGCTAATTCTGTTTCTTTAGCCAACTTTTCTAATTCTTCAATAATCACAGTTCCATTTGGCATCCACAAAATTAATCCGGCACCAATATCATCATTCATGGTATAAATACCTAACTCCTTTCCTAATTTTCTATGATCACGTTTCTTGGCCTCTTCCAGCATCACTAAATATTCATCCAATTCCTTTTGATTAGGAAATGTTACTCCATATACACGTGTCAACATTTTATTTTTCTCATCTCCTTTCCAATATGCACCGGCAATACTTGTTAATTTTATTGCTTTGATAAAACCTGTATTAGGAATATGTGGGCCACGACATAAATCAGTGAATCCGCCTTGGGTATAGAAAGTAATATTTCCATCTTGTAAGTTTTGCAAGAGATCTAATTTATATTCATCCCCTTTTTCAGAAAAATATTTTACCGCATCTTCTTTTGCAATCTCTTTTCTGATGTATGAATTATTTTGCTTGGCCAATTCATTCATCTTCTTTTCTAATTCCAACAAATCATCTTCTGTCATTTGTTGGCCGCCCAAATCAATATCATAATAAAATCCTTTATCAATAGCCGGTCCTACCCAAAACTTTGCACCAGGATATTTAGATTCAACAGCTTCTGCCATTAAATGCGCTGAAGAATGCCAGAAAGTTGATTTACCGTCTGTATCATCCCAAGTCAATAATTTTAGATTGGCATCTTGATTAATGGGACGCATTGCATCCCAAACATCTCCGTTTACACTGGCAGCTAATACTTTTCTTGCCAATCCTTCACTGATGCTTTTGGCTATATCTAATGCAGTTACCCCATTTTCATACTGACGAACTGCACCGTCCGGAAAACTAATGTTGATCATATTTACTTGCTCCAAGCTTTTTAAAAGTTCGCAAAAATAACTAAAAGCAATGAGCTATCAGCGATAAACTCATAAAAATCTTAACGCTTCTTTATCAGGCTTCACTATATTGCAATTGTAGTTTTGCATTATGAAAAGAATTTGTACCTCTTCATTATTTTTATTAATCTTTTTATTTAGCTATTCCCAAAAAAATATTCTTGGAATCTGGCAGGGCTATTTTGTTCAGCAAGCCTACAACCCTTTCACACAAAGGTTTACAGAAGATAAATATAAATTTGAGGTACAGATCAATCAGCTACCGGATAACGCTTTAGAAGGTGTTACTTATTCATATAAAACAACCGTATTTTATGGCAAAGCTGCTTTTCATGGCATTTATACCAAAAACACCAATAATGTTTTATTGAAAGAATTTAAAATGCTGGATTTGAAGATCAGCGACCAATCTGTTCCCTGTTTAATGACTTGCTATTTGGATTATGCAAAAGATGGTAAAACAGAAACACTTACCGGAAATTATACCAGTATAAATGCAGATTCAAAAACAGATTGCGGTGATGGAACCATTTATTTAAAGAAAGTGCAAGAATCTGATTTTAAAAAAGAAGATTTTTTGTTAAACGGGCTGCCGGAAAAAAAATCTGCAATCGTAACTGCTAAACCTCCCTCCAATACTAATATCAAGCAATTACAATCTGCTTTAGGTTTACTACCTGACGGAATTGCCGGGCCAAAAACTTTGCAAGCACTCAAACAGAGAGTACCTGATTTTAAAGGAAATATAGATGGCAATGATACCTCAGCCATTAAAAGTTTAATCGCGAAATTAAAAAACAAGCCAATCGTGCCGACAATTATTGCTAAACCAAGTTTTCCAAAGAAGGATACCGTTGTAAAGAAAAAAATTATATCTTCTCCTATTACCATTAATAAACCTAACCTAATTACAAATAACAAGCCTACTATAAAACCTAATGCTGAAGAGTTTATTATTCATAAGCCTAAAGAGACAATCAAGACTGACAGCAGTTTTTCTAAAGAAAAAAATATAGTACCTGAAAAGAAACCGGAACAGAAAATAGTTCCTGTTCCAAAAATTTTGCAAGACAGAGAAAACAATCTGATCAATACCATTGATATTGCAGAAAGCGATGTACAGATTGATTATTATGATAATGGCGAAATAGATAATGATACCATTACTGTATATCACAACAATAAATTAGTGGTGAACCATGGAAGATTAAGCTATACACCAATCACTTTGCATATTAAATTAACTGAACAAGATCCTATTCATGAAATTGTAACCGTTGCAGATAACTTAGGTGATGTACCACCAAATACGGCATTAATGGTTATTACCACTGCTAAAATGCGCAAAGAAGTTTTTATTACTTCTGATGAAAAGACCAATGCCAAAGTAATTATTGTTTATAAACCTGCTGGTACTTCTATTAAAAGAGTTAATTAAAAAAAAGCATCAAAAAATAATCCCGCAAATTTTCTTGTTAAAATCAATTTTCTTAAGCAGCATTGAAATACATTTACGAGGTCTTTATTATATACTTAATCAATGCTAAAACAATCATTATTTATATTTTTATTCTTAACATTTACATCTTATGCAATTGCACAAGGTTGCACTACATTAGGTCAAACACCTGCAACAGCTTTCCCTGTTTGTGGTATTTCTGTTTTCAATCAATCTTCAGTTCCTACCTGCACCAATAAAACAGTGAAAACATTTTGTAATGACGGCGTAACTTATTCTGATGCCAATCCTTATTGGTATCAATTCACCTGTTATGCAACAGGCACATTAGGTTTTTTAGTTACACCCAATGTTTTGACAGATGACTATGATTGGATATTATATGATGTTACCAATCGGAATCCCTCTAGTGTATATGATAGCACCAATTTTATTGTTGCGTATAATTGGTCTGGCAATACCAGCACCGAAAGTGCAAGAGGTTACACAGGTATAACCGGTGCAGGGCCTGCCGGTACAACTTTATTGACCTGTGCAACCAATCCACAGGAATTAGGAGGAAGCCCACCTTATAGCGATGCATCTACTATTGCTTCTATGCCAACAATTATAGTTGGTCATACTTACTTATTAATGGTGAGTCATTATTCTGGCACTAACCAAAGTGGCTACACACTTAAGTTTATGGGAGGTACAGCAAGTATTACCGATCCTACAATACCCGATTATTTAAAAGCATCTGGTATTTGCGGCGGTGATAAAGTATATATCAAACTCAGTAAACAAGTACAATGCAAAACCATTGCAGCTGATGGAACAGATTTTAGTTTATCGCCTGCAAATGTTGCTATCAGTGGTGCAACAGGTTACGGATGCACCAATAGCTTTTCAACTGATTCCATCATCGTTCAACTAAATAATCCATTACCACCTGCTAATTATTTCATCATCCAAAAAAACGGCACAGATGGTAATACCTTATTAGATAATTGTTATAATTCTGTTGTAGTAGGAACATCAGCTTCGTTTACCATTACAGCACAGCAACTAATTAAAGCAGCATTTACTTATCAAATTAATTATGGCTGTGTGTATGATACAGTAAATGTTCAATTGGGTGGGCAAAATATTGTAACCTGGTCTTGGAATATTGATAATTCCAAAACATTAACACAAGCAAATCCATCCATTATTTATAATGTTTATGGCCAACATCAAATTACTTTATATGCAGCCAATAGTGTGTGTGCAGATACAGCATCAGCAACATTTAATTTAATTAATTCACCCATTAAAAGCGGTTTTATCACAGATGCCTTTGCTTGTCCGAATGACACTGTTCATTTCACTAATACAAGTACCGGTAATATTGCCCTTTGGTTTTGGGATTTTGGAAACGGTCAAACCAGTACGTTGCAACAACCACCTGCACAAACTTATCCATCGGGTAATAGCATGATCAATTACCCAATAAGATTATCAGTTACAGATTCGATTGGTTGTTCAGATACCACTTATAAATTAATTGAAGTAGCACCAAATTGTTATATCGCTGTACCTTCTGCATTTACGCCAAATGGAGATGGCAGGAATGATTATTTATATCCACTAAATGCCTACAAAGCAGTGAACTTATCTTTTAAAGTGTATAATCGGTTTGGGCAAATTATTTTTACTACAACTGATTGGACAATAAAATGGGATGGTACATACAACAGCATTCCACAACCCAGTGGTACTTATGTTTGGATGTTAGAATATACTGACAGAGATACAGGTAAAAAAATGTTTCAAAAGGGAACCACTGTTTTAATACGATAAAACTAAAAGACATCATAAATTATGATGACTTTTAGTTTTATTATTGAATTAATTAATTAGCAATAGTAACGCTATCAAAAAAAGATTTTGCATCGGCAGCTGTTACATCTTTAGAAGCTGACATATACATTACCTGATGCAGATTAGCCCCAATAAAAAATAAATAAGCAAAAGCTTTTTTTCCTTTCAATTTTTCATCACTTGAATTAGAGCCATCAATTTCAATGTATGCACTTTTTTGACCTTTGAAATCAAGCTTTTCGCTTTTAGTTAAAGTAGCACCTTGCATTTGTTGTGTCATTCCCGCAAGCATTTGATCCCATAGACCATCACCCATTGATTGTATAAGTTCAGCACTGAGTCCGGCTTGTGAAAGATCAATAGCCATAGCCATTAAGGTTAATGAGCTATCTTTTTTAAAAGTATAAACACTACCGCTTGCTCCCGTAGGCAATTGTGTTTCCTCTGGTTTTCCGGGAAAAGTAACAGTAACTCTTTCAGATATTTTTTGAGGAGTGCTTTGCGCCATTAATGAAATGCTAACAGCAGAAATGGCGAATACCAATAATAATTTTTTAAACATAAATTTTATTTATAAAATGAAATTACTTGTTGGCAATGAAATGAAGAAATTTATTACAAGAATTGCAAAAAATTAATTGAACTCGAAATTTACTACAAAATCAACAGAGGTCATCATATCATCATGCAACACCCTATCCTTTTCATTAAAGGAAACCTTTTTTCTAAAAGAAGCTACTAAGTTTTCAATTTCAGTAGAACTTTGCAATGGTCTTCTGAAATCCAATGCCTGAGCAGCACTCATCAATTCAATAGCTAATACTCTTTCAACATTATTCATTACACGCAAACATTTTGTTGCAGCATTGGCGCCCATACTAACATGATCTTCCTGATTATTGGATGATGAGATACTATCTACACTGGAGGGCGTGCACAGTTGTTTATTTTCGCTTACTATTCCGGCTGCTGTATATTGTGGAATCATAAAACCGCTATTCAATCCGGGTTGTTTAACCAAGAATAAGGGCAACGATCTTTGTCCGCTGATGAGTTGATAAATTCTTCGCTCACTGATATTCGCTAATTCACTCATAGCAATAGATAGAAAGTCTAATGACATTGCCAATGGTTGTCCGTGAAAATTTCCACCGTTCACAATACAATCTTGATCAGGAAAGATATTCGGATTATCTGTAACTGAATTAATTTCTTTCACAAAAACATTTTCAACATAAGTATAAACATCTTTTGTGGCACCATGCACTTGAGGTACACATCTGAATGAATATGGATCTTGTACTTGTTTTTTTTCTCGATTAATAATTTTACTGCCATTTAAATAATTTAAAATAGTTGATGCTGTATCAACCTGACCATTATGAGACCGAATAGAATGGATGAGAGGATGCAATGCTTCAATAGAACAATCAAATGCATCATAGGATAATGCTGTGATCAGATCAGCCATTTTAATTAAATGCGCTGCTTTGTGCAAACAAAATATTCCATAAGCGCTCATGAATTGAGTTCCGTTGATTAATGCCAATCCTTCTTTTGATTGTAATTGAATAGTGGGCCAATTCAATTGCTGCAATATTGTTGCTGAAGGATATTTTTTACCATTATAAAAAACTTCACCTAAACCAATCAATGGTAAGCTTAAATGACTCAAGGGAGCCAAATCACCGGATGCACCCAAAGAACCTTGTGTATATATAACCGGCAAAATATTTCTATTGTACATTTCAATCAAACGCTCCACTGTCTTCAGTTGAACACCGCTGTTACCATAACTTAATGATTTTATTTTAAGCAATAACATCAATCTAACAATATCATGCGGTACTTCTTCCCCCAGGCCGCAAGCATGAGACATTAATAAATTGTATTGTAATTGTTCCGTCTGACCAGGATCGATCTGTACATTTTGCAAAAATCCAAATCCTGTATTGATGCCATAAAATAACTCCTTGCCTGAGGTTAATTTTTTGTTTAAATAATCACGACAAATAATAATTTTTTGAGTGGCTTCTTTTGATATATGCAAAGTTGTTTTATTATTAATAGCTGTTTTAAGTTTAGAGAAGTCCAACCAATCTGTTCCTATTTGCAATAAATTTGTTTGCATGATAGTAAATCGTTTAAAGGTTGCAATGTAATCTGATTTGGTTTGCAAGCAAGATGATTTTACGCACTTTGCGTATAATAAATAAATAGGTTTGTCTGCATGCAAAAAATTCTATTATTTTGCAGCCCCTGAGGTCCGGTAGCTCAGTTGAATAGAGCAACAGCCTTCTAAGCTGTGGGTCATTGGTTTGAATCCAATCCGGATCACTTTACAAAACAGGCTTCAATAAATGAAGCCTGTTTTATATTTTAAAACTTTGTATTATTATTTTAGAATAGTAAAATGATATGATCCTGAACCCAATTCTAATTTAACATAACCATCTTCTGTACCAATAATCTTTAAATCTGTAATTGATGATAATGATCGTCCACTTTCTTTAATTCGATTAACATCATTTGCAGGAACAAATACAGCGGCTGTTGTATTAGCAGGTATTTCAACATCCATTGAAATACCTGCTGTATCTAATTTCCAACTATTACTAACTTTACCATAATAAGTTTCCAAGCTTGCCATAGCCGAAGAAAAAGAGCCCCCAATATGCGGTTGAATTTTAATGTGCTTGTACCCTACGCCATCTTCATAAGTATCTATTCCAACCATTTTTCTATACATCCAATCTCCTATTGCGCCATATGCATAATGATTGAATGAATTCATTCCCGGTGTTTGAAAAGTACTATCTGTCTTTTGTCCATCCCATCTTTCCCAAATAGTGGTAGCACCCATTTTTACAGGATATAACCAGGAAGGGTAAGTATCTTGTAATAATAATTGATAAGCCACATCATTATATCCAAAACGGGTAAGCACATGACATAAATATGGTGTTCCCAAAAAGCCGGTTGTTAAATGATTGTGGAAACTTCTAATATTTTCCACTAATCTTTTTGCGGTGGCTTCTCTTAAATCTTCCGGCAACATATCAAAATTCAAAGCCAAAACATAAGCTGTTTGTGTTCCTGAAACAAGCCGACCATTCGGTGTTACATATTCTTTTATAAAAGCTTCTTTTATTCTTTGCAATAAGTCTGTGTACGTATTTACATCTACCGTATTGCCCAATAGTTTTGCTGCATTGATCAGAAGTTGAGTAGAATGCGCATAAAAACATTGTGCAATTAAATATTTATCGGTAACAGCCGAACGCCCATCATTATCATCAACAGGCCTGAAGAATAACCAATCTCCAAAATGAGCACCTGTATTCCATAAATCATTTTTTGCAATGCGTTGCAGATTATCGACGTAAGCTTTCATACTGCTATATTGATCTTCTATGACTTTTTTATCGCCATATGCCAAATAAACATTCCATGGAACAATGGTGGCTACATCTGCCCATCCCGCACTGTTGATATCTGATGTGCTTAAAACATTGGGAATGACATGCGGCACAGCACCATTGATCTGATCGGCGGTAATATCTTTCACCCATTTGGCAAAGAAATTATTGACATTCATATTAAAACTGGCTGTTCTGGAAAATACCTGCGCATCTCCTGTCCAACCCAACCGTTCATCTCTTTGAGGACAATCAGTAGGCACATCTAAAAAATTGCCTTTTTGTCCCCATTGAATATTGTGTTGCAACTGATTAATCATGGCATTTGATGTAACCAATGTTCCTGTTGGCTGCATATCAGAATATAAAGTAACCGCCGTAAAATTGGATAGATCAATATCACCCGGATAACCTTCTAACCTGATATAACGGAAGCCATGCCAGGTAAAATGAGGCTCAAATATTTCAGATGTTCCGCCTTTTAAAATATATTTATCCTGTGCTTTGGCGGCACGGAGGTTCTCCGTATAAAAATTCCCTTCCTTATCCAATACTTCTGCATGAGATACTATTATTTGATCACCCGCATTGCCTTTTGCTTTTAATACCACCCATCCTACCAGATTCTGTCCGAAATCTATAACCTTCTCTCCTTTTGGTGTGATGATCAATCTCAGTGCATTAAATGTCTCATGTTTTTTTACGGGCTCGTTTTGTGTGGCGATCAAATGTTCTTTAGCAAAATCAGCCGTTTTTGCATTTGCCCAATCAGCGTCATTATAATTAGATAATGTCCAACCGAATTTTTCTTTTCTTGCATCAATCGTTTCACCATTATAAATCTCAGCATATAAAATAGAACCAGTAGAAGTTTTCCAACTATCATCTGAAACCACTAATTCTGATGTTCCGTCAGTATAAGTAATTTTCATTTGAAATAGTAGAGCAATATCAGTTCCGTAAAAACCGGAACGGGTTGACCATCCAATTACCCCTCTGTACCATCCATTACCTAAAATAACACCAATAGTATTATTTCCCTTTTGAAGAAAACCTGTTACATCATAAGTCTGATATTGTAATCTTTTATTGTAAGATGTCCAGCCCGGTGTTAAATAAGCATCTCCAACTCTTTTTCCATTAATCTGCGCTTCATACAATCCATGTGCAGTTATAAAAGCTGTAGCAGAAACAATTGTTTTATTGGATTGAAATTGTTTTCGAAATAAGGGGCTTGCACGCAAAGGATCTTCCTCATATCCGGGCGTGATCCATTTAGCTTTCCAATCAGTAATATTTAATAATGCCATTTGAAAAGTAGCAACATCACTCCACGCAGAAATATGATCAGCATTGTCCCAAACTCTTACTTGCCAATTATATTTTTTTTCTGATTGCAATGCTTTGCCTGCGTATGTAACCATAACAGATTGATCTGAATTTGTTTTACCTGAGTTCCAAACAATTTCATTTCCGGTAGTAATTTTTATTTCATACGCTGTTTGTTTTACATTTCTTTGACTGGAAGATAATTGCCAACTGAAACGCGGACGAATCGCATCAATTCCAACAGGATTAGATAAATTCTCACACAATAAATTTTTCAATCTTACTTGTGCAAATGTTATACTCACCAATACCTGCAACAGAATAATTGAGACAGCTTTTCTCATAAAGAAATTTTTAAAATATCTAATTGAAAGGTACTATGGATTCCATTTTTTATTTAATACTTTAATAAAATAACCGCCTACCACACTTCTCGCTTGGAAACCTACTTGTTTACCGTCAGTTGTTTCATGCCAATCACTTAATGGGACTCTTGTGGGTGTTTGTGTAGAGAATAAATAAACAGGATTGATGATGGCTTCAAAATCTTTTTGATTATTGGCTAATGTCGATGTCCATAATATCCAATCAGATTTTGTATAAGTCTTTCTGCTATCTAATGGTAAACCAAAAACATTTTGTTTAGTAAGATAATACGCTACTTCTTTTTTATACACTTCATCCGGGAAAAGATGTAAGCTTAAAACTTTATCCCAAACCAAATTATATTTTTGACTCCAGGTATTTTTATCATTAAATGTTAATGCATAATGATCGCCTGCATCCGCCAGTAGCATCCATTTCATTGCCATCTCTTTTGCAATGGCTTTATACTTTTCTGCAGTTATTTTATCTCCAATCATTTCCGCTAACATTGCATAACATCCAACGCCAATTGTTGCTTTAACCGATAAATTAGCATTGCGTGCAAGATGTCCAGCAAAATCATCTGTACATAATTGATTGGCAGGATCTAATCCTTCTTTACTCAAATAATCAGCCCATTTAGTTAAAGTGTTCCAATGTTTTTTTGCATAGCCTGCATTGCCTTCTGCTTTTGCAATAGCAGCTGTTAGAATAATCATATTTCCCGATTCTTCAACAGGCATGCCGCCACTGCCATATATCTCACCATTTGCCAATGGATATGTACCAAGATCATGCGCTGCAAAAGGTTTATTATACAATCCACTTTTTTCACAGAAATAAAATATCCCGTTCAGCATACCCTCCATCAAAGCAGGATTATAATTCAAATACAATGGTGAGGATGGATAAGTTACATCTACAGTATTAATACATCCATTGCTGAAATTCTCTTTGGAAAAAAATAATATTTCGCCATCCGGGCTTTTTACTAATGAATGAGCTGCCACTGTTTGTCGGTATGCAGTGATACATAATTTTGCATACACTTCTCCCCCTGCTTTCAGTGCATCATTATAAATAACTTTATTCCATGCATCGCATTTTGAAAAAACACTTTTTCTTTCTGCGTAAGCTTGCCCTAAAGTTTTCTCAATTGTTATTGTTGAATCCAATTTCCACCAGCCTTTTAAATTATGTTGAAAATATTGTATAGCATAAAGATCATCATAACCCAATAAAATAATTTTTTCTTTGGGTTGTTGATTGATAGTACCCAAATCAAAAACTGTATTCAATATTAATTGCTTTCCATGTTTCATATTTGACTTAATATTTGATTGAAGTACAAAATCATTAATAGAACTATCTGCATTTCCAATACTTTGCCTGGTCACTGCATCTTTTGCAACAGCGATATGTAGATAGCCCCAATCGATACGCAGATCATCTCCCTTCTTTTTTAAAATTGGCTGATCTATGGTGCCTGCCTTTAAAACTGATAAATTATCAGTTGTATATTTTTCGGTAGCAACTTCTTGAAAAGGGGTATTAACGGCGAGATCAGTTGATGCACCAAAGTATAACTGTACTTTATGTGATGCACCATCATTTGAATATGCAGCAAAAGAAATATATGAAACAGGTCTTGACATTAATTTAAGGTCATTCAAAAGTAATGGAGAAGTAAACGTTAATGTAAGATTAACTTTACCACAAGCAAATTGATAAATGGTTTGTGTGGCATTCATATTCACTGATTTTTGTTCTGCCAATTCAATTTGATTAACCACACTATTCTGTTTCATTGCTTTTGCCAATCCCGCATCTAATAAAATAGTATTGGCCGTAGTGTATGAATGAATAGCTAAAACATTTTTTCCGATTTTGAGTTTATTTTTAATTATTTCATCTACAGGAAAGGATTCAAATTTTCTATTTCTGCAAGTACAATTATAAATCTGCTCTCCATTTAAATACACTTCTACATTTCTGTTATGATTCAATTGTAAAAACAATTGCGGAATATTAATATCATTCAATTCAAATATTCTTCTGATCCAAATATTTTTTTTATTCCAGACAGGCTTACTGTTGCCAGTATTGTTTGCTTCAATGGTATCCTTTTTCCAGGAAGCATCATTATAATCAGTGTTCATCCATCCTTCGCTTATTAAAGTTAAAGTATCTGCATATTTACAAGAATAAGAACTTTCATCAGATGTTGGTATAATCGTTTGCAGACTGGCTTCATTATTTCCTAAAAAACGGTAAGTCTTCCCATCAACTTTTATAAATCCGAGTAATGATTGATCTGAACCTGTCCAATGTTTTGTAGTGGATGCATTCACCTGATCTGTAAATGACCATACACTTAAATAAGGACTATGCGTGATTAAAGGATAAGCAGGTGCTTTATTTACTTGTGCAAAAACGGAGGCTGTAATTAATGAAAATAAAAACAAGGAAAAACAATTAAACCATTTCATAAATAAGCATTTAAATTTTATTAGATATTCTATGAAATTAAGCAAAAACAAATGTTAAGGCGATTCAAAAATTCCTTCTTCACGAAATCCTTTTCGTAACAGATCAAAAATTTCAGGAAACTGATAATTGTCATTTTTAACAACAAGCACTCTTATTACTTTTAAAATTAAATTCGTATACCAATAAATATTCTTAACCCTTTATCAAATTAATTATGCCAGAGAAACAACTTTTAGCATCTGTTGGTATGAAGATTAAAAAAATACGTGCCGAGAAAAAAATGTCACAAAACGAGTTAGCTAATTTGTGCAACTTTGAAAAAGCCAGTATGTCAAGGATCGAGTCAGGACAAACCAATACAACGCTGCTTACACTAAGAAAAATAAGTACTGCATTGGAAGTGCCTATTAGTGAATTATTAAAAGAATGATTCGATGAATATCTGATTTGTAAAAAGCAGATGACATCCACAAATTCTATTTGTGTATTTTAGCATCTCATTTATCATAGCCAATGAATGTTAAAATAGAAGATAGTTGGAAAGAGGTTTTAAAAGCTGAATTCAACAAACCTTATTTTCTGCAAATAGTTACTCATTTAAAAACAGAAAGGGCTTCGGGTAAAATTATTTATCCGCCCGGACAACTTATTTTTAATGCATTCGACAAAACCACTTTCGCTAATTTAAAAGTGGTGATACTCGGTCAAGATCCTTATCATAACACGGGACAAGCTATGGGACTTAGTTTCAGCGTTCCCGATTCAGTTCCACCTCCACCTTCATTACTTAATATTTATAAAGAAATGAATAAAGATGTTGGTATGCCCATCCCTTCAACAGGTAATTTAACCAAATGGGCTGAACAAGGTGTATTATTATTAAATGCTGTGCTTACTGTTCGTGCTAATGAACCTGCCAGTCATGCTAAAATCGGTTGGATGGATTTTACCAATGCTGTAATAAAAAAAATCTCTGATGAAAAAAAAGGTATCATTTTTTTGTTGTGGGGAAAATTTGCACAAGAGAAACAAGTATTGATAGATGAAACGAAACATTTTGTTTTAAAAGCAGCACATCCATCTCCGTTTAGTGCAGATAAAGGTTTCTTCGGTTGTAAACATTTTAGCAAAACCAATGAATTATTAACTAAACAAGGCATCATGCCAATTGATTGGACTTTATAAATTGCAGTATGAAAATTTTTAAAGAAATATTTGCACGCATTTGGGCTTTATGGGGATTGATTAGTTTCTTAATTACTTTCTGCATCATCTTTATTCCTTCCATGTGCTGCTATTTGATACCAGGTAAAAAAGGTCAGGATATTTTTATCAGCATTGCAAGAATATGGATGCGAATTTGGTTACCATTAATAGGATGCCCTATTAAAATAAGAGGAATAGAAAACTTTAAAAAAGATCAATCCTATATCGTTACTTACAATCATAATGCTTTATTAGATGTTCCGCTTTCAGCTCCATTTGTTCCAGGACCAAATAAAACAATCGCTAAAACATCATTTGCAAAAATTCCTTTGTTTGGATGGTTTTATAAAAAAGGTTCGGTATTGGTAAATAGAAAGAGTGATAAAAGCAAAAAGAATAGTTATGAGGAAATGAAACGTGTATTGAAAGAAGGTATTCACATGTGCATTTATCCTGAAGGAACAAGAAACAGATCGAATGAACCTTTAAAAAAATTTTATGACGGAGCATTTAAATTAGCAACAGAAACCAAAACACCTATCATTCCATCATTAATATTCAATACAAAAAAAGCAATGCCGCTTCATAAAACATTTTATCTCTTACCGCATCGTTTAGAAATTCATTTTTTACCTGAAGTAAGTGCAACAGATATCTCAACAGAAAATTTAAAAGTAAAAGTGTTTGAGATGATGTATAATTATTACGAAGCCAATAAATAATTTAATAAGTAGAATTAGAGAATGTCCTGCTTCGATTAATTTTCAGATCACGAAGTATTCCTGACTTGGGATTGAATGTAATACTGAATGATCGATACAATCCAATAGGAGTAACATTTACAGCCAATTGCCAACAATGCATTTCTCTGGTAAAGAACATTGTTAATTGATTTAATTTGCCTGCTGTCAGATCATAATATCCTGATGCACCTGCCTTCCATTTTGGCGTTACACTAAAGTCTCCGTTAAAGTTTGCTGAATTGGTTATTTGAGTATAATAACCCGAATAATCCGGTTTTATCTGTCGCGAAAAATACATAGCATATTGAATACTGATAGACCATGGAATATTAAAATCTGTAAACTCAGCAGGATTTGATCTTGCATATTGCAATTGCCTCTGTTGTTCATCCGGCGTCATAAACGGATCAACGGGTATTCGATCTTTATCTGCACGTTGATCTTTTGATTTACTTCTAAATGTTGTTGAAATAGCTATATTTCCATTGGTAATTCTTCCCAATGAACCTTGCTTAATTGCGTATGCGTTAGAATCATTTCCAAATCTTGATGCCTGATAAGGATCTAAAGTTGTTCCTGCGTTGAGATTAATTTTTTCAAATAAAGTAGTGCGCAAATAAAATTGAAATGGTGCCAATGCAAAACTATCTGCCAATAAATTATAAGATGAATTAAAACCAAAGCCTTCAATCAATTTTACTTTCTTAGTTGCAGCAGTATCTTTTTTTGCTGCATTCGAGGAAGTATCTTTTTTAACTTTCATTTTCATCTCTAAAAAATTATCAATTCCAAATCCTACGCTACCAGAATTTCCTTCGGCAAAATATCCCGGATATTGCAATCCCTGAAAAGCTGAAAATCGTTGATAATGCCCGCCATTACTGGAATCTATCTTGGTTGTATAAAAGAATTTACTTACAAGATCCGGATGATAACTAAAACTGATTAATGGTCGCATTTCATGACGTATAGCAACTATATTTGAATTACCATTGAATTTATACGTTCCAAAAATTCTTGTGCTAGCTGAAACACTGAACGACATTTGGCTTTCTCTAAAAAATCCTTTTACAATATTGGTATCAACTTTTTGTTTGCTGGTATCCCACGATAAAAACATTTTTTGTCCATGCCAGTTTTCAGAATAAGAAATACCCGGTGCAATTACTATCGGTCCTAATGGCGGCAATGCCATTGAAAGTGGAATAGAATGTGTTGCACCCCAATGAATGGTATCTAAAATTCTTTTTAATGAATAAGCCGTATCATAAAATGAAATGATGTTCTGCATTACACCCTGATACCCGATACCAATACTTTCATACCATTTGGCAGCACCGATCTTTTCTTTCTTTTGAAACGGATAAATGGTATTGTAATTGAATGCCAGATTAGGCAGATTCAAATTCACCAATTTGGTTGTGCTGTTTTGATTATGAGTGATACCTAAAGATAAAAACGCTTTTCCCCTGAAATCTTTTGTATAAGTGATGGATGAATTTAATTGGTTATTATAATTCTGATACGGATTATTGAATAATGATTGATTGAATTTAGTGCTACCGAAATTTACACTTGCAGAAAAGGACGTTCCCGGTCTTGCACGTGTATCTTGTGTATGAGACCATGTTAACATAAATGAATGTGAAGTAGTAAATTCTGTAGGCGAAACATAAGTACTGTTTAAAAGTTTTGTTGTTTGTAATGTTAATGCAAAAGAACCAGTGTATCTGTATCGCTTAATGTATTTGGGACTTATCGTTAGCAACCATCCTCCATAAGAATAAATATTGGCTCTGGTAGTAACATCCAGATTTTCATTAAATACTTTATAATAACCTAATCCTTCTAAACCAAAACCAAAATCCTGGCTGGAGGTAAATGTGGGCGTAAGAATGCCTGAATGTCTTCCTCTGTTCAATGGGAAAATCCCAAATGGGATACCAATAGGAATAGGAATACCTTCTACTTCAGGAGAAGTTGGGCCACTATAAGCAAACTTATTATTGATCATTTTCATTTTGCGTGTTCTAAATGCAAAATGCGGTGTATCCAAATTGCAAGTTGTAATTCTGGCCATGTAAGCATAATATATATTGCTATCGGCCTTCTTTAATGTATGGGCATTTACGTACAACTCCCCTTCATTATAATAGGTGTTATGTGTTAACCCCTTAAAACTTTTTAAATTAAATTTCAGTGAATCGCTCATCGATTTCATTTGCCCCTGTTTCATGATGGCTTTATTTTCCAGGCTAAATGAAGTATCCGAAGTAGCGTAAGCTTTAATCGCTTGTCCATCCTGATCATAATCAATCTTCCCGCCTGTTAAATTCATATCCTTATAAGTAGCTTCTGCTTTGCCATAAAGAATAAACCTTTTGGTTGAAAGAATTAATACACCCGAATCCAATGCCTTATAATTAACAGGTGCATCCAATGAATCTTTAGATAGGGTAAGTGTATCTTTTGTGTTTATGAGACTGTCTTTTTTATTTTTTTTGGTTGTATCGGTTAATGAAACACCAGTTGTATCTTTTTTATTATTTTTTTTAGAAGATTTTTTTGAAGGAATGGTATCCTCAAAACTTGTTAATGATTTGAAAAAACTTTTAGAAAACCCGTTATAAGCTTTTATTTGAAGAGAAAAAACAAGCAAACAACCCATTACAATAATAGCCTGCGGTGTTTTTACGTTAAATTTGCGTGTAAAGTTCATATTCTCGTGAGCAAAAATAAGTGCTTAGATGTTATGATAAAGAATAAGTGTAACCCTTTAACGAATTGATATGATGTATAATAAAATGACTGTATTCGTTTTGTTAAGTTTTGGTGTAATTTGTTTAAGCGGTTTTAAGCCAAGTCCGATTCCTAAAACTTTTCAAAAACAAGCATTAAAAAGAATTGTGATCGATGCCGGACATGGCGGCCCCAGTTACTTATCGGGAAAATTTTTCGGAGGAAGTGGTCCGCATTGTTATGAAAAAGATATTACGTTGGCAGTTGCATTAAAATTACAAAGAGTAATCAATGAACAGATTCCTGATGTGGAAGTGATTATGACAAGAACAACAGATGATTTTGATAGCCCTATCGTTAAAGCCAATAAAGCCAATGCAGCAAAAGGTGATTTGTTTATTTCCTTACACACCAATGATGTGGCTCCTA
>Ga0316224_1001485_pt1 | contig 25344 bp, 28 predicted proteins | sample TBH18013metaG_FD_206254 | JGI IMG/M metagenome (GOLD analysis project Ga0316224, IMG submission 206254) | Freshwater microbial communities from Trout Bog Lake, Wisconsin, USA - TBH18013 | ecosystem: Environmental > Aquatic > Freshwater > Lake > Hypolimnion/Profundal zone | place: USA: Wisconsin... | reverse complement strand
ACCTTGCTACCATAAACTGTAACACCAAGTGGCAAGGTCCTATGTTTAACTGGACTGCTGTTAGAATTGATTTAAATATGTACTTTGGTAATAGATTATTTAATGACACAGTTATTTGAGCACTACCCCATCGGGCAAATATTTTATCTTGCTTTTCCGTGTTCTCCGTGCCTTCTTAGCGTCCACCGTGTTAAAAAACAACAACAATGGATTCCTTATAAGTGAGTTGTTTCTGCCTAAACATCAAGGCTTTATTTTAGACTACTATCAAATCTGAAAATTAATGCGGGTGGCTTTTTGGATAAATATCAATAGCCATTTTTAAAATTTCCCCGATGGTTTTAACCGGAATATCCTGTTGAGCATCGAGCAATATTATTTTCATCCGCGATCGCTTTTCAATGATCAATAACGGATGTTCAATCTTTCGTCCTTCAACTATGCCAATATAAGGCTGCTGTGTTTTTTTATTGACCCATAGGTAGCAAAACATTTTGCCTTTATAGCAATAGAATGGCATTTTATATTTCCAGGCTTCGGTGATATTTTTATCGTATGCGGAAATAAACTCGCGCAAAAAAATAAGACAACTTTTCAATGGTTCATCTTTTTGTAAAAAGAAATTGTCTATTTCGCGCATTGGGTTTAGGCCAATTGATATGGTATCTGCAATATGATCCTAACTTTTTTACTATGGACTATCGACCATGGGCCAATTACCCCGCAACCAGCTGACTCTTTACCTCTTTATCAAAATTCTCCATCACCAAAACCGAAGCGCCGATCAGTTCTGCATCAAAACCGAGTTCAGATATCAGCAGTTCCGTACCTCTTGAAAGACGCGGGATACAATATTTATGCAGGGCCTGTTGTATAGGCGCCATTAATATTTTGCCAACCTTTGCTCCGCGACCACTCAAAACAATGGCCTGCGGGTTCATGATATGGATCAATATGGCAAGGGCTTTCCCTATTTTATAACCGGCGTCGGAAAAAAGTTCAATTGCAAACTGGTCGCCTTTATTTGCAGCTTCCATTATGGCGTCGCCCATTTGTTTGGAGTGGGCCTCATCTATTTGTTTCAGACTGGTAACACGTCCCTTTTCAATGCCTTCGATGGCTTTTTTGGAAACCACCAGCATTGATGCTTCGGCTTCAAGGCAGCCCCGTTTACCGCAGGTACAAAGTGCGCCGTCTTCCGATAGGGGGATATGACTAAACTCACCGGCAAAGCCATTGCGGCCCCTGAATATTTCGCCGTTAATGATCATCCCAAGGCCAATTCCCCAGCCTAAGTTAATCACCATTACCTCTTTTTGTGATTTGGCTATCCCGAATTTTTGTTCCGCAAGGGCTGTCAGGCTCGAATCGTTGTCGATATACGCAGGCAGCCCGGTTTCGTCAGAAATATATTGGGTCAGGGTTTTATCCCCAGCATCAAGATAGGTATAGTTGATACCTTTTATCGGATTAATAAAACCAGGCATCCCAATCCCGATACCTGTAATTTTATCGCGGGCAACACCCGAGTTGTTGATGTATTTGTTGATGTTTTCTACAAGCTGATCAAGCGCATCCGGATTGTTTAGCAGTTTTAATTCAAACATTACAAAATCGGATACCGGTTGATTAAGCAGATCAACCAATTGAATGCGGGTAGAAAGCTGGTCCATCGCGATAGCCAGAATATACATGGCGCTTGCATTGATGGCATACATCAGCGGTCGTCTGCCGCCGCTCGAAGGCGCATACCCTTGCTCAACAACAAAGCCTTCTTCAATCAGTTCATTAAGCGCTTTAGCAATCGAAGGGATGCTTTTATCAAAGAGTTCGCTCAGTTCGGCACATGACATCGCCTTATCAAAATAAAGGCATTTGATGATCATGTTTTTTAAGTGCGTGCTTTTCACACTTTTGGGTTTAATTTCCATTTAATACTTATCGTTACAACGCCATACTACAGCCTGCTGCAGGTTCCGTTTTAAACCGATAAAATTAAGAATAAATTGTTGATAATGTGAATGGTTTATTTTGTGAGTGATCATTTTTGACTGAACATTTCGAAACGATCCACCACGGCCAACTTACCACTCATAAAAACATTATCTCTTCAACAATTTGAATGCGTGCCCGGTCCAGTTATTGGTGGTAAAGCCTGTAATGCACCATAACATGCAAAGCGGTTCAATGGCTCTTGCTGCTTCCGCCTGGCCCATATCTTCGGTATCAAAACCAAACAAAGTATTAACGGTTGTTGCTTCTATTTTAGCAGCTTCATTATTGCCGCAAATAAACATCGTTGGTTTTACCCCATTAAAATCGGGGTTTATCATCAGCGGGGCGCCGATGCTGTTAAAAGCCTTCACAAAATTTGCCGCAGGGAATGCCTCTTGTAAAGCCTCCATCAGCGAACTGTTGATATTGGTAAAAAACTTTAACACCCCATTAACAGGCGGCGCGGCTTCAATAGGGTTGCTGGTATCAATTATGGTTTTGCCCTCCAGGTTGTTTTTGCCTGCGCTTTCCAGTACGGCGATGGCGGCATCGCCTTTAACGGCTAAAACAAGCAGGTCGCCGAAGGCAGCGGCATCTGCAAATGAGCCCACTGAAACATTGCCGCTTTGCAGCGCTTTCCATCCGTCCAGTTTTTCCGGGTGACCGGTACCCACACAAACTGCATAGCCATTTTTAATAAAACCGCCGGCCAGTGTGGTAGCTACCACGCCTGAACCTAAAATGCCAATTTTTTTCATGATAATATTCAAATGTTTTGTAAGTAAATTTCAGCTAAAGTAACAGACAGCTTTATAATAACTGTTTGGAGATTGTAATAATTCATCAAAGCCAAATCAACATGATCAACGCAGCATCAAATTTAGTATTTCCATTTCTCTTCAAGTTTAGCATCTTTTTCGAGTATGCGGTATAATTCGTCATCGGCACTTTTGGCTTTCTTTAAATCAGAAGAGGAATGACCTGCCGGTAAGTTATCAGCTGTTCTTTTAATCATTACGATATTCAGTGGGTCGTTCGGAGTTTTCACTGCTTCGATATTTTTTGAATATTTCGGAAATTCAAATCCAAGGGAATCGCCTTTGGCTGCAAGGATATGATATACGCCATGGCTGTCTGTGTTTGCCTTTTGAGCCGTGCATAAATTTGTAATGATGGCGCCCTTTACATCCTCAAGATTAACACCAAGGATGCGGCCTGTTATTAAAATATAAACCTTTGGTTTGTAAATTTTTGGTGCAGGTATTTTGGGCTCTACAATATAATGTTCAATTGGTGTGTCAATTATTTCCTGTGCCACGGCGGGTTTTGATAAAAACAATGGCAATAAAAATGTTAGAAATCGTAAACTCTTCATCATGAAATTACTAATTGGTTGGATGTATTTTAAATGTACACCGGTTTAAAGAATTCTAAACTTAAGCAAATATTATTGTTCTTAATAACTATAAAACCTGGTGGTTCAACTTTATTCCCCAATCTTTATTCAACTAAATCCATTTATCCCGTTTTATACCAAAAAAAAGCACGCCCGGAAAACCCGGGCGTGCTCTATATTTTATGTCAGGAATTGCTTTAACTAAGGCCCGTAATTAATTTTTAACTTAATCAACTACTTACCCAATCAACCCAATCAACCAATTATTTTGCTTTTCCAAATTCGCCGTTAGCTTTAACGGTAACTTCGTCGCTTAGCATAGAAGTGCCAAAGCCGCTGCCAAAGTTAAAGTCAGAACGTTTGATAACACCTGTAACCTGGAAACCTGCATCAGCAGCTTTGCTCATCGGGTTGGTTACAGTACCGCGGTACCATAAATCAAAAGTTGCTGGTTTGGTAACGCCATGCAAAGTAAAGTTGCCGGTTAATTTGAAGTGGTTAGGACTGGTTGGTGTAATGCTTGTGCTGATAAAGGTAAGTGTAGGGTATTTTGCAACATCAAAAAAAGCATCAGTTTTCAAATGATTATCACGGGGATCAATGCCTGTGTTTACCGAAGCTGTATTTACTGTAAGTTGAAATACTGCATCACTGAAATCGGGTTTTGCAGCAGTGATAGAGGCGCTGAAATCTTTGAATTCTCCGTCTACATCAGAAACCATTAAGTGGGTAATGGTAAACTGAATTTTTGAATGCATTTTGTCATTATTCCATGTAGATTGGGCAAATGCTGCTGTGTTTAATAAAGCAACAGCTAATAAAATGATGATTTTTTTCATGATTGTTTTTTGTGTATGTATTTTAATTTTTAAATTTCTTTGCGCAAACATACTATATAAACCCGACGGTTAAGGTAGATAAATGTTTAAACATTTACTTTTTGACAATCCTGTGATTTTAGGGTTTGTTTAAATACAATTAGACAAAAAAAATAGGAGCAGGGCTGGTATATTTGTGCAAACACTACACAAATGAAATTCAGGGAACTCGGAAAAACGGGAGAAAAGCTATCGGCCATCGGCCTGGGCTGTATGGGCATGAGCCACGGTTACGGTACATTTAATGATGAGGAATCCATTGCTACCTTAAACCTCGCGTTGGATCTGGGCATAAACTTTTGGGATACTGCCGATATTTATGCAAATGGTAAAAACGAGGAACTGGTTGCCAAAGTACTGGCGCCAAACCGCGACAAAGTTTTTATTGCCACAAAGTTCGGTTTCCGGCAAAAGGATGAGGGCAGCTACCCCGGTTCATCAGGCTCTTTTTTTGACGGCTCGCCGGCTTATCTTAAAACAGCAGTTGAACAAAGCCTTAAACGTTTAAATATTGAAACCATCGACCTTTATTACGCGCATCGTATAGATCCCAATGTGCCGGTTGAAGATATGGTAGGGGCAATGGGCGAGCTGGTGAAAGAAGGGAAAGTGCGTTATCTCGGTTTGTCAGAAGCATCCGCTGCATCCATCCGCAAAGCTCATGCTGTACACCCCATAGCGGCGCTGCAAAGCGAATATTCATTACTTACCCGCGATGTGGAGGCTGAAATATTGCCTGTTTGCCGCGAACTTGGCATTTCTCTGGTTCCCTTTAGTCCGCTTTCGCGGGGATTAATAACCAATACACTAAATGTTGATGAACTTGGCGCTAATGATTTCCGCAAAACGCTTCCCCGTTTTGGTGATGATTTTAAGGAAAATAATCGTCAGCTTGCGGCGGCTTTTGCCGGATATGCAATTCAAAAAAACTGTACGCCTGCGCAATTGGCTTTGGCATGGGTGCTGGCACGGGGGACAGATATTATACCCATCCCCGGCACAAAAAAAACAAAATACCTGCGCGAAAATGCAGCTTCGGTTGACATTGAACTATCTGCCGGCGATTTAGGGGAGATCCAAAACATTATCAATAAATACCCAAATACCGGGATGCGTTACGGAGAAGGCGCTTTAAAGTTGGTTAATAATTAGGGTGAAGAGGTTGTAACGTTGTAAGGTTGTAATGTTGGAAGGTTAAACTTTACAACATTAAAAATTTTTCATCCTTACAATAATTCCCCAACAAAAACATAGTGAAAACACCCAAAAAATACCGTTAAAACACCCCCTTCTAAAAATTGTGTCACCAGGGTTTTACAAGTAGATTTGCAAAACCTTGTCGTATGGATTCATTTGAAATAGTAATTAAAGAAGAGACCTTTCGGATTATCCGCAGTGGTCCCGATAATGATACCTTTAGCGTATTTAATCATGCTACCTGTCATATCATAAAAAAAAATAGTTTCGGGATCTGGAAATCGGTCGAACACCGTTTTGGAACGGATAGCCTGCCCATTGATGAAGTTGGCGAAGCTATAGAAAAACATTATAAAGATTTTGATGCCGCGCCTGGAAACGCTCCTCATGTGTCAAATTTTTAATGCTGTGTTGATCGTCCGTTCAAAAATCAGGTAAGCAATTACTGCTGGTCTTTTTGTGTGAAAAATGCATCAACCTTTTTGTTAAACTCATCCGGGTACAATCTAAGCGTGGCATGCCCCGAATTGGGCAAAACCCATAAGAATGCGTTTGTAATGTTCCTATAAATCAAAACAGTATGCTCCACCGGGATCAGGTCATGGTCGCCGCAAATGATCAATGATGGGCATTTTATTGCCTTTAAGGCAGATAGCGGGATATTAGGCTGAAAGTAGTCGAGTAAAAATATTTTCCAGTCGTTTTTCTCTTTGGCGCTTGTCCATTTTTTATTTTTTTGCTCGCCGTATTGTTTCTCCATGTCCTTCCAAAGGGATGGGATCAGCGCCGTGGAATCCGGCCATAAATTTGCACCTGTTGAGGCGAGTTTGATCACCTTCTCCGGATGCCGCATGGCCAGTACCAGGGCGTTGATGCCGCCATCGCTCCAGCCGATCACAAAAGTTTTTTTGATGTGCATGCTATCAAGTAACACATTAAAATCATCGGCCATCATTTCAAAACTCAGGGAATCGCGGGAATCAGTTGATTTACCATGGGCACGGCTGTCAACGGCAATAACTTTATATTTTTTTGCGAAGTATGGGATAGTTTTATCAAAAGCCTCCATGCTGCCGCCATTACCATGGATCAGCAAAACCGGTTGTCCTTTGCCATAAACCTCGCAATACATTTTTATGCCACGGATGTTGTAATATTTACCCGCAGCCGGGTTGTGTCCATAGGGGATTGACTTTGTTTGGCTATGGCAGGATAGGATGATGGTTTGGAAAACGACCAGGAAAAGGATTGCTTTTTTCATGTTTCTACGGTTATGATGAACCTTGTGTAATTTTTCTTAAAGGCAGCAATAAATATATATCTTTAATTTTCATTTTTTTAATTTTATGAACCAGAAACTTGCCACGGCATCTCAACCGACAATTACCCACAGAATCCGCTCTATCGTCGGCGGTTCCCTCGGCAACCTGGTTGAGTGGTACGACTGGTATGTTTACACCGCCTTCTCTTTATATTTTTCGGGTGCTTTTTTCCCGAAGGAAAACCAAACGGTACAACTATTAAACACAGCAGGTATATTTGCCATCGGCTTTTTAATGCGTCCGATTGGCGGCTGGGTAATGGGCGCTTTCGCGGATAGGAAGGGTCGTAAAACCGCGCTGACCTTATCGGTGCTGTTGATGAGTATAGGCTCCCTCATGATAGCTGTGGTACCCGGCTACAAGCAAATTGGTGTTGCCGCACCCTTGATCTTGGTACTGGCCAGGATCATCCAGGGCCTGAGTGTCGGGGGCGAATATGGCACCAGTGCCACTTACCTCAGCGAAATGGCTACTAAAAAACGAAGGGGCTTTTATTCCAGTTTTCAGTACGTCACCCTCATTATGGGCCAGCTGATTGCCCTCGGCATATTGGTTTTGCTGCAACGCTTTTTTTTAACAGATCAGCAATTGCACCAATGGGGCTGGCGCATTCCCTTCGGCATAGGCGCAGTGCTGGCAATAACGGTGATGTATTTACGGCGCAGCCTGCAGGAATCAGTTTCATTGAATGACAATGATAAAAAAGCTGCATCTGCCCGTGGTTCATTAAGTGCATTAATGCAGCATCCCAAAGCAGTATTTACAGTGATAGGTTTAACCATAGGCGGTACCGTTGCATTTTATACATTCACCACCTATATGCAAAAGTTTTTAGTGAACACTGCCGGTTTTACAAAGGCCAGTGCAACATTGGTATCTTCCCTAACCCTAATGGTTTTTATGCTGATACAACCGCTATTTGGCTTATTATCCGATAAAATAGGTCGTAAACCCTTACTAATTGGTTTTGGCGTTTTGGGCGCTTTAACTACTGTACCCATAATGACCGCCCTGAGCACAACAAAAGATGTTTGGGTTGCTTTTGCATTGATCATGTGCGCATTGCTTATTGTCAGCGGCTATACATCCATCAACGCAGTGGTAAAAGCCGAGCTTTTCCCCGCCAACGTCCGTGCATTAGGTGTTGGTTTTCCGTATGCCATCGCAGTCTCTGTTTTTGGAGGCACGGCAGAATATATCGCGCTCGATTTCAAAAACTACGGTCACCAGGAATGGTTTTACTGGTATGTTAGCATTTGTATTGCTTTATCGTTGTTGCTGTATGTCACCATGAATGATACGAGCAAGTACTCAAAAATTGAAGATTAAACTTCCGGGTTTTCAGTATAACTTTTCCAGAGTTCATCAAATGTTTTTCCTGTTTGCTGCTGCCAGGTATTATCGGTATAAGTGTGCTTTCTTAATTGGTTATTGAGCTCTTTTACCAAACCGGGTTTAACTTTTTCTTCTGCCCAAAGTAAAAAACGGGCGGTAATGCGATACGCATTGGTGTAACTTTGTCCAGCTTTGTAATTTGGTAGCGACCATTTTGCCGCAGTATTGTTTACACCGAATTTATAACGGGCATAATCAGCAATCCCCTCTGTCAACCAGCCAGGATCATTACTTTGGCCATAATCCTGTACTATATGCATTACCTCATGGGTAATTACATCAAGATCCTCAGGGTGCTTGTGCATCCAATGCGAACTAATGGTAACCCTTCCGCTATCTGTTCCTGCCACGCCTTTGTAAGTGGTGTCGATAACAAAGGTGACTTCTTTCGCGGTCTTTTTATTATAGGTTTTAGCTAACTCGGGATAAACAATAAAGAATGTGTTAATCATTTTTTGCTGCAAAGCGGGATCCAATGTGGCATCGTAATTAATAAATGTAAGGGTATATTTACCTTCTTTGATAATTTTAGTTTGCGGAAGCGTCAGCACAATCGCGTGCGCGGCCTGTACGATAAAACAGGTTATAAAAATATTGAGGACTATTGCTTTCATCATGCTGCAAAAATAACTATTTAAAGGTGCGCATGTTTTCGTTGGATTGTAAAAATGTGATGACCGGTAAATGGTAATTTATATGAATGTATTACGAGAACATACAAACACTGCATACATAAAAACATTATTTTTGCCGCAACATTTATGACTGATATAAAAACACTAAACCAGCAGGCGGTTGACCTGTTACAGCAATTAATCGCCATTCCATCTTTTAGTCGGGAAGAAGGGCGGACGGCAGACCTGATAGAACATTTTTTGCGGGAACGGGGCGTTGAAACCCACCGCAAACTGAATAATATTTGGGCCTGGAATAAATATTTTGACGCGTCAAAACCAACTATCCTGCTTAATTCGCACCATGATACGGTAAAACCAAATTCAGGCTATACCCGTGACCCATTTGATGCGAAGATTGAAGACGGCAAGCTTTACGGTCTGGGTAGTAATGACGCAGGCGGTTGCCTTGTGTCGCTGATTGCTGTTTTTCTTTATTTTCACGATAAGGAAAATCTTAAATATAACTTCTGCCTGGCAACGACAGCCGAAGAAGAAATTTCAGGTGTGAACGGTCTGGAACTTATCATCCCTGAACTTGGAGAACTTGATTTCGGGATTGTTGGTGAACCTACGCTGATGCAATTGGCTATTGCCGAGAAAGGTTTAATGGTACTTGATTGTGTGGCCCATGGCAAAGCAGGCCACGCCGCCCGTGAAGAAGGCGAAAACGCCATTTATAATGCCCTGCCCGCCATCGAATGGTTCAGGACATACCGTTTTCCGCAGGAATCGGAAGTTTTCGGGCCAATAAAAATGTCGGTGACTATTATTAATGCGGGTTCGCAGCATAATGTGGTTCCTGCAAGCTGTACGTTTACAGTTGATGTTAGAGTTACGGATGTTTACCGAAATGAAGAAGTGCTGGAGATCATCCGTCAGCACGTCAGCTGCGATGTCACTCCGCGTTCCATCCGCCTGAAACCATCAAAAATTGATAAAAATCACCCGATTGTACAGGCGGGTATCGCTTTGGGAAGAACAACTTACGGCTCCCCGACCACATCGGACCAATCATTATTGGATATTCCCTCGCTTAAAGTTGGTCCCGGTGATTCAGCCCGTTCGCATACTGCGGATGAGTTTGTTTATGTGGATGAGATAAGGGAAGGCATTGAACTTTATATCAAAATGCTGGAAAGAATCTGCTGATTTACGATTTTTATTCTAAAAGCAGTAAGTTTGGCATTCTCCGCACGTCACTGCGAGCGGTAAAATTCGGGAAGTTCTGATGAGGGAATTACAAAAAGGGGTGTCATGGTGAGGCACTCGAACCATGTGCGCAAAGGCACGACGCCAATGCATTAGCGCTAATGACAAAGCGTTCAGGCCACCCCACATGGTTCGAGTGCCTCACCATGACACCCGTTTTTTGTCGTTCCTCCAAAGACAGCGGGTTAAATAATAACTATAATATAATGAGTAAAATCTGGCAAAAATCTGTTACTGTAAACGACCTCGTTGAAAATTTCACTGTTGGTCGCGACCGTGAGTTTGATGAGCAAATGGCTGCCTTTGATGTGCTGGGGTCGCTGGCTCATACCCAAATGCTGCAAAGTATTGGTTTAATGAGCGCCGATGACCTGCAACTGGTTCAAAAAGAGCTAAAAAATATTTATCGTGATATTGAAGCGGGCAAGTTTACTATTCAGCCCGAAGTGGAGGATGTTCACTCGCAGGTTGAACTGCTGCTCACTCAGCGCATAGGCGATGCCGGTAAAAAGATCCACAGCGGCCGGTCGCGTAACGACCAGGTTTTGGTTGACCTGAAACTATTTTTCAGGCATGAATTACAGCAGGTGGTGGAAGAAACAGAAAGTCTTTTCCGTTTGCTGATTGAATTAAGCGAAAAACATAAAGCTGTATTGCTCCCGGGCTATACCCATTTACAGGTAGCTATGCCGTCGTCTTTTGGCCTGTGGTTTGGCGCTTATGCGGAAAGTTTAGCCGATGATCTTGAGATGGTTTTAGCCGCCTGGAAGATCACCAATAAGAACCCATTGGGTTCAGCTGCTGGGTATGGTTCTTCTTTCCCCCTAAACCGTGCTTTAACTACCAAACTGCTTGGTTTCGAAAGCCTGAATTACAATGTGGTTTATGCACAAATGGGTCGGGGTAAAACTGAGCGGGTTATCGCGCAGGCTTTGTCGTCAATAGCTGCCACGCTGGCAAAAATGGCCATGGACCAGGCTTTATATTTAAGTCAGAATTTCGCTTTTGTAAGCTATCCAGATACCTTAACTACCGGGAGCAGCATTATGCCGCACAAAAAAAATCCGGATGTTTGGGAAATTATGCGTGGCAAATGTAACCGCCTTCAGGCCCTGCCAAATGATGTGGCTATGATGACCATCAACCTGCCGTCGGGTTATCATCGTGAATTACAATTGTTAAAAGAATTGTTGTTTCCTGCATTTAGCGATCTTAAGAATTGCCTGCACATGGCAACTTTTATGCTCGAAAACATCACGGTTAACACTGATATACTGAGCGACCCCAAATACGCCTACTTGTTTAGCGTTGAAGAAGTTAACCGCCTGGTATTAAGCGGTACCCCATTCCGGGATGCCTACAAGCAGGTTGGCCTCGCCATTGAAAAGGGCGAATTTAAACCAGACAAACGCGTAAACCATACCCATGAGGGCAGTATCGGTAATTTAGAAAATAAAGCGATAAGTGCTGCGATGGATAAAGTATTGAAAAGTTTTGATTTTGAAAAGGTGGAGAAAGCGATAGAAAATTTGGTAAAGGAATAACCTGTTAAAAAGTTCATAGACATTAACTTTAATAAATTTGTTATATTTGTATATGATCATTGAAAATGCAGATAACAACAAGATTACTATTACAGTATCGTCCTCTGTAGATAGGTTTGGTCTGCAACGCCTGATTGATTATGTCAAATACCTCGAAGCGACATCTAAGTCAAAAGCTAAGCAATCAGACATTGATAAACTCGCAGATGAGGTTAATTCCTCATGGTGGGAGGCAAATAAATCCAGGTTTATCAAGTGAAGATAATTGTTGATGCCAATATTGTATTCAGTGGCATACTAAATTCCAAAGGAAAAATCGGAGATTTACTAATCAATTCTAAAGGATACTTCAACTTTATTGCTCCCGAATTTTTACGATACGAGATAAAAGATAAGTACGAAAGACTTCAATCGATTTCTGGTTTGACTATACTACAGATAATGGAGGCGGAGTACCAGGTTTGTAAGGATATCACTTTTATAACGGAAGAACAGATTAGTCATAAATTCTGGATAGAGGCGCATGAACTTGTCCATGATATTGATATTAAAGATATTCAATATGTTGCTTATGCCAAACAATTCAGGTGTAAAATATGGTCTGGTGACAAAAAACTTTCTAAGGGATTGATTTCAAAGGATTTTGTAAATATCATTTCAACAGAAGATCTTTATGAAATTAGAAGCAAAAGGATAATAAAATATGAGCGGACAAAACCGAAACGAAATATACCCGGGCCTCGAAGTTGACATCATCCTTAAAAAGGACCAGCGATCAGGTAAAAAAACGCGCGGCATTGTAAAAGATCTGCTCACCAGTTCGTCCTTTCATTCACGCGGCATTAAGGTGCGGCTGGAGGACGGACAGGTAGGCCGGGTAATCGATATAATTGAAGAATAAGCCTACGGACTTTAGACTTTATATAAACAAACACAACCATGACAAAAAACCTAAAAGCCGATAAACGTTTTTTCTTTCGACTGGATGCACATTACCGTGTAATGATTGCATTGGCAATCAGTTTAATTACGTTTTTCTGTTTAAACGGAAAAATAACCACACCGGCTTTAATTTTAGTGGTTTGGATATCCTGTGCTTTAACCATTATCTTATTGAACTGGATCATCATATTTTCATCGCATCCGCGTGAAGTGCGGAGGATCGCAAAACTGCAGGATTCAAGTCTTACCTTTATTTTCATGTTTGTTACGGCCGCTTCAATTGCAAGTTTGGGCGCCATTATTTATCTGCTGAAATCAACAAAGGGACTGCCGGATACCGCAAAAAACGAACATATTTTACTGGCTATCGGCGCGGTGATCATTTCCTGGTTTTTGCTGCATACCATTTATACGTTAAGATATGCCCATTTGTATTATGATACAGATACTGATATCGACGGGCAAACGAAAGATGTCGGCGGGCTCCAGTTCCCGGGTAAAGATGAACCGGACTATCTTGATTTTGTTTACTTTTCGTTCATTGTCGGCATGACCTTCCAGGTATCCGATGTAAATATCACTTCCCGCAGGATTCGCCGGGTCTGCACCCTGCATGCATTATTGGCCTTTGCTTTTAACACGGCCATTTTGGCTTTAAGCATCAATGTTATTTCGGGTATGGTGTCGCAGTAAGGACACGATTTTAAGGATTTTTTTGATTTTCAGGACAAGACATCCTTAAATTATCCTGTTAATCTATAAAATCCTGAAAATCTTGTCCGTATAATTAGGCGAATAACCCTTTATCATCATCTAAAAATTTTGGCCGCTTGATTTTTGTGCCCAATTCCTTATTCATTTGCTTTACAACATAATCAGCCAGCCTGGGTGAATATTCTTCTTCGTGCTGGTGCATTAAAAACCAAACTGACTGCAGGCCCATGTGCTGCCATTGTTTTATGCGCGTTACCCATTCATCCACACGGGCATAATCAGTAGGGTGGAGGCCATTGCCCACAAAACGTATAAAGGCATGGGGTGTAGGCAGCTGCATGTGTACTACATCGCGCCGGCCGGAAGCATCGGTGATGACTGCGCCTTTATTCAAATGGTGCAGCAGATTGAATATTTCGTCACGGTTTTCGGGTACAGCAAACCAGTCTTTATGCCGCAGTTCCAAAAATACCGGGACATCTTTTGGCAGGTGTTCAAGGTAGGCTTTAAGATCAGGCAGACTTTTCGGCGTAAAATTTTCGCCGACCTGTAAAAACAAAGGGCCCAGGTTGTCGCCAAAGGCCATAATCCCTTCATAATATTTGGTGGTGATTTCTTCGGCATTTTTTAAACGGCGTATATGGGTAATATTTTGAGCAAACTTAGGGCAAAATTTAAAACCTTGATTTGCTGCAGCCTTCTCTTTCCATTTCAAAATGGTTTCAGGCCCGTAAATATTATAGAAAGTGGCATTCAATTCAATGCAATCAAAATGTTTTACATATTCGTCTAAAAAGTTTGCTTCTTTGGTTTTAGGCGGATAGATCTGCCCTATCCATTCTTTTCTTCCCCATTTGGCGCAGCCAACATGAACCTGTAAGGGTTTATCGCTTTTGGATGCACTAAGCGTCGAAATAGTCAGTTCAGGATCAGCCGGAAGTGTAAAATCCACTTTTGCCAATTCTTCGGGTTTTACGCGGCCAAATTCCATATCGGTTTGATTTTTTGTTAGTTTTTGTTCTGCAAATTAAAAAAACTTTACCTAAAGCGCTACATACGTTAGGATGGTAACATTCATTTATATTGAATATAAAACCGTATTTTTATCGGAACAGTTTTAATAACAGGAATTTAAAAATTAACCTGTATGCCTATTTAACATTTATAAAATTTCAACCATGGAAGCTAAACCGCCAATGTCTCTTGATGAATTTAAAAAAAAGAGAAAAGAATTCACTCCGGTAATAAAAGATAAAGTTAAACCTTCAGTGCTGGATAGGGCTGCTGTATGGATAACCAATCATGTAGGCAGTATGGGCTTTTTTATGATCATTTTTACCTGGACAGCTTTATGGCTGGGGTGGAATATACTCGCACCAAAAGAAGCCAGATTTGATCCTTATCCGGCATTTGTGCTCTGGCTGTTTATGTCAAATATGATCCAGTTGTTTTTAATGCCATTGATCATGATCGGTCAGAACGTTCAATCCCGCCATGCTGATTTGCGCGCCGAAGCCGACCTTAAAATAAATACCAAGGCGGAATTTGAGATCGAAACGGTCCTGACTCATCTTGAGTATCAAAACAAGATCATCCTGCAAATATTAGAGGATCTTGAAAAAAAGTCTTAAAAGGAAGGGTATTATTTGATAACATCATCCTAACAGATCCACTTTAAACTTAGGCGCCACTCTTTTTTTGGAGGCCTGTTCATAGGCATAACCCAGCTTAATAATGTCGCCTTCTTTATACGCGCTGCTAATAAACGATAAGCCGACAGGCAATTCATTATAATAGCCCATAGGAACAGTAATATGCGGGTAACCAGCCATGGCAGCGGGCGAAGAAAATGAGAATCCGTTATCATAATCGCCATTAACCAGGTCAATGCAACAGGCAAAGCCATTGGTTGGCGCGGCAATAGCATCCAGGTTGTTTTCTTTTAAAAGCGTATCTATAGCCTTGCGGGTAATGCCGGTAGTTTTTCCCACCGCTTCGACATATTCTTTCTCATTCAATCCGCCTTTTTTATCGGCAAGTTCAAGGGTTTCCTGTTTAAAGAATGGCATGGCTTTGGTCTCATTTTGCTTGTTAAATGCAATAACATCTGCCAACGATTTTACTTTTGAATTCGCCTTGCTTAAATAGCTGTTCAGCCCATCTTTAAACTCATACAATAAAACGGTGAATTGTGCCTTCCCCGCTTCTTTTAGCAGTTTATATAGTTCCACTTCAACGATGGTAGCACCTTTGCTCTTCAGGGTTTCAATAGCCTGCTGAAAAATTGCATCCATTGCCGGGTTAACTTTCAGGCCATCTTTTTCTATACCAATACGTTTGCCTTTGAGTCCGTCGGCATCTAAAAATTTGGTATAATCGGGTTCGTTTTTCCCTTTGCTTGCTGATGTATAGCTATCCTGCGGGTCCTCGCCAGTCAATGCGCCTAATAAAATAGCTGCATCCCTAACCGTGCGCGCCATTGGCCCGGCGGTATCCTGGGTTTTTGATATGGGGATAATTCCCGCTCTGCTCCACAAACCAACCGTTGGTTTAATGCCCACCAGCCCGTTTACAGAAGATGGTGAAACAATTGAACCATCGGTTTCTGTTCCGATAGTAATCGCAGATAAATTGGCCGAAGCCGCCGAGCCCGATCCCGCGCTCGATCCGCTTGGGTTACGGTCTAAAATATAGGGGCATTTTGTTTGTCCGCCTCTGCTGCTCCAGGCACTTGTTGAGTGGCTTGACCGGAAGTTTGCCCATTCGCTTAAATTGGTTTTACCAAGCAATACAGCGCCTGCATCTCTTAATTTTTGTACGATGAATGCATCCTGTTTCATTATATTATCAGCAATGGCCAGGGCGCCGGCTGTGGTATGCATTTTATCGCTGGTGCTGATGTTATCTTTTATTAATACCGGGATCCCGTGCAATGGCCCGCGTACCTTGCCTGCGGCGCGTTCTTTGTCCATGGCATCGGCAATGTCAAGTGCATCAGGGTTAAGCTCAATCACAGCGTTCAGCTTCGGACCGCTTTTATCGATCTCATCAATCCGTTTTAAATACAATTCGGTTATAGAACGCGAGGTGTACGTTTTGTTTTGCATTTTTTGCTGAAGTTCATCAATTGTCACTTCATTCAAAACAAAATTATCCGGTTTCCCAGCGGATGAATTGTCTTCTTCTTTTTTTGAGGATGAAACTAAATTGCATGAACCTGCAGCCAGGGCGCCGATGGTTAAGCCGGCCATTGAGCCTGTTTTTAAGAAATTCCTTCTAAGCATAACGCGATTTTTTTTGCAGCTACAATTAACGGATTTTTAAATTATAAACTGCTATGTAATAAAAAAATCACTTTAGTATTTTGAATTTAAAAAAGTATTTAGATATTTGTCTAAATATATAAATGGAGGTTGATTTGAATTCACTGTTTAAAGCGCTTAACGATCCAACCCGGAGAGAAATACTGGAACTGCTCAAAGAAAAAGACCTGACGGCGGGGGAGATAGCCGACCAGTTTAATATTTCAAAACCAAGTATCTCGCATCATCTCGACCTGCTGCGCCAGGCCGGCTTAGTGGTATCAGTAAAAGAAGGGCAGTTTATGTATTACTCCCTGAATACCACAGTAATGGATGAAATGCTCAAATGGATAATTAATTTACAATCAACGAAAAAATTAAATCATAAATCACAATGAAGAAGTTTAGCTTGTTAGATGGTATGGCCCTGGTGGTATGGTTACTCCCGGCGGTTTACCTGTACTTTATTTACGGCTCACTACCTCAATCGGTTCCCGTGCATTTTGGACTAAATGGCACAGTTGACAGGTATGGCAGCAAAAATGAATTTTTGATCGGCCCTTTTATTTTGATAGGTGTATCCGCATTGGTGTATCTTTTGTTAAAGTTTCTGCCGTCCATCGATCCTAAGAAACAAGTTAAATATGGTACGTCAACGTTCCAAAAATTAGCGCTGGGCCTGGTAGTCTTCCTTGCTGCGTTGGATATTGCCATCATATTTGCAACAGTGCATCGTGGTTTCCAGATCGATAAATTGATATTTCCGATTATTGGCTTGCTGTTTGTGTTCATGGGTAATATTATGAATAGTATTAAACCAAATTATTTTGCTGGCATAAGAACGCCATGGACTCTGGAAAGTGAAGATAACTGGCGTGCAACACACCGCCTTGCCGGTAAAATATGGGTTGCCGGTGGTATTATTGTGACTATCACCATGCTGTTTTTACCGCCGGCAGGAGGGACCATCTTTTTTACAAGTTGTGTTTTAATTATGGCATTTATACCCGTTGTTTATTCGTTTGTCTATTTCAAAAAACACCAAACCAACCAAAACTCATGAAAAAATTATTTATCGCTGTTTTAACATTTTGTTTCTTCAGCCAGCTTAAAGCGCAGGATATAACCGGCAGTTGGCTGGGCGGGCTGCAGATACACGGCATTACACTACACCTTGTTTTTAATGTCAGAAAAACGAGCGATACAGGTTACACAGCTACTTTTGACAGTCCCGACCAAAAGGCTTTCGGTATTGCCTGCAATACTGTTTATTTTAAAAAAGACAGCGTGGCTATTGGTGTTATAACAATAGGCGGCGGTTACAACGGCCATTGGGATGGCAAGGACAGTATTAGCGGTACATTTAAACAGGGTAGCCGCGGTTTTCCCATCGGCCTGAAAAGGATGACGGCTGCCCAAAAAGCAGCTTTGTCGCAAAACGTAGTGCGGGCGCAAACGCCCAAAGCTCCTTTCGGTTATTACAGCGAAGATGTCGAATATGATAACGCGGACAAAAGCCTGCATTATGGCGCTACATTTACCCGGCCAAATGGTGATGGTAAATACCCGGCTGTGATAATTATCAGCGGCAGCGGCACGCAGGACAGGAACGGAACCATGCTTGGCCACCAGCCTTATTGGGTATTGGCTGATTACCTGACAAAAAACGGCATCGCAGTTTTAAGGGTTGACGATCGAGGGGCGGGTAAAAGCTCTCTCGGCCCGGACATCAAAAACCGGACAAGTCTCGATTTTTCATACGATGTGGAAACCAGCCTCAATTACCTGGAGACCAGGGTTGACGTTGACAAAAAGCATCTGGGCTTAATTGGGCATAGCGAAGGCGGCGAAATAGCGCCGATGGTAGCAGCAAGGCGTAAGGATGTGATTTTTATAGTGTTATGGGCTGGTCCGGCGCTAATGGGTGCGCAAATATCGACTGAGCAATCGGCGCTGGAGCTGAAGCAAAATGGCGTTGATAGCCTATCTGTTGCAGCGGCAAGCCAATTGAATTTGAAGATCCTGGGTCTTTTTACATCGGCAACGCAGGAGATATTGGACCAGAAAATTCCACCTGTATTTGAGGCATGGAAAAAAGAGCAGTCGCCAAAAACACTGGCCGCGCTCAACATTGGCAGCGGTTCAGGTAATGATATTGCAAAAACCTATGATAGCAGCTATAATAATGGATGGATCCGTTTTTTTATGACCTATGATCCCGCCCCAACCCTGGCCAAAGTGAAATGCCCGGTGCTGGCCATCAACGGCGAAAAGGATACCCAGGTAATTGCTGCAGAAAATTTAAGCCGGATTAAAGAGGTATTGACTAAAAGCGGGAACAAGGATTTTGAAGTAAAAGCTATCCCTGGCTTAAACCATTTAATGCAAACCGCGCATACCGGCTACGTTTCCGAGTACGAAAGCCTCCCTGAAACCATGTCGCCGGTGGCCATGAATATTATTTCCGAATGGATTAAACTTCATACAAAATAATTGCGTTAATATTGTGTTATGAAGAACATTGTATTATCCATTGGTTTAATATTTATTTTTTTAGTCCCCGTTTTTGTACAGGCGCAACCGAATTCGGAGCTGCGCAAGCAAATTGAACAAATAGCAAAACCTGTAAAAGGAATTGTTGGGGTATCCATTTTAGGGTTAGAGAGCAGGGACACCCTGAGCTTTAACGGCAAGGCTCGTCTGGTTATGCATAGTGTGATGAAGTTTCCGATAGCTTTAACTGTTTTGCATCTGGTCGATTCGGGAGTATTTACGTTAGATCAGGCGATCCACATCACAAAAAGAGACCTTCCGAAAACATATAGTCCGCTGCGTGATAAATACCCCAAAGGAAATGTGGATGTTACCGTCAGGGACCTGCTAAGTTATATGGTGTCATTGAGTGATAATGATGCCTGCGATATTTTACTTGGCAAAGTAATTAAGGGCATAAAACCTGTACAGGATTATATGTTACATTTAGGCATTCGGGGTATTGCTATCCGCGCTTCGGAAGCCGATATGGCCTCGGCATGGGAACTACAATACACCAATTGGTGCAAGCCTGAAGAAATGACATTATTACTTGATAAGTTTTACAGTGCCAATGTGCTCACAAAAGCAAGCACCGATTTTTTGTATAAAATAATGACCGAAACCACCACCGGGCCAAACAGGATAAAAGCTTTGTTACCCGCCGGAACTGTTGTAGCGCATAAAACAGGCACTTCACCAACCAATGCCGAAGGGTTGTCCCCGGCTACTAATGATGTGGGCATTATTACCCTGCCCAATGGTAAACACATTGCAATTTCTGTTTTCGTTTGTAACTCCACCAACGAAGAAGCTACCCGCGAGGGTGTGATCGCTAAAATTGCGAAGGCGGCGTTTGATTTTTATAATAAATAGTTCCATACCCGTAGAGACGCAATACTTTGCGTCTCTGAACCATCTCCGGGCATGTTACGTCATCGGTATATTTCAGAGACGCAAAGTATTGCGTCTCTACGTTAGGTCTCCGGGCTATCTCACCGGGCATATTTTAAAAGACGCGATGCATCGCATCTCCGGGCATGTTACGTCATCGGTATATTTCAGAGACGCAAAGTATTGCGTCTCTACGTTGACTTTTACCATTTTATAATCGATTTTTTACATCCTGAAGCTCTAATAAAAATATTGCCTTACATTGTTAACGATTATGAAAAAGGCGACAGGGATATTTTTATTCAGCATTATTTTTAACATTACATTATTTGCACAAACGGCACAAACCCCGGTGTCGGTTAACGGTGCATTACAGGTTAAGAACGGTATAGTCGTAAATAAAAACGGTATCGCACCCCAGCTTCGCGGCATCAGCTTTTCATGGAGCCTATGGCAGGGGCGCAAATATTATAACCCGGAAGTGGTGGACTGGCTGGCCTCTGATTTTAAGGTTTCCATCATCCGCGCCTCCATGGGCGTCCAGCCTAATCACGGCTATTTACAGGAACCTGACCTGCAAACACAATTGATTGTTAATGTAGTTGATGAGGCCATAAAAAATGGCATTTATGTTTTGATTGACTGGCACGATCATCATAGCAATGAGCACCTGGCCCAATCAAAGGTGTTTTTTGCTCAAATGGCAAAAAAATATGCAGGTGTGCCCAATGTGATCTACGAAGTATGGAACGAACCGGAAAAGATCAGCTGGGATACCGTTAAAAACTATGCAGTACAGGTCATTACCGAAATCCGCAAATACGACCCGGATAATCTGATTGTAGTGGGCAGTCCGCATTGGGACCAGGATGTGGATATAACCGCAGCTGACCCTATAGCCGGCTTCAAAAATATAGCCTACAGTTTTCACTTTTACGCTTCGGACCCCAACCACCAGGAAAAACTCCGCGCCCGCGCCGATGAGGCCATAAAAAAAAGGTTGCCTTTAATAGTTACCGAATGGGGCGTAGGCGAATCAAACGGCAACGGGAAATTTGACCGGGACCTGGTTAAAACATGGTTTCAATGGATGGAGGACAATAAACTCAGCTCCGCCAACTGGAATATTACCGATAAGGCTGAAACTACAGCCCTGTTAGTCCCCGGCGCCTGCGATAACGGCGGCTGGACCAATGAACAACTGACTCCGGCAGGGGTTTATATCAGGGAAAAGTTAAGGGAGTTGAATAAATAGCGGCTGAAAGCTGGGTTAGGGCGGTTGACTTTTGAGGTTAACCTTATACAAGTTGGGATAAGGCTAAGTTTTCGAGCGTGTTTTCTTCATCCCCCAAAATATATACGCCATGCAAATGAGAATTACGAGGTAGCCAATTGATTTAAAATTTGCCCATGCTTCAGAATAATAATGAAGAACTAAATTGTTATAAATAATTGCACTAAAGAATAACGCGCCACAGGTTATATATAAAATTTTAAAGATTTTCATTGCAATAAGTTTTATGTGAATATAACAACAAAAAAGTAAATCCCAAGCTCATTGCCTCGCTTTTATCGATAGCCATTTTCATTCTTCCCAAAAAATATCCATCTTTACCTAACGACCTCTTAATTATCATCATGAAAAAATTATACGCCTTTGTATTCTTTCTATTTCCTGTTTTAGCTTTTGCCCAAAGTGCTGATTCCGTATGGTTTGTAAATAACTACACCAAAAAGGAAGTCACCATCCCGATGCGTGATGGTATCAAGCTATTTGCATCGGTTTATCTGCCGAAGGACCAGAGTGAAAAGCATCCGATACTTATGGAGCGTACACCTTATTCCTGCGCGCCCTATGGTAAGGACCAGTACCGCCCGTTTTGGGTAAATCACCTCATTAAATACTGTAAAAAGGGCTATATTATGGTGATTAATGATGTGCGCGGCCGTTGGATGAGCGAAGGCGAATTTGCTGACGTGCGTCCTTTTAATTTCAACAAAAAAACCAACAAAGATATTGACGAGGCCAGCGACACTTACGATACCATAGACTGGCTGGTGAAAAATCTGGAGAATAACAACGGTAATGTCGGGGTTTTCGGCATTTCGTACCCCGGGTTTTATTCAACCATGGCGTCGCTGAGCGGGCACCCGGCATTGAAAGCTGTAAGTCCGGAAGCGCCGGTAACCGATTGGTTTGTGGGCGATGATTTTCATCATAACGGGGCCTTTTTCCAAATGGATGCTTTTGCCTTTTATAAGGAATTTGGCTTTGGTCAGCCGCACCCGCATCCAACAACTATTGCCGCGCCAACTTATGATCCGCCGATACATGATAATTACCAGTTTTATTTAAATGAAGGCGCATTGCCAAATCTGACAAAATTAGCCGGCGACAGCCTCAAATTTTGGAATGAAATGATGAACCATCCTAACCGCGACGATTGGTGGATGGCCCGCAATGCAAGGGTGGGGATTAAAGATGTTAAACCGGCTATGCTGGTAGTCGGCGGGATCTTTGATGCCGAAGACTGTTTTGGTGCATGGAACGTTTATAAGGCCATAGATAAACAAAGCCCTGCTACCAATAACCGCCTGGTAATGGGCCCCTGGTACCACGAGCAGTGGCGCAATAATGACGGTACGCACCTCGGCAATGTGCAATGGGGCAGCAATACCAGCGAATGGTATGCCAACCATATTGAGATTCCGTTTTTTGATTATTACCTGCGGGGTGTCGGTTCGGTGGATAGTATCAGCAAAGCCACGGTATTTTTTACCGGCGAAAATAAATGGCATCAAATGCCTAAATGGCCACCTGCGGATGTACAGGCAACTGATCTGTTTCTTCAGCAAAAAGGCAAATTATCTTTCAGCGCCGCCAATAGTGATAAGCCCTCTTTTGATACCTATATCAGCGATCCCGCAAAACCGGTACCTTATGAGCAGGACGTTCATTTTAACCGTACCCGTACTTATATGACCGATGACCAGCGCTTTGCCTCGCGCCGGACAGATGTGCTGACCTTTGAAACAGATACTTTAAGCAATGCCGTTACCCTGGCCGGTCCGGTAGTAGCTGATCTGTTGGTAAGCTTGTCAAATACCGATGCCGATTTTGTTGTAAAGCTGATAGATGTATTTCCGGATAACGGAAGCTATAATGATATTGATATTTATGCGGAAACTGACCCGGTAGTAAAATACCCGATGGGCGGTTACCAGATGCTTGTACGGGCGGAAATTATGCGGGGGCGGTATCGTAACAGTTATTCGAACCCGGAAGCTTTTGTGCCCGGTAAACCAACGGAGGTAAAATATACCATGCCCGATGTGGCCCATACCTTTAAAAAAGGTCATCGCATTATGGTGCAGGTGCAAAGCAGCTGGTTCCCGCTGGTGGACCGTAACCCGCAGCAGTTTATTGATATTTACCATACAAAGGATGATGACTTTGTTAAAGAAACCATTAATGTGTTTCATAACCAGTCGAAGATAATTCTGCCTATAGTGAAATAATTTCTTAAAGCTTAGGAATTTGATTAGTTTGATTCTAGGAGTTTACTTAGATTGAATATAAATTGCTTTTTTACAGTCATTTAATGGAAATAAATTTGCTCAGCCTACAAGAGAATATTTAATATTGTATAACATTTATAATCAACGTAGAACCAATTTTTTTGAAAAGAGTTGCTGCCATATTTCTTTTATCTGTTCTGCTTTTTGACATGTGCGGGTATATGGCTTTGCGTCAGTATATGGTTTATAAAACCGACCGTTTTTTTAACGAGCAGGCTGCCAAAAAACTTTATAACAAGAATGACCTGGTAGAAGTGCAGATCCCGGTAAATTTACCCGGCATGCACGACTGGAGCGGTTATGAGCGCATAAGCGGACAAATACGCTTTCAGGATATCGCCTATAACTATGTGGAGATGAAGATGACCAGCCACATCCTCTATCTTAAATGTGTACCTGATTATGAAACTACGCAGCTAACAGCGCAGAACATAATTAATGCAAACCCCATTAAAAATGTGCCGGTCTCAAAAAAAGACCATGTACCATTTATGCGTGTGCAGCTTTTAAACAGCGTTAACTTTACTTTTAATCAAACTGTTTTAAAAGCGCCGGTTATTGATATATTCCCTCAAACTGCCGATTACAGTCAACCCCTTATAAACAGGTGTATTGATATCCCAAAACAGCCGCCGCAGCCATTTTGCTAACGGGATTCTTCCCGCATGCTTCGCGTGCCCTTTATTCAGCTTATTTATTAGTTATGCGTTTTAACGCTGTATTAAGATTTTAGCACAGGCAGGTATTTCGCCTGGTTATTGAATAATTCCTGAATATTCTTCCGGGTTTTGCGTAAGGCGATATGCTTTATCGGTTTAATCCGTCCCCGAAGCAGCAAATCATTTACAAATTTCTGAATACTAAAAAAATGCCCTGCATTTTACCTGATGACAGCAGAACCTTTTAAAACTTGGTTTTGGTTTGAGCAACACGAATGAAAAACATAAATAAAAAATATTAAAGACCTTGGATCATGAGATCTGAGTTTGGTTGATGAATGTTTTTATAAACATGGGTGCGTTCCGGGTTGAGATACGGAACGCACTTTTTTTGTGCCCGGGGAGAAGGTTGAAACAATAAAAAAAGGCTGTCATGGTGAGGCACTCGAACCATGCGGGGTGGCCTGTACGCTTTGCATTGGCGCTATTGCATTGGCGTCGTGCCTTTGCGCACATGGTTCGAGTGCCTCACCATGGCACCCGCCTCTAATTTTAGAACCCTCTAATCTCTATTTTCCCCTCTTCATCGCTTCATCAATGGCTTTTTCGGCGAGTGGTTCCATTATTTTATAGCCTGCAAGGGTAGGGTGAACGCCATCGCCGGATATTGTCTTCGGCAAGCCCCTGCGCTCATCGGCCATGGCTGTGAAATAATCAAGGTAAACCACTTCGTTTTTATCGCAATAGTCTTTAATCATTGCGTTAAGTGCAGTAACGCCCGGTTTTGGGTCAATGGCTGGCCGCCATGGGAAACTAAAAGCGGGCATCACAGAAGAAAGGACCACCTTTATATGGCTTGCCCTTGCCAGTTCAGCCATCGAAACTATATTGCCAAAAACATCTTCAATTTTCGACGGGCCGTTATTTTCGGCAATATCATTTATCCCGGCAAGTATAACCACTACAGCAGGTTTTAAATTGATCACATCTTCGCGGAAACGCAGCAACATTTGCCCTGTAGTTTGTCCGCTGATGCCACGGTCGAAATAAGGTCTCCCATAAAAGAAGGATGAATCAACATATTTCCATGCATCTGTAATGGAGTTACC